>ERZ869929.365-NODE-365-length-29833-cov-5.615689_pt1 | contig 29833 bp, 52 predicted proteins | sample MGYA00579312_ERZ869929 | MGnify/ENA primary metagenome ERZ869929 (study PRJEB32216, sample SAMN09231818) | wastewater metagenome | place: USA: Maryland | collected 2016-08-09 | study: EMG produced TPA metagenomics assembly of the PRJNA472060 data set (Reclaimed... | reverse complement strand
AAACCCGTACGAGATCGCATCATTGTGCGATTGACCGAAGCAGAAACCACCACTGCTGGTGGTATTGTGATCCCTGACTCTGCTGCTGAAAAACCCAGCCAAGGCGAAGTGTTGGCCGTGGGCTCAGGGCGTGTTACTGCCGATGGACAAGTGATTGCCTTGGAAGTACAAGCAGGTGATCGTGTGTTGTTTGGCAAGTATGCCGGACAAACTGTGAAAGTAAACGGTTCAGAGTATCACATTCTCAAAGAAGAGGATGTATTTGCAGTAATTCAACAAGGAGCATAAGATGGCAGCAAAACAAGTAGTATTTGGTAATGATGGTCGCAGCAAACTGGTAGAGGGTGTGAACACCTTGGCCAACGCTGTGAAAGTAACATTGGGTCCCAAGGGCCGCAATGTGGTAATTGAAAAATCATTTGGCGCACCACACATCACCAAAGACGGTGTCACAGTGGCCAAAGAAATTGAGCTGGAAGACAAACTGGCCAACATGGGTGCACAGATGGTCAAAGAAGTGGCCAACAAAACAGCCACCAAGGCCGGTGACGGCACAACCACTGCCACAGTGCTGGCTCAAAGCATTGTGAAAGAAGGCATGAAGTTTGTGGTTGCTGGCCATAACCCCATGGACCTCAAGCGCGGTATTGATCAGGCTGTAACTGCAGCAGTGACCGAACTGGAAAAGATCTCTAAGCCCTGCAACACTGCCAAAGAAATTGCACAAGTGGGCACTGTGAGCGCCAACAACGACAGCACCATTGGTCGCTTGATTGCTGACGCCATGGAGCGTGTGGGCAAAGAAGGTGTGATCACTGTGGAAGATGGCAAGGGTCTGCAGGACGAACTGGAAGTTGTGGAAGGCATGCAGTTTGACCGCGGTTATCTCAGCCCATTCTTTATTACCAATCAAGAGCGCCAAACAGTGGCTCTAGACAATCCTTTTGTGCTGTTGGTAGATAAAAAAATCAGCAACATTCGAGATCTCTTGCCTGTGCTAGAATCCACAGCCAAAGCCGGTAAACCCTTGCTGATCATTGCCGAAGATGTGGAAGGTGAAGCCTTGGCCACATTGGTTGTGAACATGATGCGTGGCATTCTCAAAGTGGCTGCTGTAAAAGCACCTGGCTTCGGCGATCGCCGCAAGGCCATGCTGGAAGACATTGCTATCCTCACAGGCGGCCGAGTAATTGCCGAAGAAGTGGGCCTGAGTCTAGAAAAAGCCACAGTGGAACATCTGGGCATGGCCGCTCGTGTGGAAATCGACAAAGAAAACACCATCATCATTGACGGTGCTGGCAACAAGGCTGACATCGAAGCTCGTGTGCGAGCCATTCGTGCTCAAATCGAACAGGCCACTTCGGACTATGATCGTGAAAAACTGCAGGAACGTGTGGCCAAGCTGGCCGGCGGTGTGGCAGTTATTCGTGTGGGTGCTGCCACAGAAGTGGAAATGAAAGAAAAGAAAGATCGTATTGATGACGCATTGCACGCCACTCGTGCTGCTGTGGAAGAAGGCATTGTGCCTGGAGGTGGCGTTGCTTTGATCCGTGCCAAGGCCGCTGTGACTCGTGTCAAAGGTATCAACGCAGATCAAGACGCAGGCATCAGCATTGTGCTCAAAGCACTGGAAGAACCAGCTCGTTGCATTGCTTACAATGCCGGCGATTCTGCCGACGTAGTGGTCAACACCATTGCTGCCAATTCGGGCAACTATGGTTACAATGCAGCCAACGGTACCTATGGTGACATGGTGGAGCAAGGTGTGATTGATCCTACCAAAGTGACCAAAACTGCCTTGATCAATGCTGCTTCTGTGGCTGGCTTGATTCTCACTACCGATTGCAGCATTGCCGAAGTGCCCAAAAAGGATGGCAATCCTGCAGCAGGCATGCCAAACATGCCTATGATGTAATTGACTGACAATTTGTAGTCAATTATAATAAATATGTGTGCGGTGCCGAAGTCGGGCCGCACACAATTAGTCAACTTGCTTTTGAAAGGAGAAATGACATGACTAAAACTCTTACCCTTCGTAGTTTCGACATCCCCCACCTGCACAAATTCGGCATTGGGTTTGACTCAATGTTTGATGAACTTATGCGTGTTACATCACAGCAAAGTAATTCAAACTATCCCCCACACAACGTGATCAAAACTGGAGACAACACTGTGACCATTGAAGTTGCTGTGGCTGGATTTGCAGAAGGTGAAATTGACATCAGTGTGGACAAACATGTGTTGACCATTGCTGGTGCTCGTAAAACTCAAGAAGATTCTGAACACGAATACTTACACCGCGGCATCAGCAGCCGTGATTTCCGGCACAGCTTTACTCTTGCAGATCATGTAGAAGTAAAAAGTGCTAGCATTCGCAATGGTATTTTGAGCGTACATCTCGAGCGAGAAGTTCCTGAAGAAGCCAAGCCTAAAGCTATTGCTATCACCTACCAAAACTAATATAATTGCGTAAATACAGCAGGGGCATGTGCCCCTGCCTATCACAAGGAAAAACCATCAAATGGCACAGTCAGAAACTCGCACACGAATCAAAGTCAACGAAGCTGTCAAGGAGCCACCTATGTTTAGAGTGGTGTACTTGAATGACAATGTGACTTCAATGGAATTTGTGGTAGAAAGCTTGATCGAGCACTTTGAATACACCAGTGAAACTGCAGAACAAATCACTTTGGACATTCACGAAGAAGGTTCTGCTTGTGTGGCTGTGTTACCTTTTGAAATTGCTGAGCAAAAAGGCATTGAAGTCACTGCCAATGCCCGAGCGCAAAGTTATCCGCTGCAGATCAAACTAGAACCTGAAAACGCTGGCTAAATGTCCACAGTAATTCGCAATGGATTGTATACCCATTGCGAATACTTGCTGCCCTGCCTTCCTCGACAGTTGTTGACCCATCTCACGCCATCACGGTATTGATCGATCTTGTTGTGATAGTGACCAAAACACCAGGTATGAATTTTGTGCTCGGTGTCAACGTCCAGAGCTAGCTGCATGAAACGATTGCCCATGCAGTTGAATTTTTCAGTGTGAACCAAGTCAGGATCGTGCGAAATCAAATCTGCCCGAGGCACAGTGTGAGTTACGACCACAATTTTCTTTACGTCTAAGTGAGTTTGCAGTCTACGAACTGATTCAACAATATAATTAGCATCTATGTTGCTGATTTTACGAATAGTTTCAATTATTACAGAATTATAGCCTTCTTTGTCGGCTAGCCAAGTTTTTACTGATTCAGAATCTACTGTGAGATCTAGGTCATACCCCCACCAGCCATTGGTTCCTAAGATAGCAACACCATTCACAATAATCACATTGTCTTGCAGATACACCAGGTTGGGAATACGCGAAGTTCGATGTGTAAGGTCAGCATAACTGTCGCCTAGGCGATCTATATAATTTTTGTGTTCGTCGTTGCCATCAATGTAAAACACTCCTTGATAGCAGGTGCTGATGTGTTTGAGAAATTTGGTCAATAAACCGCGGTCATGACACACATCGCCCACTATCACACAATGCGTACTGGTAGCCCGGTCAGTCCAATCAATGGATTCGTTCCAGGTATCTAAATGTAGATCAGAAATCAAGTCAAAAGCAAAACTCATGATACATATTTAAAAGGAGTTACCATGCAGATAATATTTGGCGACAGTGTCAATTTAGTGCGTGAAAGATTTACAGTACTTGAACTAGATACATTTCAAGTAGCAAACACAGATCAAACAATCACAGCCTGGTGTGTGGTAGAAAAAATTCCCCTGGAAGAAATAACCATCACTCAGCATCTAGTAAAATTACACGAAGACATGATGGGTCAATTCAAACAGCAGCAATGGGAGTTTTGCTTGCAAGCATTGGACCAGCTCAAAGGACGATGGAGTGGAGAAGCAGACACTTTTTACCATGACTTAGAAGCCAGGGTCAAATATCTCCAACAAAATCCGCCCGACAAATCATGGACTCCAATTAGAGTCAAGACTGCTTAGTGGGTGTTTCAGCAGGACGGGGCTCAGGTCTGGGCGGATATCGAGAGGGCCTGTGGTTGTACCAGCTCATGACTTTATTTACCGGTACTGCTGATTCTATTTCGTTGTAGAAAATCTTGTATTTGTTGCTGCTGAATTTCAGAGTGCTGTTGCTTGACTAACTGCCATTCGTGATCACTGATGTAGTGCCTGCTTTCTTCAATAGCAGCGGTCATGCCTTGTTGGTATTCACCAATCACTGAATTGAAAAAATTTTGACTGAAAAAGTGTTGGCGATTTTTTGCTGCAATTTTGTAGCATTGATCTATTAGCAACTGATAATCCGCATGCTTGAGTTTCGAAATGCGTTGAAGCTCTTGAATGATCATTTGCAATCTGGTTGCAGGATCTGATTCAAGATCGTAACTTTCATTGATCCAGGGTGTAAAAGTTTCAAATCCATATCTTCTAAGATAGGCCAGACTGCCTGCAGCACTGGCCAAGATAAAAGGTGTGCCAGTGGCCATAGGCCTAAGACTTTTTTCTGTAAGACTTATTTTGCTGTCGTCAAAAATTGTTTCTAACACAACCTCAATGATTCGTTGGGCATAGTCATCTTGATCGTAATCAGCACTGGCACAACTGGTGTATAAATTTTCATCAAAATAATCTTCTAGTTTGAGATCGATACTCCATTGTGAATTTTGAAAACGATGTTGGCTATAATGTGTACCTGAGTCTGTAAACGCCACAGATGTTTTGCAAACAGATAACAACCCAGTTTCTGCTAGCATGGCGGCAAATTTGAGTCTGTATTCTCTAGTGCCAGTCCAGGCACGATTATAAATCAAAAACTTTTTTGTGTTTGATGAGTTTTGTTGGCCAATCTTGGGATCATGTTCGGCATACCTAAACCAATCTTGAGCTATTGCGCCATGACTAAACCAATGAACAGGAATGTAGCCATGATTCTGCATGGTCTTCACAGTTTTGCTACCAAACTCAGAATGTACCAAAATGGTTCGATCGTGCAAACGATAAGGTAATATACTGTACGCTTTGAATAACGGCAACAACCGAGATGTTTTGATCATTTGCTCATCAAAATAAAAAAAAGGCAAATGTGCGTTGGCCCAACTAGATGGTATAAGTTCCTGATCTAGGCACCACGCATGTGGTAAGGTCATGTCTTCATACCAAGAACGCAATTTCAAGGGAGTACAGTCGGTAATATTTTTAGACCCGTATGGATAAACTCGATAAATTATCACATCATGGTTGCAAATACCATGCAAGTACGTGTACAATCTATCTAAAGGAATACTCATGAAAAAAATTGGATTTATCGGGATCGGCTAATACAATAGTTTTATTGGTATTGGTATAAATATTAGCATGACTAATAGCTACCAACCTTACACATACTTAATCGGCTGGACTGCCCAACATAAATTTTACTATGGTGTGCGTTATGCAAGAAATTGCAATCCGACAGATTTGTGGAGCAAGTATTTTACTTCATCAAAAGAAGTAGAAGCAATGAAAACAGTTTATGGCGAACCCGATGTTATACAAATTAGAAAAGTATTCTTGACTAAGGAGCATGCCAGGCTCTGGGAAAACAAAGTGCTACGACGACTAAAAGTCGTATCTCGGGAAGATTTTCTCAATAAGAATGATGCACCAGCTCCACCAATAAACAATCGAGTTATGTCAACTGATACTAAGAACAAAATTAGTGCAGTACATAAAGGAAAACCAAAATCTGAGGAACATAAACAAAAAATTAGAGAAGCGCGAGCAAAACAAGTGAATACTAGAAAAGGGATTCTGGCTACCGAAGAAACAAAGAAAAAAATTAGAGAAGCGCGAGCAAGACAAATATTTACTGAAGAGACTAAAAATAAAATGTCTAAGGCTCGCAAAGGTGATAAACATTGGACTTATGGAACCCCTCGTTCCGATGAAACAAAACAAAAAATTAGCAACACGCTAAGAAAAAATTCAACTAAAGGAAATTTATGACAATTGAAAGAAAGAAAATTGGATTCGTTGGGATTGGAAAATTAGGATTAGATTGTGCTGAAGTTATGGCCGAAAAGCATGAAGTGCGCGGCTACGATATTTACCCTCGCCAAAGTGATCTAGTCAAAGTTTGCGATATCGATGAATGTGTAAATGAAAGCGAATGGATTTTCATTGCTGTGCCTACTCCGCATGCGGAAGGTTACGACGGTTCTGTGCCTAGCTCACACATGGAGCCACGTGATTTTGGTCACGAAGCAGTGATTGATGCTATCAAAAATATAAATCAATATGCTAAAACTCCCAAGAAGGTTGTGCTGATTTCAACAGTGCTGCCCGGCACCACTCGCAAACATTTTGTGCCGTTGCTAGATCCCCGGCACCAATTTTTGTACAATCCTTATCTCATTGCCATGGGGTCAGTAAAATGGGACATGGTCAACCCTGAGATGATCATGATCGGCACCCAAGACGGTAACCCAAATGCACTAGCAGGAGAACTGCGAGAACTGTATGACACAGTGATGCAAAACAATCCTCGCTATGAAATTGGTACCTGGGACGAATGTGAAGCTATCAAGATCTTTTACAACACTTTTATTTCGGCCAAAGTGGGCTTGGTAAACATGATTCAAGACTTTGCTATGAAAATTGGCAATATCAATGTAGATGTTGTGACCAATGCTCTGGCACGTTCAACCATGCGTATCATGGGACCCAAATACATGACAGCAGGCATGGGCGACGCAGGAGCATGTCACCCACGTGATAACATTGCACTGCGTTGGTTGGCCAAAGAATACAACATCGGCTATGACTTGTTTGACACAGTGATGCATGCCCGTGAAATACAAGCCAAGAACCTAGCAGAGTTTTTGGTCAAACAAGCTGGTAATTACATCGTGGGCGAGTACATGCCTATTGCCATTCACGGCAAGGCCTACAAGCCTGACGTTCCTTATTGCATTGGTAGTTATTCTACTTTGGTTGGTTATTATGTCGAACAGCTCGGGCACAAAGTTGTGTACATTGACCCATTGGCAGATGATCAAACCAACGTGGTCAAAGACCTAGGAGAATTTCCTCATGTTATTCTGTGGGCACACGATCGTCAAATCACATACGAATACACAGGGGATCAAGACAAGACCAAACCCTACTGCGAAATCCCCAAAGGATCCGTTATTGTTGATCCATGGCGCAAGATAGAGTCAACTGGCAAGCATACTGTTATTCATTATGGTAACACCCGCAGTAATTGAATATCAAATTGATCGGTTCTGGGACAATGAGTTCAAAACCATCTCTTATATTCAAGAACCTTTCAATGACCCCGAAACAGTGGCTCTCTGGGTCAGCCAAGGATATCAAAGCAAGATTTGCGGCGAACTGGCCGACATGAGACATCAACTACCAAGCTGGGCGTCACGGTTCATTGATATCTATCAAGCACAAGGTTGGAAAGACATTGGCATTGCTTTTTATCGCATGCGCACTGGCACAGTGATGCCAGTGCACCAAGATCTTTATCGACGTTATATCGAAATTTTCAACTTGCAAGGTCAAGAACACACCATTAGACGAGCGCTGTGTTTGCTGGAAGACTGGCGCCCTGGGCACTACCTTGAAGTCAATGGACGAGCTTATGTAAACTGGCTAGCAGGTAAAACTGTGGAATGGTATTATGATACTCCGCACATGGCTGCCAACATTGGTTTAGAAGATCGATATTCGCTGCAAATTACAGGACACATATGATTTCAAGTTACAATGAGTGGTCTCCTCTCAAAAAAATAGTTGTAGGAGATGCCACCCATGCAAATTGGCCAGTGCACGATCCTGTGTTTAGCCGAGAAAGCGAAAAGACCACATGGACAGAAACTCCTGTACCTGCAGGGCCGGTTCCGCAGCACATCATCGACGAAGCCAATGAAGATCTCAATGCACTGGCCAAAACACTGACTGAACTGGGTGTAGAAGTTTTGCGTCCAGATTCTTTGAACTTTCAAACGCATGATGGCATGTACAACTACTGCCCTAGAGATCGTTTGTTGGTCTATGGCGATACCATAGTAGACACTGCCATGATGTATCCCTGTAGAGACATGGAACGTCAGTGCTATCAAGACATCATCGATTCTGCACCCAATTATCTACACATGCCCAGACATGAAGGCATGACACTGGATGCTGCCAACGTCTGCAGATTGGGAGACAAAATGCTGTTCTTGGAGTCGGCGTCAGGAAATCGCAAGGCCTATGATTGGTTGTGTGAACAGTTTCCTGCTGTAAAAATTGAGTTGTGCAATTTCTATGCAGGAGTTCATATCGATTCAACCATTGTGCCCTTGAGAGAAGGCCTGGTCATGCTCAATGCCAGTCGTGTAAAGTTTGATTCAGTACCCAGAGTGTTTGACGGGTGGCATAAAATCTGGGTTTCAGATGTGGTGGCACAGGACTTTTATCAATATCCTTATGCATCAAAATGGATTGCCATGAACATGTTGGTAGTTGACCCTAATACAGTGATCTGTGATCGGCATCAAACCAATCTTATCAAAACATTGAAATCATACCGATTTGAAGTAATACCCATGGAATTACGCCACAGTCGAACGCTAGGCGGCGGTTTTCATTGTGTGACTTTGGACCTGGTTAGAGGTTAGAGATCAGGTCTTTCGTTTATTGTACTGGATATAACAGTGGGCTTGGTAAGATTTATATCATGCATTTCCTGTACACCAGACGACGTCTCAAAAATTGAGTAAAGATCATCGTATTCTTCTCCAAGCACTAGATGATCGTCGTCGATCACATACCGGGACAAGTCGCCATTTGCGACCATCCTTTCCATGATTTCATAAACACCAGGATAAGGACTCACAAAGCTCAGGCGGTCCATACCTGGAGTCCAATCTGGTAGAACCACGCCTTTGTCAAATCTAGTATGTATCTCGTATTTCATTGCAATGTTGTCCTTGATAGTTGACCTAAAAATATTTATGATGTTATAATATATTTATGATCAATCGTTTTGGCTTTTGCTGCAAATGGCTCAATGACCCGTCAGAAACTGGCGGCATGAAGGTCAATGCTCAGGACCGTGATATCAACGGACGTTCAACAACCATGCGCTGGCTGCGAGAGCATGCTGACGAAGCTGAACAGCGTCAATGGGATATTATGAATCACAATGCTCGCGCGGCCCTGATGATGGTAGAGCGTGTGGGCGCCATGCCACCTGAACGGCGCATGGTACGACTGGGTTCAGAAATGCTGCAAGGCTACACTGAGCCCTCATGGATTGATTGGTGGCAACGTCGTGAAATACAAGATCACTGCGAACAAATATTTAGACCGGTGGGTGATGCTGCTCGGCGTCTTGGCGTCCGATTGTCCTTTCATCCAGGACAATTTTGTGTGCTGGCCAGCGAATCGGATGAGATTGTTGAGCGATCGATTCTTGAATTTGAATACCATGCTGATATGGCGCGATGGATGGGATTTGGCGCTGGTTGGCACGATGAAGGGTTCAAGATCAATGTCCACTTATCGGGTAAAGGCGGTCCTGAAAAGTTTCTTAGAACTCTAAAGAAACTTAGTCCTGAAGCTAGAAACCTCATAACTATCGAAAACGACGAAATATCCAATGGACTCGATCTTACTCTTGTTGTGGCTGAGCATGTTGCTCTTGTGCTGGATGTGCATCACCATTGGGTCAAAACAGGCGAATACATCGACCCTCAAGATTCTCGTGTTCAGCGGGTTATTGAGTCTTGGCGCAACGTTCGCCCTGCTATGCACTTTTCTACTAGCCGCGAAGATCTTTTGGTCGACCATGATCCAGGAACTAGACCAGACCTTGATGCTCTTCTTGCTCGAGGTTTTAAGAAACAGCAACTCCGCGCTCACAGTGACTTTTGTTGGAACCGTGCTGTAAACGACTGGGCGTTGACATTCAGTGATCAGTTTGACATTCAAGTTGAAGCCAAAGGCAAGAATCTAGCCACTCAACAACTTTATGAACAATATCTTAGCCAGCATTGCTGAATGGATACGCAATGACTACAGGACTCATTCTTTCCGTTTTGTCGTCGAGCTTCTTGCTTGGGCTATTAGCATTGGCTGCTCTATCACAATGGCCATTACAGTCCCTACGCCACCTTTGTTGGTCCTTTATCCTATTTGGATTCTTGGTTGTGCTATGTACGCTTGGGCTGCTTACACTAGGAAATCTTTTGGTATGTTGGCCAACTATCTCTTGCTAGTAAGCATCGATGCTGTGGGTCTAGTTCGCATGATAATGGCGCTGTGACATAAATATTTCTGCAAAAACTTCATTATCTGGGTCGTTAAGCTATATTACCAACCCGCACTACTCCTGGCCTGACCCGCTTGGATGTGCGGGTTTTACTTTGCCGAAAATCTACAAAACCATGCCCATAAATAATGCATGGTTAGAAAATTGTTACTGAGCCCATGGACAGCACTGATCACACTGGCCTTGATGTTGGCCATTCGTATTGCTGACCCTGGCTTTGTAGAAAGTGTTAGACTGCGATATTTTGACACACTGATTGTGAACAAGGCACCGTCAGTCAGTGAACAAATACACGTGGTCAACATCGATGATCAAACCATTGCCCAACGCGGGCAGTTTCCATTTCCACGCAACCAGTATGCTGACATCATTCGCGAGCTTGAACGTCGCAATGCTGGTGTGATTGTGTTCAATGTGTTCATGCCTGACGCAGATCGTTTTGGCGGCGATGCTGTGTTGGCTCAACAGCTCAAACACAGCACAGTGGTTCTTCCGCACACCGCTACCAACGACAATGTTGCTGCTCAACATGCTGCATTTCGACCTGGTGTAAGTGTGATAGGCACAGGCCTTCCGGGCATTGCCTACGCCAACATTCAACCCAACGTGAGGTCTATCAATGAATCAGCTAGCGGTATTGGTATTGTCAACACTTTGCCTGAACTCGACGGCGTTGTACGCCGAATCCCCCAGGTCATCACAGTGGGAGAACAAGTCTACCCCTCTATCAGTCTCGAAACCCTCCGAGTCGCAGCTGGCGATCCCAGCTTCCAGGTCCGAGTCAATGCAGGAGTCGTTGAAGCAGTTAGAATTCCACAGTTTGGAAAAATCCCAACAGACCATTACGGTAGAATCTGGGTGGATTGGTCATCCCGACCGAAAGAACACTCCTTGGCTGATTTGCCAACGGATTTCCAAGGCGGAATTGTTGTTGTTGGACTTACCGCCAGGGGCCTCTCAAATCCCGTCGCAACTGCAAGAGGAGAAGTCTATCCGCACAGTTTGCAGGCCAGCGTATTAGAAACAGTGGCGTCGGGCACCAATATTGTGCGACCTGACTGGGCCGACGGTGCTGAAATCTTGGCACTGGGGCTGAGTGGTATTTTATTACTGTTTTTGACGAGGTGGACTTATGTGGGCATGGTTTCGGTTGTTGTGTTGGTTGGTGGCTCCTTGGTTGGTAGTTGGTGGAGTTATCATGGCTTTTTATGGTTACTTGACGCTACTGCCATTGCAGTTAGCACAACTTTGGTCGCTTTGCATGCCTATGGCGTCAAGTTTGTAAGTGAGTTTTTGCAGAAGCAACAGATCAAGAAACAGTTTGGGACATATCTGTCACCGGCCATGGTAGAACGTTTACAAAAGAATCCTGAACTGTTGACGCTGGGCGGTGAATCACGAGAACTGTCAATTATGTTTACAGACGTGCGTGGATTTACTACAATATCTGAACACTATGGCAGTGACGTTCAGGGTCTTACCAAGATCATGAATCGCTACATGACAGCCATGACTGCCAAGATTCTTGAAAATCAAGGGACCTTGGACAAGTACATTGGCGATGCTCAAATGGCGTTCTGGAATGCGCCGTTAGACGATGCTGACCATGCCAAAAATGCAGTGCGCACTGCATTGGAAATGATGGGAAGTTTGGATGGATTCAATCAAGAAATTGCAGCAGAAGGGGTACCGCCTTTTGGTATGGGTCTTGGCATCAATACTGCCACCGTTGTTGTGGGTAACATGGGCAGTGATCAGCGGTTTGATTACACTTGTCTTGGGGACGGTGTTAATTTGGCGAGCCGACTGGAGGGCCAGTCTAAGCCGTATGGTGTCAAGATTGTTTTAGGTTCGCTCACTGCACAACAAGTAGCTGACGAATATTTTGTGTTGGAGTTAGACACCATTGCGGTCAAAGGCAAAAAACAAGGTGTGCAAATTTACACAGTATTAGACACACAGGGTCAGGATGTCAATGAGTGGAAAGCAGCCAGAGAATTACACGACCTCATGATCAGTTGTTATCGCAAACAGCAATGGACGTCTGCTCGTAAATGGACTCAAGACTTGATAGGATCGTTTGGGGGACAGATGGATCACTACTATACCATGTGGCTGGAACGCATTGAAGAAATGAGCCACAAAACCTTGCCTGAACACTGGGACGGCACCTACGTGGCTACCAGCAAATAATTACTGTGTTTTCAATTGCGCCAGGCCGCACCAACGCAGCACAGTGATATACATCCAGCCAATGTCAAATTCCCACCACCGTTGACTGAGTTTGGCCGATGCTGGTGCTAGATGATGGTTGTTGTGTAACTCTTCTCCGCCAATCACAATACCCCAAGGCGAAATATTGCGACTGCGATCTCGAGTGTTGCCGTTGCGATAACCCCACCAGTGTCCTAGGCCATTGACTACCCCTGCCGCCCAAAAAGGAATCCAGGCCATTTGTATCAGCCACATCACAATTCCCCAGCCGTTGAACAACAGCACTTCCGCAATCAGCAACAGCACAATGCCCAATTTGTGATAAGGTGTATAAACGTGCTGTTCAATCCAGTCTGTGGGTGTGCCTTTTCCATACTGTGCAATCATTGGCCGATCTGCAGTGGCCTGAGCGTACAAGAACGCACCACCGAACAGCACACGCCCAATGCCCCACACATGCGGACTATGAGGATCGTTTTTGGTTTCGCAGTATCTGTGATGTTTTCTGTGAATAGCCACCCACTCACGTGTGACCATGCCTGTGGTAAGCCACAGCCAAAATCTCATAAAGTGTGAGATCACTGGATGAAATTCCACTGCTCGGTGTGCTTGACTGCGATGTAAATAAAGAGTAACACACACAATGGTCAGGTGTGTCATCAATAAAGTTGCTAAAATTAATATCATTGAGTTTTGGTGTTGGCAGATTTGGTATCTTCAGCAATGGCTTTGCGGAATTTTTTCTCTGCTTCAGAATCAAATTTTTGCTGCTCTAACACTCGTTCGCTTTCGATAACTTTACCACGCAATTGCAGTGTGACGTTGACTTTTTGCTGAAGTCTGATCAAGTCGTTGTCCAGCATTCTAATACGGTCAATTAGAGCAATCAGTGTGGTATTGGCTTCACTGAGCACCGGCTTGATTTCTTTGGTTGCCCATACCCATACATAGTAGATGAGATACCCCATTCCGCCAGCAGCCACAATAGGGAATCCATATTTGTTAATTAGTTGTGCTATGTCCATGATCGTTTTTTTGTTTTTGTAAAATTATGGTGTTGTTTACAATGCGCACCACAAACTGATCGCCTTCTTGCACTCCCAGTTGTTCGGGGCGAAGTTCATTGTCAAGCATGATACTGCCATCGTATGCAGTGTGAAATGTGTAGTCAAAAAATATCATTGAAGCCTCTCAATCTCGACGAGCATCGTTTTTGCCGTCGGCGCGAGCCACTCTGTCGACGTCAGGTTTGAGCCCCAGTGCATTTGAAACCACGGTGTCAATTCTGATAACATCATGATTCATTGTTTTTACACGATTGTCCAGGGCGCCAATGATGCCTTTGAGCCCATTCACAGAACTGGTCACACCAGCCAGTATAAACTTCAGTGTGAGAAACACAAAATAACCGCCAGCAATGGCTGCGGCTATAGGAAAGCCCACTTCGGCTACTAGTTTGAAATACTCACCCATTGCGGTTGGCCCTTTGTTGTTATGCAGTTATTTATTGACGTTGCACTATTGTTATAGTAGTGGTGCCCCCGCGGTTCACACGTTGCCACACAGGTATACCGTCTTGACGTATGTCAACCACAGCATCGGCTTCTTTATGTAGGTATATTTCAGCATAGTGTGTGTTGACTTTGCGTGTGAGTATCAATTGATCTTGATCATTCACAGTATAACGCAACAAGCTGGCAGGATCATACCCAGGCATCATTCCGTTGTCCAACAAGTAAGCAGTGGCGGCCCATGCATTGACACCAAAAGCATCTAGTTCATTGGTCAAAAACCCGTCTGCTAAAAAATCTTTGTCCAGCCAGCGATTATCCAAGTAGTTTTTTTCCAACTCGTTGTATTTCAGCAAATCGGCATTGAGTAAATTGAATTCTTGTTCAGTGCTGTCGTTGGTTTGTTGACTGTCGCGAATTTCTACAGGTGGACTCACAATCAGCAAATTGTTGATATTGTTGGGGTCAATGCTGATCACTGCTGGAGTTGAAGGGGCTTGATTGATACTGTTGACTACCGTGGCCTGATAGGCCTGTGTGAGTGTGACACGGCCAGCATCGTTGAACACTTCAATCACTCCTGTGACACAGCTTTGCTCATCACAGCTGGGCAACAACATCACAAGACTGCGACCCAGTTCGTCCACAGTCATGGAAAAGTCTGTACCACGTACAGCCACAGTGGCTGTGGGTGTGCTCACTGCCACGTTTTGCGGAGAGTTTTTGGCAATCTGCCCCGAAGCATATCTAGCAGTGCCCAAGGCCATTTTCATGGCCAGCTTGCCTGTGCCTTGTTTGGGATCGTACACAAAGTCGTCAATGATCAGTTTTGATTGTTCGGTGATCCGTACCTGTGTTTTATCCACAAATGTCAGCTCGGCCCTGGCTCGAGCAGTGATCACTGTGTCGTTCATTTCAACAGCAGTTCCAGTCTGGCTGGACAGACTTTGCCGTTTGCGCACTATTTCGGTGGGGCCTGTTTGTTGAGTAACAGAGCCCACCGCAGCCCAGACATCAGTCTGACTGAACAATAGTAACAGTGTTAGAATTACCCGTTGTGGTAGCATTGAGAGTTTTGGCTGTAATGCCCGAAGTGGTAATGCTTACTGTGTTGGTATCGCCCAACACAGTGTAGTTCACATTCACTGCACCAGAATTGGTGCTGACATGAGCAACAGTGTTGGTATCTCCAGTAACTGTGAGCAGGCTGGTGTGATTGGCTCCTGAGTTCAAAGTTTGAGTCACGGTGTTGTTGTCGCCAGTGATAGTTTGTTCAATGGTGCTGCCAGCACAGGCAGCATTCATTGCAGTACCACATGTGATGGCACTGATGTTGTTGTTGCCAATGGCCGACACAGTGACTGCGGTCACTGCACCGTTTACAGTCATGGTCAACTCGTTGCCTGAACCAATTTGATCCACAGTCAGTGTGTTGCTGCCACCGCCTAGATAGGCCGGTGAAAGATCAGTGCCAATGACATTGGATGATCCATCTTGTGTGATAGCAATGGTTGAGTTGTCTCCCACCTGCTCCATGTAGATTTGATTGGCATTGGCCACAGCAGCAGCCATGGCCAAAGTAGTGATTGCCCATTTTAGGGTTCTTGTTATCATTTTTGTTTCACGTCTGGGTTATCCCCAACAGTGCTCCTAGGCTGTTTGAAACGCCACAGCCCTCGGCGTTCTCCCTCCAAGATAGTTTCGTATACAGCCTGTTCAATGGCCACACGAACTGCATAGGTAGTGGGCTCATTCAAGGCCACTCCTGCTTCTAGCTCTACCGCACGAGTCCCGGCGTCTATAAAACGCAATACTCCTGCACTTTGAGCTGTGCTGTAAATGGTCTTGCTGACCGCTGTGTTCAGCAACACTTCACCAGTGTGTACTGACACAATACGCAAGGCCACTACAACTTCATCCACTCGGTATTGAACCGAGTTACCAATTCCCATGATTCTGGCTCCAGCCCCGCCAGATCTGAGATTGGTATCATAGCCCACAATGCCGCCCTCAATCATGAGCCCGGCTACCAGCATGGGTCGCAAAGGCTTGGCATCTTTGCCTTCGTAGACTTCGCGTTGATTGCGTATGAGTTGCCGTTCTTTGATAAGATTGTCAAGTCCCACACGCTCAACCACAGTGAACCAACGATGAGCATCATGCAAGGCCTTGATGAGAAATACTTCAGCACCTTGCGTCACGGCCTTGGAAAACAAGGCCAATCGATCATTGGGCTTCATTTGCCCAGTTTTGTCTCCAAAGCCATACACTGCAATGGGTATGGGTGGACCGTCCAAGTCTGGCAACTGTTTCATTAGATTCACTCGCGGCACAACCTGTGCTGATTCACGTTCAGTTTCCCACAACACTGAAGCACAGCCAGACAGCACAGTGAAACACAGAGCAACGGCAATGGTTCTCATTAGAATGCAAAGCTCGCTATAGGCACAGTGACTTCAGTGCGATTACCACTGCTTTCTACAATGGTCAGGGAGACGTCTGTGGCTGTTTTCAGCCAAGAAATTGTGGTTCCTTGAAAGTCTAACGTGCCAGAATTGCCACCATCGGCAAACATGGCATCGGCCAACTGTTTGCTGAGTTGAGCATAGATACGACTCTCCACATTGACCAAAAATTTAGCCAAGTTGGTATTGCGAGCATCTCTCACTGCTTGATCAGCAGCGGCACGTGCTGAGTCAGAGATAGCCTTGCGTCGTTGAGACTCCAGCTGCTCAATGGTCAGCACATGGCTGCTGTATCCAACACCGTTGAATGCAGGTGAATTGAACTGGTGTACCAGTTCGGTGGCTCCGGCCTGTATCGCTATCACAAGCAGGGCCATCGTTATTATTTTTGTTTTCATAGAAAAGCCCCACGTAGTATTTACGAGGGGCCTGTTCTAAGAAATAAGACAAGTTTATTGTTGGGGCTTGCGAGGCTTTTTGGCTGCTGGTTTGGCAGTGGCTTTTTTGGGCTTTTGTGCGGCGGTCATTGCTGTGGCTGGAGCCAGTGCTTTTTTAGCACGAGCAGTTTTGGCTTTGACTGCAGGCTTTTTCTCCGGTGCACGGTTTGGGTTGTCTGGGTGTGTAGCCCACTCTTCAGGGGTGAGTTTGTGAAGTCCCACACAGAATCCTGACTGACTACGACCACATCCGCAACGTGCTGGTTCAGGTGCTAGGGTGGGAGGGGTCTCTACTTTGTAAGGTGCCTCCACAGGGGTCGGTTCAGGTGCCTGAAGACCAAAAAAGCGTTTGATAAAATTGAGCATGTTTTTCTCCTATGATGTATTTACGAAGTTAGTGACCATTCACTAGAAAAAACATTGGTTTTATGTTGCAGTGCAAGGTAAATGTCATATATAATATAGACTGAGGACGCTGCACAGGGCAGGTCCCAATCGCGAACTCGCTTACTAAGGAGAAACACATGTTCACAGCAGACGCACTTATCGACACCGTTCAAACCGGTAAAAAGACTTTTGTCAACACATTCGTTCAGAACGAAACTGTCAAAGACGCAATGATCAAGTTCATTGACGCTCAAGCCGACTACACCAAAAAGGCTGCTCGAGTTGGTCTTGACACTTTTACAACTTTGACTCAAGAAGCTGTCAAAGCCAGCCAAGAAGCCATGAAGTTTGACTACGTCAAGTTCGGCGAAGGCGTGATGAAGGCCTACAACTCTACCGCCAAGAAGTAAAATTTAGTACTCGAGTACTACAAAAACCCGCTGAGTCAGCGGGTTTCTTTTTGGTTGACCCAAAATTCGTCTTTTGCTATAATTACAGCATAGACAGCAAGGAGCAGATGATGATTCGTGTAATTACAAACTCCAATGGCTCTGGTGATTGGATTCGCATTGTTGATTCCAACGATGAAATCGTGCATGAAGGCCACAGAATTTCTGCATTTGACTTGACGATGATTTTGCAGAATTTGCAAATCCAATCTGAATTGGTAGAAGTCACTGACGAACAAATGGAAGAAATGTGATGACCGAACTAGAAAAAGCCCAACGACAACTGGATCTAATCACTGATGCTGTGGCCGCTGTCAAGTTTGCCGCCGACGAGGAACGCAAGGTTACTCACAGTAAACACATTGATCCACTCTATCAAAAAGTGTTGGATGACTTGGATATCAAACTCACAGGCGTCCGTGCATGGGCATTTCGTGTTCAAACTGTAGGACGATGAAACCGGAGAACTGGCATGAACGAACGAATCCAAGAACTTGCCGAACAGGCCGGTAAGTATGCCGATGAAACCCAACCTCGTGGTTCCTATACCCGAGACGGTATGTGGCTTTACGCATATAATGAAAAGTTCGCTGAGTTGATTGTTCAACGAACATTGGATATCGTTGAAGCACACACTGAGATTTTTCAAAGTAGTGAAGCACGGGCAATGGTTGAGCATATCAAAAATTCTGTAAAAACTGATTTCGGAGTTGAATGATGATATACTGGTTACTTGTTTTATCTGTATGGGTGGCTTGTATCGGTGCCGCTTGCTGGTTAGATTTATCTTCACAGAAACACATTGAAAGTGGGTTAGAATGAACGAACGAATTCGAGAACTTTGGTATCAGGCGGTGCAACCTCATACCGGTGATAGTTGGGCAGAACAAACTGCCTTTATGGAAAAGTTCGCCGAGTTGATTGTTCGGGAATGTTGCGAACTACTAAAAGATTCGGGCGAGAGTTGGGAGCAGTTTAGTCGTAATCCACCGCAGGGCCAAGCACACAACGCCAGCGGTGCATTGTTTGCCGCATACCGTTTGAAGGAAGATGCTGTGGATATGTTGGAAGAACATTTCGGAATTGAAGCACCTCCTGTAGATAATGTGGATAGAATCCTACGAACCGTAAGAACTCGGAATAAATGAGATTTTTGGCATAAATAGTATACTATGACTAATAAATCTATTCGTGACTATATTAACCTCATTGAAAATGCTCAAAAAGAGGACCAACTGAATGAATTCGCCCCGGATGGCTTCGGTGGTGATGACGGTGAGGAATTTGATCCGGCAATTGCTAAAATGGCTCAAGAAGATGGTTTTAGAAAAGGTGCCAGCCTTGCCGATGGTGCTACATTAGAACGAGCAATGGCTATAGAATACTGGCACAGCCGTGATGGTGGTATGTATAAGCAATACTTTGCTAAAGGGTTCAAAAAAGGTCGTATGAATAAAATCAACCACGACAACAAACAATACGGACTTGACCTATTCTTAAAGTCAGATGGTAGTGTTGGCCGCGGTAAACAGCAAGGTGTGGCGGAAGGTTCGGAAAAACATGAATGCGGTCATTGTCACGGAACTGGCCGGATGGTGCGTGATCCAGATATCGGAACTGACCAAGAATGCTTTGTTTGTGATGGGACAGGGTATGTCACCGATGAACAACTTGACGAAACCAGTCCAGAAGCAATCGCAAAGATTAATCAAATTACACGCCGCCCTTAAGCACCTTACAATTGTCACCGTGCCACCTCGTATGATTCGATTTAGTTATAGTTTTCCCGCAATGAACACATGTCATTTTTATGAAGCACGAATGGGTGCCATTTTGTAGTTGTCGCCGAATATTCATACTTGCCCATTCTCGATTTTGAAAATTATGAGTTCCTGCTTCAAGTCGCTTTCGTTGAAGATCGCCACCTAAAAAGTGATGTGTCCCATTTTCAATTTGCTTTTTAGCATTGTTTTTGGAATGTTCGCTCTTGTTGTATGACCCGGACTTTTTCTTTTCTTTGATCCATTCACTAATAGTTTCTGAATGATGGTTTCGTTGTTCATCGGTCCAGACTCTACCACTACAACCTTCTCCTCCATCTGTTTTATTCACTAATATTCCGGTGCCCAAATCTTTTCTTCCCCACCAGGCTATCATCCTACGCTCAATTGCGAATGCTCCTAACTCTGACAGATGGTCTTCTAATATTACGATTTTGGTATTGTCGGATGGAGGACGATGACCGTTGTGATTGACCCAGGCTCTTGAACCCAAACCTTTTCCGATGTAGAATGGTGTTCCTGCTTTGGCAGTTATTGAATCGTTGGCTCTGATGTATGCGTAAACATAAAACCCTGTGGGAGGGTTTTCTTTTGAATAAATATTCATGCTGGTGCTCCTTTTGTAAAACTTTAGCATTAGAGCGGGTAGATGTTGACGCATCGTGATCCGCACTTTTATTTATTCCAAAACTTGACAAATAATGATTTTGGTGTTATACTACTTGTATTGAAACTCAAAAAGTAGGAACAAAGATGAACGCAATTATCAACCTAGCATGGGTGCTCATGCCTGTCGTCATCATGGGCCTGGCAATCATCGTCAAGGATGGATTCTAAAATGAATACAATTTTAGTTTGGATTTTGATTACCTCTGGCCCTGTGCCTTATAGTCCGCCCATGACAGACTTAGCCACTTGCGAACACCTTCAACAGAGTTACCGTGAGGTTAGAGGAGGTGGTACGTCATCTAAATGTGTTCAAATCAAAATGGCGGTGACAAAATGAACGAACGAATTAAAAAACTCTTGTTACAGGCAAACATCTATGATGGCAGAGAATCAATGTATTGGTGCGAAGAAAAGAATTTGGTCGAGTTCGCCGAGTTGATTGTTCGGGAATGTGCCGGTGTCATACTTGAAGAAATGAAAAGGACACCTCAAGTACATGATTATTGGGGACCATATTGGGATGGATTAGACTCTGCCCAAAAAATGATTACCAAACATTTTGGAGTTGAATGATGAAATCAGTTGCCCTATTTGCTATTTACGGTCTAGCATTGCTTAATTGCTATGTTTGGGTAATTTGGCCTGAGTTTTTCTACGCCATGATGTGGAAGCTGGACATTTTTTATGCCCTGCTTTGGGCACCATTGATTTGGAATCTTCGGGAATCAAAGTGAACAAACAAATCAAAGAACTTGCCGAACAGGCAGGACTCAAAGTTGAATCGTGGATGACTAACCCACCCAAGCCCTTTCAGATTCTTGGCAGTACAGAACAGTTTGATAAGTTCGCCGAGTTGCCTGTGAAAGAATGTGTTCATGTTGTGCTTGATAAAGATGGAAAAGAGTGGGCAGGATATGTTCACGTTTGCCGTGAAGAATCAGCAGATATGATAAAGAAACATTTCGGAGTTGAAGAATGAAACCTATTTCTTTCAAAGTTGCACCTGTAAAACAGCGACACCACCGTGCTTTGTTCGATCAAGACTTGCCGTTTCGCAGCCGTCGCGAAGCTCCTAAGACAGAGTATCAACGCAAACCCAAACACCCGCAGCGTGAGCTGTTGGAGCAGTGAACCATGTTGAATATAACACTATCTCCTGAGCAAGATCAATACTTGCAAATAGCGCAAACTCGTGCCTACTACAAGGGCCTTCGCGATGGCGTTGAAAAGTTTGCTTGGTGGAAGGATGGCACACAGTATGTGGGCACCACTGGTTCCACGCTGAAAGATGTACTACACGACATTGACTCTTTTGAGGCCGATGACTTGGCTCGATGCAATAGGTTGAAACAAGTCTAATGGCTCGCGGATTCAACTTACCCTACAAAGCCAGCAACCCCCGCACAGTGCGTGGAGCAAAGAAACGTGGCTGGTATGTGATAGATGTGCCCCTGATCCAAGATCCCAAACTCAGCTGGTTAGGGCTATGCATTTGGGCCGATGGAAGCCTCAAAGGACATTATGTCAACAGTTTTCATCTACGACAGTTTGCATTTGAACAGGGTGGTGATGCTGTGGCATTCAAAATGAAATGGTGTTAGCATGACAAGATCAACTGTGTTTTTGGCATTGGTTTTGCTAACAGGCTGTGCTGCCAGGCCGCCCACGGCCATGCCGCTCAACGTGGCCATGCTGCCACAAGACTGCCAGAATCGACAGATCATGCTGGACTGGCTCACAGGGCAGGCTCGATTGCCGCAACAACGAAACGAAACTGACCGCGACTATCAAAGGACTCGCAATGACATTCGTCAAAAAATTTGGGACATTCGCTATCATTGCCAGCCTGTGTAGTGGTTGCGCCAGCACATTGCCTGAACGTGATGCTCGGTACATGACCATTGAACAGCTGGGTATGTTCGTGCCCAACTGCAAGATTCGTGATCAGCAAATTGCTATGTTGATGAGTCAATACACCACTGACCGCGACGAACTGGCATTCAGTTGGCGGGCTATCACTGGTGAAGCGCAGCGGGCCAACTTCGTCATAAGATCACACATCATATATCTACGGAGCTATTGCTGATGAAAGCATTGATTTTGTTGCTGTTGCCTGCTGCAGTGGCTGCTGAGTGTGTGCTGCAGGATCGAGTGGTTCAACGCAGTGAAGTAGCCATTGCTGAACGCAGTCAAATCAAATCCGAAGTGGTGCCCACAGTGTCGGGAGGCCGCCGATGCATGGTGAGTTTTCGAGCTCGAATTGGCACAGAATGGCACTCCGCATTTGGCGAACATGAATGGTCTGGCGACCGCCCAAGAGAAGAAGCCTGTGCTCGTGCTCTAGCACAGGCCGATGAACAGGTGCGACAGCGAGTGGGCCGTTCTCAAACAGCCAGCGAAAAGGTGCTGATCTGTTCAGACAATCCTGATCTCCAAACCCTGCGTCAAACCAATCCTGGCTCAGTGGGTCGGTTGTCGCAGTTCAGACCTCATCCAGAACGTCCTAACCTGTTTTGGCACAACGGTGCTCATTGCAGATACTTTCTGGACAGCCAATTCACTGGATCAGACATCCGCACATGGCAAGGCATCATCTGTCAACTGCAAGGCGATGCCTGGGTGGTTGTGGACAAATTCTAATCCTGTTATACTAAGTTTATCAACAACTGTTTGAGGAGAACTCAATGAAAACTGTGATTGCAGCCGTCCTGGCTGTGTGTTTGACTGCCTGCAGCGCCACAGGTGGTTTGGTTAGTGGCCTGGGCGAAGATTTGCAAAAGGCCGGCGAGTGGATCAAATCTAAGTAAGGAACTGCGATGCGTAAAATTGTTTTGTTTGCTTTTGTGTCTCTTCTGGCTGCCTGCAGCTCTTCTCCCAAAGACAACTATGATCGGCAAATAGCCGAACAGCAGCAGCGCCGTGATTCGGCCGCTGAACGTGCAGTGAGTCAAGCTCCCAAGTGGATGACTGAACTGCCAGTCAGTGCCAACGCTGTGTATGCCAATGGCACAGCGGTCAGCGGCGATTTTGGCATGGCTGACAACAAAGCCAAGCTCATGGCCTATGCCAAAATCTGTATGGCCGCTGGCGGACGTGTGGATCAACGCAGCCGCGTGTTCATGCAAGATTCTGGAGATGCCAGTCACGAAAGCTCAGAAACTGCTATTCGCAGCATGTGCCCGGGTGTGGACATCACTGGCGTAGAAACCAAAGAAGTCAAGCGCATTGCAGAAAATGGACGTTTTCGCAGCTATGTGCTGGTAGCACTGCCCACAGGCGATGCCAATCGCCTGCAGCAACGCCGAGATCAAATGCGGTTGCGTGAGCAGGCCACACAGCGCGGCGATCAGGTGTTCCGTGAAATGGATGCTGCCAAACCACAGTAATCCAAAAACTGCCCAATAAATACAGCGGCCACTGAGCCGCTGTTTTTATGACTCAAGAATTGTCTGTTCCTGTAGATCAATCCCACACACAAGCCCTAAACGATGCTGGAATGTATGTGTTCATGGGCGAAGTGGAAACTGACAGCGTCAAGCCCATTGTGGAGTGGATCCTTCACGAAAATTACATCAGCAAAAAACGACGCAAAGAATTGCTGTTGATGATATGCAGTGAGGGCGGGGACATGGCCGCTGCTTTTGCACTGATCGACGTGATGCGCAGCAGTCAAGTGCCTATCAAAACTGTGGGTCTTGGCTGCATTGCCAGTGCAGGACTAATGATATTTTTAGCTGGAGAACCTGGCCGGCGAGTGCTTACGCCCTATACCAGCATAATGAGTCATCAGTTTAGTTGGGGATCAGATGGCAAAGCACATGAGTTGTTTGCCACAATGAAAGAGTTTTCTCTGACTCAAAAGCGCATGTTAGAACACTATCGAGTCAGCACAGGCCTTGACGAAGAAGAAATCAAAACAGTATTATTACCAGCTCACGACGTTTATCTGTCAGCAGAAGAAGCACTGGCACTGAACATCTGCGATGCCATCAGCGAAATCAAACGTTGATTATCGCACTTCGGTCACAGCACTGACCAAGCTACCTTGCCCATACTGACCAATCAACAGCCTACGAGCTAACTCATAGTTTGCAGCCACAACCTGTGCTGTAATCACAGTGTCTTGCCGGGGCAATTTGATTCTGGCCTTGAACGTTTTCATGCGTCGGCTCTCTAAGTCACGTATTTTCATCAGCGCCTCTTTTCTCGGCCCAGTGTGGCCACGTCGGTCTTGGGCGGTGCAGCAGTTCGTGCAACTTTTGCACCCGGTCCCCGCAGTCTCGGAGCTTGAGTGATTGCGTCCAGCCGTTCCACGTCAAGTTCAGGTTCGGGTTTGGCACTCACAGTGTCGTCGGGCATGGTCACGTCTTCTTCGGTGGCACCGTTCTTGAGAATCTTGAATGTAAAGTTGCCCTTGTTGCCAGTGGAGTAGTAGGTTTTGTCAGCACTGAGCAGCACCCCAGTCACTGCTTCACTGGGATACTGGAACTGAAACTCGTCCAACACAATGTTGCTGCCACGCTGATTGGCGTTGGTGTAACACTGCATGAAAGCACCATGATTCAAGATAGCAGCCGCCGCTGCACCAAAATTGGTATTGTCGTTGACATGATCGGCCACTTCAAAGGCCACGGCAGCCAGCATGTGAAAAAACGGTATCATTTTGCTGGCGTCAGTGGTGCTGCGACTGTCATACAGCTTTTGCAGCTTGGCAGTGAGCCGCCCTTCCACCTCACGAGGACTGAGACCACGCAGACCACGCACTTGATCTGCTTCCTCAGACGAAATGATTTTGTATTTTACTGCTAGGTTCAGAGGTCCATTGATGTAGCCGCCGTTCACAATGTCATTGAGTATGTCAACTTCGGTTTGAAACTTGGCTAGGATCTTTTGCCCGTCGGCATTGTCAGACATTTCTTCCACTTTGTCGGCAAGGTTTTTGGCCGATGCCTTGGCACCGTTTTTGGCCTTGGTGGAAATGCCAATGGATTGGCCATTGGGTGCAATCACAGAACTGTCAAACAAACCGTCGTTCTTGCCCGAGTTATAAGTGATCACACAGTCGCGATAACTGCTGTTGCCCAAAAATTTACGTTCGGCATCCTGTGCATTGCCTTTGATCTTTTTGCCCATGACCAGGGCCATGGGTTGAAGGATTTCGCAGAAGTAGTTGGTAAACGCAGTGAAGTTCATGTTGCCTGCAGGAAATTCCACACGTCCTGAACCTTTCATGAATGCCTGCATGGCCACTGCTTCATCACTGCCGGCACCAAATCTAGTGACCACTTGATCAAAAATGTCATCAGGAGTGAGATTGTCCAACTGTGTGAGCACTTCAGTGGGCTTGTAGCCCGACGCTTCTTTTTGGGCTGCTCGAGACTGCAGCTTGAATCCTGCCGGTAGTGTGTTGGGAAAATAGTTTTCCAATCGGTTGGCATTGATCTTTTGAAAATATCTACCCAGATAATAGTTATTGCCCTGAGCATCAGAAAATGTGGCAATGCCAAAACCAAGATTTTTGCCAATGGCATTGGTCCACTCAATGGGCCTGGGCAACTGCTGAGTGAGTTGATCTATGGCCGCTGTCATCTCTTGAGCGCTGCCAAATGCACCAGCCTGTGGATAAAAATCCAAACTTTGAAAAATCAGCTGATCTCCTTCAGGATTCACAAACAAGGACCCAGGCCGTCGATTGGCCAAGCCTGTGGATTCAGTGACAATATTATCGAGTAGATTGAGTAGATCTCGCATTGTTTTTCCGCAAATGGTATGCTATACTTATGCTTTCTACCAGGAGACCCAATGTCAAATCTAGTGCCCATTGTTATTGAACAAACCAGCCGCGGCGAGCGCAGCTATGATATCTACAGTCGTTTGCTTCGTGACCGTGTGATCATGCTGGACGGCGAAGTCACCCAACACACTGCCAGTTTGCTGGTGGCACAGTTGTTGTTTTTGGAAGCTGAAAATCCTGACAAAGACATCAGCATGTATATCAACTCGCCTGGCGGCTCGGTCACAGCAGGCCTGGCCATCTACGACACCATGCAGTTTGTGCGGCCTGACATTCAAACCATTGTGATTGGGCAGGCAGCATCAATGGGCAGTTTTTTGGCTCAAGCAGGTGCGCCAGGCAAGCGACATGTGCTGCCCGAAAGCCGAACCATGATTCATCGAGTGAGTTCAGGCACACCCAGCACACGCGGCAGTATCCATGTGCAAGAGCTGGAATTTGAAGACGCCAAACGTCACTTCGAAGAGTCAAAACGCCTAAATAAACGACTCACTGAGCTCTATGTGCGACACAACACAGCAGGCAAAACCTATGAAGAACTGTTTGAAACCATGAAGTTTGATACATTTCTAAGTGCCGAAGAAGCTGTGGCCTCAGGCTTTGCTGATAAAATTGTACAAAACCGTGCCTGATAAAAAAATCTTCTGCAACACACCATGGTATGAACTACACATCTATTGGGATGGTAGCTTGGGTATCTGTTGTCAAGAAGATCACAAATTGTATTCAGGAGGAGATTATAACATTGCGTCAATGACCATTGAGCAGTGGTTTAACTCTCCTCCAGTGCAACAATTTAGAAAAGACGTACTTAGCAATTCACCAGTCAGTGCTTGTCGTAGGTGCTATGTTGAAGAACAAGTTGGTGGCAATAGCCGACGTATCAAAAGCAATCAAAAAAGTGCAATTTTTATGCAGGCATTTGAAGAAAGCTTTGTACAAAGTCCTGGGAACCAACATTTTAATTTTTCAGGGTTAACAGCAACCCAACCCATTGATATACATATAGATTTAGGTAATTATTGTAATTTGGCTTGCAAAATGTGCAATGCGCAGGCCAGTTCAAAAATTGCCGCGCAAGAAGTCAAATGGGGTATACAGTCAAGTCAACCATATCTTGGTCAAGATTGGACCAGAGATCAATCTGTGTGGGATAGTTTCAAAGAGCAATTGTTAAAAATTCCCAAGTTAAACAATATTCATTTCATGGGCGGCGAAACTTTACTCACAGATCGGTTCGAAGACCTTGTGGACTTTATGATTGATAATCAACGATTTGATATTTGTTTTAGTTTTGTTACTAATGGCACAGTGTTCAACCCTGAGCTTGTTCGCAAGCTGTTGAAATTTAAAAGAGTGGGCATTGAAGTTTCAATAGAAACAATTGATAAACACAATGCTTATCAACGACAAGGCACTGACACCGACCTAGTGCTATCAAATATTGATCGTTATTCTCAATATTGCAACAATACAAATATCACTGTGACCCTGAGGCCTGCTATCAGTGCGTTAACTATAGGTTATTACGATGGATTGTTGAACTATGCATTAAGTAAAAAAATAATAATCAAAAGTTTATTGGTTATAGATCCAAAATTTCTGTCAGTAAACATATTACCCCAAGCTGTAAAAGATCAATATTTAAGAAAATATCACAACATTCTTGACACACTGAAAGACATTTCAGTACAACAAGATTACAATGCCAGCGACCCCAACAATTTTAAATCAATAATCAAAGAACAGGCGCAGATGTGTATAAACGCATTGAACAAATCTGCTCCCGATGACGTTGATCTATTGAGAAAACAAATGATTCAACACTGTCAAAAATGGGATCAAATTTACGGGTATGATGCTAGATCACTGTACCCTGAGTTTGCTGAATTATTGGACAGATATGATTATTGATTATCAGGTCAAGATGTCTGTGGTTTTAGAACCTGTAGATCAGCCATGGGTATCTATTGGTGTTGACAATCAACAAATTACTCGTCGTTTAGACAAAACATCTAGATTTGATTTTGATTTTTTAGCCAACACCAGTTGTTTTCTAAAAATAGAACATTTTGGCAAAGACAACAACGATCCTACCACTGCGGTAATTGTAAAAGAAATCAATTTTTTTGGTATTAGCGATCCAAAGTTTGTTTGGGCAGGTACCTATGTGCCTAAATATCCTGACCATTATCCAGATAAAAAATCTCCGTTGAACGGACACAGCTATTTGGGTTGGAATGGAAATTATACACTGAATTTTGATGTTCCTATTTTTACCTGGATGCACCAAATTCTAAATCTTGGTTGGCGGTATCAATAAAACCCTGAACGATTGGTTTGATTTCGATATTGATAAAGGATTTCAGCCCAAGCAACCAACGCATTGAATGTTTTAACAAATATCAATTTCATAGCAAACCTCGATGCTGTTGACTGCTGTATTCGCGCTCGTAATGCTCAACGTCTGTGACATTCTGCGGATTGCGACTGGCAATGTATCTCTCCAGTTTTGACTGATAGCTTTGATCGGGGAACATTTCTGACAAACGTTCCAACACTTGTTCGATAAATTTCGACATGATTTCCTCCTCAGTATTTACCATGAGAGTCTCATGGTTTTCACTAATGAGAATGAACTTGGCGTGGTTGACTCAAAATTCCCGTTTTGCTATAATAGCAACATAGACAGCAAAAAGGAGCCTGCCGTGAGCTACATCGTTTTGCCCAACATCACTGGTCAGTTTGGCCCCCGCAAAGGCCTCGAAGGGCCGTTCAATTTTTCAGGCCGTGTGTTGTATTATGACAACAAACAGGGACAGTACTATGATCCGCTCACAGACTTCTATGTAGAGCAAGCAGAAATGGATGCAATCAATCAGGAATTTTATAACAGATTCCGCGGTTGACCAAAATTTTCCGATTTGCTATAATAGTGGCATAGAGAGCAAAAAGGAGCCCACAATGACATGTGAAACCCGAGCAGAACGACTGGCTCGCATGGCAGCCGAGCAAGCAGCCTACGAAGCTGAGCAGACTCAAACTTATCCTGCTCGCCTGATGGCCATGCTGGAACGTGCTCAAAAGGTCAACTTTGAACTCACTGTCAAGGATGCTAACTTCCTGTTGGTTGATCGAGACGACCGTCGTGACCGTACGGTTGTGCTAACTTTGACCTATGACCGTGAGAATCAAGAGGCACTGCACGAGCTGGATTGGCGTGTTGACATAAAGGAAGAAGCTGCTCGCGAAGCAGAGCGTAAGGCCAATCTTCGTGCCACAGCACTAAACAAGCTCAGCAAAGAAGAACGTGAGGCTCTGGGCCTCTAAAACGGTTGACACTAAAGCCGTTTGGTTCTATAATAGATACGTAGCGTAACAAACAAGGAGTTTGTATGCAAGCCCAAAAACTTTATACAGTGCGTTGGACTCAGTCCTATCCGGGCTGGCCTGAACCCAAAATGGATTTGACACAAGCTCGCGAAGTTCTTGCAAGGATTATGTCGCTATGAAATGGTTTCTTGAGACTACAGAGTGGCGAGACAACACCCCTAATGGTGTGTATCTGTTGAACGACTCCAAGAGCAAGATGTATGCTTACCGCAGTCCTGCCACTCAAGACATCAAGGTGTTCTCAAATCCCATCAAGATCGACATTCGAGGCCGCCGGTTTGTTATCAATCCTGTGCAGTTCAAAACTGCTCTCAAAGATGAAGAGCCCCAAGGTCGTACATGGACAGTGAAAGGCAGCAAAGGCGATGAGTACCAAGTCTCTGAAGTCAACGGCAACTATTCTTGT
>ERZ869929.364-NODE-364-length-29835-cov-14.850873_pt1 | contig 29835 bp, 59 predicted proteins | sample MGYA00579312_ERZ869929 | MGnify/ENA primary metagenome ERZ869929 (study PRJEB32216, sample SAMN09231818) | wastewater metagenome | place: USA: Maryland | collected 2016-08-09 | study: EMG produced TPA metagenomics assembly of the PRJNA472060 data set (Reclaimed... | reverse complement strand
TCCTTTTGACCGCGGAAACCGGATCGCTGATCCAGAACTACACCCGGTCAACGACCTCCAAGCTTCTCGATGTCTATGATCCCACGGTCGGATATACGACCGGTCACGTTTTCCACGACTTTACGGCGGATTACAACGTGGACACGATCTTGACTGGAAACACCGGCGTTGCTGCGGCCTCTGTTGGCGTGGCCCTCACGCTGGCAAACACGGACACCGGCGGGGGCGTGGACAGCGGAACCATTTACACGCTCAACACCACTTTGATGCATTCCGCGGAACAGCTTCGTCGCTGGGCCGTCACCGCGAAACAGTGGGCAAATGCGTAACTGATCCCTCGGGCGTTTCGCCGCCACAATTCAATTATTCTATGTCGCAACAAACCCAAGGCCCTGACGCTCGTTATTCGACGAGCAACACGAATCTTGCGGCGTGCATTGGCTCGCTGAAGATTCCCGTGAAATCCACCGACCCCGTCACGGTCGTTCGAGACAGCCAAACGAAAAACACCATCGTTTCATTCTGGTTCGAGGACGTTGGAGTTGAGGAATTTTGCGGACAAATTCACTCCCCGAGGACCATTGAACGATACTGGAACAATCGCGAGTCCTTTGAAAAAGAAAACCCGGGTCATCCGCTTGTTCCCATGCGCGCCGCTCTCGATGCCCTGGATTGGCTTATCAAGGCGTGGCACGGGAGAATCATGCCTGCGGCCTCGTTGGATAAACCGGGTTTCCTGACGCAGGACTTGGCCCTCGCTGCGTGCCTCAAGGCGTCCGGGTACAGCCTCATCCGGCTGGATAAGCCTCGGTACGCTTTCCGCAAGATCCCAAATTCTCTTTTGGAAGATTTCCGGGATTTCGAACAGTTCGGCGCCATCGAGAAGCCCATTGCGCTCATGCACCGGGCGCTTGAGGCGCGTCGGCTCCTCGTCGAGACCGTGAAGCACGCGCAAGCCCGGATTCGATTCACAGACGGGCAGACGGACGCGGACGGGGGTCGTATGGCGCTCATTCCTGAAAAGGCGACCGACGAGGAATTTTCCCGCGCTCTCGACCACCTCTACAAGCCATGAGCCCGAACGACTACCAGGACCCGAACCTTTCGGACGCCCAGGTTTCCGAGATTCTCGACGGCGAGCACTCGAGGCCGCTTGAGATTTTCCAAGGGAAGCCTCTATGGCCTTACACGCCGGGAAGCAAGCTCCTCTACTTGATGGCTGAAAGCGAGGGCGACACCGACCTTTTCCGCGCCCTGACTTTCATCTACATCCACCGCCGCCGCACAGATCCGGACATGGAAAAAGACCTGGCTGCGAATATTGTTCCGCTCCTTTGGTCGGACATCAATCTCTTCCGGATGAAGGTTCTTTCCTCGCGCGCGGAGATGTCCGAGGACGATCTCCGGGAGGCAATCCGAATTGCGAACAAGGAGCTTCGCCTCGAATCGCTCACGCTGATTCTTGCGACTCCTCCCGAAATCGGCGTCCCTGAAAAAAAAAGTCCCGAGGACATCACCCGCCGAAAACGTCCTGGCAAGTCTTCCAAGCGGCGAAAGAGCTGAATATGAGCGCGTCCGAATACCTTTGGAATACTCGCGTGACGGTCGCGAACGCGCTCGAGCACGCTCGCCTTGTTTCTGAGGGCTGGACTTGCCGAAGGCTTTGCGAAATTCAATCCAAGCGAAGGGACGCTTTGAGGAGGTTTCGCGGATGAACGGGGCGTATCAAAGCGAGATTCCTGGTGCGCTGGATGTCATGCGCCAGTACGCCGACTTGCGCGGGATGGGGCTTTCCGAGGTTTTTACCGATCAGGCGGCGAAGCTTTCGTGCTCCAATTTCGGAGGGGAGAACAAGGGGCTTTTCCAATTTGCCGCAGATATCGCTCCAACGACTGAGGAGCTTGCTTCCTTGCCTGAAAAGCTCGGATGGCGGATCAAGCGGCGGGGCCGTCCGATTTTCACGCAGTACACGGAGAAAATGGCGACCCGAGGTAAATACAAAGGACAAATGCGCAAGGTTCGTGTGAAGCGTATGACCGGGGAAGGAAAAGGGAAATCCCTTGCAAAGGGCGAAATCGCTATCCGTATCGCCCGCCGATTCTATCAGGCGATCGGATGGCTGAATCCTGCCGTCAATAAATACGAACGGAAGGACGGCGGAGTAAAATCCCGACAGAAAAAGAAGGCTCCACCCGCTCTGGTGACCCTCCGCCTTCAAGGCGACACGCTCATCTTGATTATCGAAAACCGCGCCAAGAATTCCGAAGAGGTCAACATGCGGCACGGCGATTACGTGAGGCGTGCTCTTGATGTCCGGATCGAGGACATGACCGCATACATTGAGCGCAAACTTGAGGAGCGGGCCGCAGCCTTGAAGCTGAACTAATATGGCCAACGCCAAAGCAACAATGACCCTGGACGCAACCGGGGCAACGAAAGGCGCGAAGGAATTCCAGAACGCCGCGGACATCATTTTCAACGCGGACAAGAAGGCGAAGACACAGCTTGAGAAGCCCGCGAAGACTGAGGCCGTGACAAAGAAGGCCAAGGCCGACTTGACCGGACTGGCAACGGATCTTTCCAAAGTCACCAGCGTCTCAGGCGGCCTGGAAATGGCGCTGTCAAAAATCGGCGGCGGCCTGAAAGTTGCGGGCGTCGCCGTCGTCGTCAACGAGATGGTGGGACGATTCGGCGAGGCCACGGCGGCAGTTACCGCGCTCCGGGAGGAAATGGCCCTCTTGTCCCGTCCGTCCGGCGGATTCAATAACACGGGTCTGGTCGGACTGGATCAGATCACCAGCCAGATTTCATCCATCGAGGCGTTCCTGTCCAAAAACCGCTCCGGGTTCATGGATTATGGCTCCGTGGCTCAATCGTTCTGGGGCGGCATCGGGACGAGTCTGAATGACACGATCATGCGGGGTGCGCCGTTTTCAATGGACATGGCTGTCAACGGTCAGGTTGACCGGGCGAACAGCGCGGAAACCGCTCTCCGTCGCGAGAAGGGCCGACTCTCGAAGAAGTACGGGGCCGGGGTTGATCGTCTTGGCTCCCGCGCCGCTGGCGATGCGGAAGGCGTCGAGATCGCGGAGATCAATGCGCGGTTCGATGAGCAACTCGGGGCCGCGGCCAGCAATAGCCAATTGCAAAAGCAGATCGAGCGGGCGCGGAAGATCGAGCTTGAAGCGGCGAAAGCGCGCCGGGAGTCGGAAGGACGCCAGCGGACATCCGGCGAGAGATTCGCAACGCTCTCCGTCCGCGATGCACGGAACGCCCTCGGTGCGTCCTCCGAGCAGGAACAGCGGCAGGCCAACAAGCTGCGGGAGGATCAGGCAATTTCAAGCTGGTCAAATCTCATGCAGGAATCACTGTCCCGTCCGAAGGACAAGCAACTCGCCAGTGAGGTTTACATTGCCGAGCAGAACGCGGAGCGGGTCCGCGCCGAAAATGCGAAGTGGGAGCGGGATATTGCGCGCAGCAAAGGCGATGCGCTCAAGATCACAATTGCAGGGAATGAGGCGTTATCCCTTGAGATCAAGGGGCAGACGAACCTTGCAGCCATCACCCGGCAGAGGGCGGCAAACGAACTCGCGATTGTTCAGGCTCAGAGGATTGGAAATCGGGAGCTCGCGGACCAACTCAAAATTTCGGGAGACCTTGAGCGGTCAGAGCTTGCGCGCCGCAGGGTCATGGAAGGAGATAGGGTCTTGCGAGCCTCTCAAGTTCGTTCCAGAGAGCGGCAGGCAGAGGTTGACGCCGCTCTCTCGGAACGAGTTTCGAGGAGATTTGCCGATTCTGAGGGACGGATTGTAGCGACCGCTGGGCGGTCTCCGCGATCTCGAAGGATTGGCGGGGCAAATTTCGACAAAACGAACGGAGCGGGCAGAGCAAGTGATGCGGACTGGACGTTGGCTAAAATGGAGATGCAGGGCATTGGAAATCGTCCATTTGACGAGCAATTCAAGCCTCGCGGACTTGATGCCATGCGAGAGGCGAGCGGAAGCAACGCCATCGCTGAAATGGGATTCCGAAAGAACATTTCCGACATCGGAATGACGCGCGCCGAGCGAGCGGACGCGCTCAACAAACAAAAGGAGGAGCGCATTTCTTCCGGCAAGGCCGACCCAAGCGAAGCCTTGGCATCAATCGCGCAAATCCTCGCCAAGTGGGACACATGAGCGCAAAAACACCAATTTTCACCGGCTCCGCGGGGGGATTAGTCCCTATTCCGGGAGCATTGATGACCAAGAATGCCTTTGGAATTGACGTTCTTCCTCGTCCATTTCACGCGCCCAGAAGTCGAGTAAAATCGCTTGTCCCCGCGAGAGGAACATCCGACATCTTTTATCCGAATCTTCGCGCCACAGGAAATTACACGATTCTTGAAAACGAGGGTCTGACCTGCGTGTTGACGGTGGAATACAAGGGCATTTTGAATAATGCCATCCCGGATGTTTTGATTTCCAGCGGACTTTCGACTGGCTCGACATCTGCAACGTCCGGTTCGGACGGACCCGCGGAAGATCAAAGAACGTGGGAGATTGTCTATTATTCTCCGACGCGGACTTACAGGTACGTCACGAATGGGAGGCCGTCAGGGCCGAAATATCGCGACTACAAAGGCGGCCCGGTGAATTCCGCAACCATCTACACTCAATCCATCAAGGACGGAAACGGAAGACCGCGCGGTGGAACCGGAACCATCAACTTGACATATGGTGCGCAACTGAACGGCCTTGTTTCCAACCCTGTTCCCGGAACCCCTTATTACGAAAATGAGGAGGTTTGGGCGGGCGTGATCATCCTTCGATAATGGACCCGCTTCCCCAGCTGAAAAAAGGCCCGAAATGGCTGCGAGAATCGGTTTCCGGGATAAATGCCGCAATCGTCAAGAATCGCCCCGTCGCTGGCGTTGGAACAAAGGTTTACGATTCTCCCGGCGGTCGGGTTATTGATTCGGATTCTTCGACCGGAGGGGGCGCGTCTTCCTCCAATGACTCTTTTGCGATTCTCACCAGAAACAACGGCACGTCCGAATCCCCTGAATGGCAAGCTGGCGTCGTTTATAATTCCTCGCTCTTTCGGTCAGTAAGCTACACTGACCAGCAGGCTATAACCGGATTGCTTTCCGCCGATCAGTCGTCGGGATGGTTTCCAACAATAGACGGCGACGTGATTTGGCTCGAAATAGGATTTGGAACCTGGCCCGCTGTGAACTCGGCCGCAATAAACAATACAGGGTCTTCCGATGTCTTTCCCGGCGAGATCGTTGATGACGGGGAGCCTATTCCGACTCAAACAAAAGCATGTCTCGTCATCGGAACGATTTCGATTTCTGGAGGGGAGATTTCCGTTAACCAGATAGTCCAAACAAATCAACGAATGGTGAACGTGGCAACCTCTACCGTTGCTGCCCTCTACCCCGAGGCAATATGATCCATTCTCGGCAGTACGGAACATTCGTTCCTTACTTGTTTGCTCCCTATCGCCCGAACGGGAAAACGGAATTCCCGACGGAATTTGGAACAAGCAATTATCGCCTTGGGTTTACGCCGCAGGGGATTCATTATGTGTATTGGAAAGTCAAGGCGTGGCGAATCACGATGACTTTTTCAGGGACTATTGAGACCGGCCCGGGAACATACCTTGAAGCTTCCGGTTCCGTGGATGAGATTCTGAATTTTTACGACGGATCAAGCGAGGGAATCGACAATACGGCTCCTATTTCCCAGCAGGAGAGGCTTTCCTTGATGGATGGTCCAGATACTCCGTGGCGGCACGCTTGCGCAAAAGCTGGAACATGGGGGGATATTCGCGATCAGGACGGGAACCTGATTTCCAACATCATCACTTCGTTGCCGATTGGATTTTTCTGGTATGCCAACCTCAGTGATACGGTTCAGGACATGCCGGTTCATTACGACACCGAGAACGATCTATATTATCCGGTTTTTGGAATGCAAATCATCAGCGGAGCAATGGGCGACGCAGACACAAGCAGGCCGATCGAGATCAAGGACCACTCTGGAAACGTGATTTCAACCGGCGGCCTTTCGGGGGCCTCGGATTCATGGATTAATTCAGGAATCATTTCCGTCCAGGCTGAAACGCTCTGGTGATTTGACACGCCTGCATCGGCGTGAGCCTTTCCGCAGAGCAGCTAATCATTAACGTCAAAGACCCGGAAAAAAGCGGACTTCTCGACTCATTCTTTTCCGAACGTCCATCTCCTCAAGGGATTTACTTTCGTGGAGACAAAAACCGGCTTTCGGTCTATCCGGTTCGCCCGGCATACGGGAGTGCGGTTTTGTTTTGGCTTCCGCAGGCGGTCACAACCTCGCAACTCTCCCTCGGTGTCGGAGATGCAGACCTCCCGGCGGAAGGCGGAGATTTCGCGCTGGCATATGACGGCGATGACGACGACCTGACCGTCCTGGCATACAATATCAGCGCGGCGAATCTGCAAACGGCGTTGAATGCCAATGCGGCCATCGCCGCGATTCCTGACACGGTTGCGGTCACGCTTCTGGCGACCGGCGTTTACCAGGTCGCTTTCCAGGCCGTCGGAGCGCGCGAACTCCTGACCGGCGATCCGGAAGGGCTCGCCCCGGAGTGCAATATTTTCGTTTCCCGCCTGCAAACCGGCGATGCCGACACTCGGGAAATCCAGATCATCCAGATCATCCAGCGTCCATACGTCTACGTGACCTCGTGGACGGCGACGGGCGGCGCATCGGCAATCGTCACGGAATTGCGGGCCGGATCGGTAAGCGCAAAAGCGATGTTCTCCGTCGAACTTTCCCCGCTGCCGTATGCCGGGAGTTTCACGGTCAAAGATTCCGGCGCGATGGCCTACAACGGCACGCAAGCCGAATGGCAAACCGCCCTCGGCTCCGGATGGTCCGTTCTGCAAACCGGCGACGGGCAATTCACCTTGGAGCGCACCACGGCAGGCGTTTACACGCTGGATTCGTCCGACGTTGATGTCGCTGGCCTCAGTGTTTACGAGGGGCTAATCGGAACGCTCGGCTTCAACGCCGGAACGCTCTTCAAGCGGTTTCTCACCGAGGGAGATTCCAGTTTCGTCACGACTCTTGAGGTCAAATACGATGATGGAACATACCGCAGCACGATCTTGCAGGTTCCCGTCACGCTGACGAAGGAAATCCTCTCCGCTGGCGCGCTCGCTCCCTCAAACTGGAACGGCGGATTTTACACCAAGGTTGAAATCGATGCCCTTCTTGCTGCGCTCGCGGAGTATTCTGCGATCTCTGTCAGTACGGCGGGAAATTCCGACCTCGCAAAGGTCTCAGCGACGAGCAAGCAGCAATCTTTCCGCGTCACTGTTGGCTCTGGATCTGGCTCCTATACTCGCACGCTGGCGTTGCTGACCGCCGACGCATCCGCAGGAGACACCGCAAAAATCGCCCTCTCCATGCCAGCCAGCGAAAACCCAATCATCGAAATCCGCAATGCCACCAGCGGCGGAACCGTCTTGCAAACCATCGTCGGAACCGGCGCGGCATTCACGCAGCAACTTTTCTTCACCTTCAACGGAACCGCATGGGAATTATGATCAAACCGAAATTCATCGCAGCTTTCATTTTGGTGTGCGCCTATTTGGTTGCGCCGATCTTCGCGCAAACAACCGGCCCGCTTCTGATCCAGACCGGAACAGCGAACACCGGACAAGTTGCCAATCCGAAATTCTGGACCGCGAACAGCGGAACGACCGCAACGAGTTTCGCGGCCGGAAACGATGCGCGCATCACCGGGGCCGTGCAGTCCGCAGGCGGCACGCTGAATTCCGGGACCCTTGCGGGAGTCACGGGAGTATCCGGCACGCTGACCGGAAATTTCACGCGCTCCGGGACGACGAGCGGAGGAACGCTAAATTCAGTCAGCGTCGTCAGCGGAACGGCTGTCGATCTTGATATGTCTGGCACAACGACCGGCAATAACGTTCGTTTCGGCACAACGACAGGCGGGGTTTACAATACAGGGACATTTTCAGGAGTCACAAGATTTACCGGGACGGTTGATTTAAACGGATCATTTTCCGGCACCGGAGTTATTCCTGGGGCGAACCTGCAAGCAAGTGGAACCGGAAACGCTGGCGCAATCACGACTGGATCGCAATCCATCGCTGGCGCGAAAACCTTCACCGATAATATCACCGCGAACGGAACCGCAAACACGATGCCGAATCAGACGGCAGCCAGTGCATCAAGCGTAATGACTCGCACGCTTGTTGATGACCGATCTGGCATTTCCGTTTGGTGCATCAACGCCAACACAAACACAGCCCGTGCCGATGATGCGGCATGGATCGTTATTCCAAACGGCTACAATCCGACTTCGACCGGAATGCCTGCGTCAATTCCAGCGGACATGACGCGTTTCCGTGTCCGCGTCAGCATGGGATTCACGACAAACCCATCAGCGGATACATTCCCAATTTATGTCCGGTTTTTCTCTCAAGGAATCAACTCGACGAACACAAACGAATCTGACTCCGGAACCCGTGTTGGAGTTGCTGGATGCTATCCCGATACAACGGGAGGGCTTTCTGGAACGCTGACGGACCTTGCCGCAAGCGCAAGCGGATATGCCAATACTTTTTCTTTCACGTCGGACTGGATCACAATTCCTTCCGCGTGGCAGACGCGTGCGGCGGCCGTCGGCAGCTACGGATTTGCATGCATTATTGTCGGAAATAAGTCCGGAGGATCGTTGACCGACAATTTCAACCAGAACCATTCAATTTTTGGGCAAATCGAATTCCGCCGATGAAAACTCTCCGCTCCGTAAAATTCTCGCCGCAACAGGGAATCGCCGTCCGGTATTGGGATGAGGACGGGTTTCGCAGCAATGACGAAATCGCCACCGCGTCTCTGACGGAGTCGCAGCAAGCAGTGGTATCCGCTGCCGTGGCCTGGGCTCTTTCGCAACTGCCCTCTGGTTTCGCGGTCCTCGAATCCATTGATCTTCGCCGCGTTTCGGATGTCGTGACGGAATGGAGTGTTCCGGCGTCTCCGGAAGATCAGCCGCAAGTGGTGGCTACGTCTCCTGCATTCTCGGCGGCTATCGTCGGCAATGGCGAGAAAGGCCAGCAGGCAATCGAAATAAACAGCGCGCCGGGGCCGGAGACAACGGCGTTGGCTGGGCTTTGGGACGAACTGAGCATTTAGGCATGAACGATCTTCACTCAATCGCATATCGCGCTTTCATCGGCGTTTCTGGCCCGGTGCTAGGCGTTGTCGCAAGCTGGCAAGAACACATGGAATGGGGGCTTAGGGTTGCCTCCCTTGCTGTTGGTCTTGCGGTCGGCGTCATTTCTCTCATCGGCTTAGTTCGAAAAATCAAATGAAACTGCAATACATCCTCGACCGACTCAAGGAACAATCCACTTGGCGCGGCATCATCCTCATCGCTACGGCAATCGGCGCGAAGCTTGAGCCGGACCAAGCGGAGGCGATCATCGCTTCCGGGATTGCCATCGTCGGACTCATCAACGTCTTCCGGCGCGAAAAGAAATGACCGGCCTGATTCTCCGGCTGATGATGGCGGTCATAGTGGCCGCTTGTCTCTGCTCGTGCGCGGTCACCGTCCCGCTTGGCGATCGGGCGAAATTCGGCTCCGTGCGCGTGGAGTATTTGCCGCCGGATCTTGAGGCTCAAACCATCGGACAAAAATGAAGCTCGACGACCGCACTGAGCGAAATATTTCCACCCTCCACCCAATCGCGCAAGAGAGGGCGCGGGAATTCATGCGTGCGGCCATTCCAATCATGGAGCAGCGCGGGGTTGCCGTCAGAATCATCAGCGGGACGCGCTCATACGCTGAGCAGAACGCACTCTACGCACAGGGGAGGACCGCGCCGGGGAAGATCGTCACAAAGGCGCGAGGCGGATACAGCAATCACAATTTCGGCATCGCTTGGGACATCGGCCTTTTTCGCGGCAAGGAATATCTTGGGTCTTCGCCGCTCTACCGCGAATGCGGGCAAATCGGGAAATCGCTCGATCTCATTTGGGGCGGTGATTGGAAATCGTTTCCCGACGAGCCTCATTTCGAGGTTCCGACTGGTCTGACCCTGGCGCAGATGCGGGAGCGTGTTGCGGCGGGGAAATCAGTCCTCTAATCGCCTCGCGACCTCTCCGACCTGAGCCCGCATCAGCGCGCCAACATAATGCCATTGCTGCCATTTCGGCGGCTGGTTGCGTCCCTGCTCCCAATCGCGAATAGTGGCGACCGGGCAGCGCTCTGATGCGCTGGGGCCACTCAGGACCGCAGCGGCCCCCTCTTGCGTGAGGGAGCCGCGCGCCTTGCGGAATTTTTGGGGCCAGGTCATTCTGCGTCCCATGTGATTGCGCAATCGCTGGTTGTTTCCTCGCCTCCGCTGGTGTCGGACGATCCAGTCCATTCGGCCGATGCGCCTTCGGGCAGATTCTTCCGGAGCTCCTCCATGATTCCTTGATAGCTGGCTCCGCGGCTGGCTGGATCGGGCGGCGGTATTTAGTGCCGATTTTCATTTTCTTGAATAACGGCGTGTTCCATGTCTTGGTCCATGGCATTACGCATTCCCAGCCTTTCGTTGGAGTCTGGCCATCACCGTCCATGTATTCAAATCTCGTCTCGTCCATAATCATTCCTTCGGGGGTTCGGGGAGGGGTTGGAAGTGGGTTGGAGCCTCTGAGCCTTCAAGCCTGCATCCGGTAGCGAAATCGGCGCAGAACCAATCCTCTTTGGACGCTGAATCCTCGCCCATATCCTCAAGTTCCTTCTCAGTGCAAAACGCTTCCGGCGATGTCCATCGAATCAAAATGATTCCACAATCGTTTCGCCATCCAAGGATCTCCGTCCCATCCCTCGGAGCCTCCGCAATCGGCCTCCATCCGTCCGGGAAATGCTCGGCTAGGATTTCGGCGGCGTATTGGAGGGTTTCTTTATCGAAGATTGGCAGGATGGCCTTAGCCGCCTCCCTATGCCTCTCCGTCACAGTCGGGGCGGGGATGGGGTTCATTCTCTGAGATCGTCTTTCATTGCCTGAATTCTGTCGTCGAGTTCACCGGCAATCTCTTGCAACGATTCCAGGGTTTCGTGCGCGCTGACGCTCATGTCAGAGTGAACAGCACTAATGGCTTCAATGGCTTTCTTTTTTAGGTCTTCGTGTTTCATAATTCCTTTTTCGGTGTCAGTCGTTTTTGGTTTTCACTTTGTAAACCCGGACCTCTTTGTCTGCCTTTTCGCAGTAAGTTTTGCGCCACGCCTTGACCCCTTCGCGCCGGATGGTCTTCCCGCAATAGCGGCAGAAATAGCGGCTGGTTTTCATCCCTCGCCCTCCCCGCTGCTTGGAACAATTTGAATGAGAGCAGACCCAAGAGCGGACCATTCGCCGCGATTCCTTTGGCGATCCCGGAAGGATTCAACGCTCATCCACAATCCAAAGTTCTTCCCGAATTCGTCGGCGATATGAACCCCTTGTCTTGACGGTGCGGCGAGATATGCCACGCCGGCAAACGTCCACGTTGTGAATTCTTTCTTCATAATCAGCTTTCCGAACCGCTCACGGGATCGGGGGTTTCTGATACACGAACGGCCGTTGGATAATGACTGTTGGCCGAACTCCGGCTTTCGATCATCTGCCGGAAGGCGTCAGTCTCTTGCTTGCGCCGCGCTTCGATGTCAGCGCCGAGGTCGCGGAAATCCGCATCCACTCGGGAGCGTTGAAGAGTCCAGCCGCGCCGCGCCATGAACCACAGGAAGATGTCGATGACGTAGCACTGGCCAACCACCCACGACACGTCTTTTGCGTATTCGTTTTTCTCGATGGCTACGGTCGCGTGCATCGTCTTAAACACCTCTTTCGAGTCATGGAAGTCGCGCAGGGGTTTGGGCAAGTATGCGCCCGATTTCAGGAAGGTTTCGATGTCGGTTTTCATTCGTGAGTTTTTTAAGAGCGGCCAACCAGTCCACTACAGACAACTCCGGGGCTGCGCCCCTTCGTGTCTGACTGGGTTGTTCGGGGAATCCACTCTGGCGCGGATGTCGGACATCAGGCGCTCAAGATAGACAGCCAGATCCATCGCCTCATCCTGCGCGTGCTGGAGCCATTGCAGCGTGTCCAGGTCATCACGCTCCGTCGTGACGCCGTATTTGCTCAGGCCGCGCTCTGCGCGGATCACCATCTTCCGCCGGACGGCGGCGACATTGGTATCAAGCGGGGTTTCCGCGTAAATCCCCGAACCCGACGCTTCTCCAAATCGCTGGTCTGCGCTCGCTTTGAGCGAGGTGGCGATTTCCATTCCCTTGGGAGTCAGTTCAAAAGTATCGTCTTTCATTGGCTGGCGATTGGAGAGCTAAGCGGTCCTCCGGTTGATCTCCGGCGCAAACTTGGATTTCGCGCGCTCGGAGCAATACTCATGCGACCTCAAGCCGCACCCTTCGACCGCGATGACCCCGCAGTGAATGCACTCATCAGAAAGGAAGCTCCGCATTCGCCATTCGTGGCCGATCCAGCCAGGTTCTCCGCATTTTGGCGTTGGTTCGATGGGTTCCGTGATATTGGCGGACTGACATTCCAATTTGTTTCTGAGCCTCGCATTCTCCCCCTCCACCTCCCGGCAAAGGTTGACCCAAGGTTCGGGAGCGTTCGTTTGATTGAGGATTCCCTGCTCGTCGAGGATCTTTCCGAGTAGGGCGGTTGTTTTTGGGAATTTCTTTTCGCTTTGCGCGTTACTGCAACGGCATTCATTTCGCGCAAGGAATCCGCCTCGACCATCGCATTCCTCACACATGACATCCCGGGTTTTCCCTCCCCATTCCTGCATGCGCCGCCATCCGTATCCGCCGCAAGTTTCGCATTCTTCTGTTTCTTCCATAATTATTCCCCGACCCTCCTCGTAACCCCGATAGATCGCGACAGGAGCCACCGCCCACCCAAGGTCGCGCGCTCGGTCTGGCGCGGCCGGGAACGGGATGCCGGACGGTTGATATTCGGCTGGCCGAATCTCGCTCCATGCCTCCCCGAGGATCAATTCCTCTCGATTTACCGTCATTTCTCCACCCATGTAGACTCCAGCTATACTTCCGTCCGGGCGATAGAGTCCCCATGCGTCTATTGGATTGGGAGCAAGGGCGTTTGTCTTTGGTAATTGTTCCGTGTTTTTCATAAATATTCTCCGCTTACTTGACCTTCGTCTCCGCAATGAAATCCCCATTGCTGTCATTGATTCGCAGCCGCAAATCTCGCTTTCCGTCGTCAACCCACTCGAAAACTTCCGGCACATTCAGAAGTCTCGGGGTTCCGTCCGGCACTTCGATTCCGTTTTCCTTGGCAAACTCCCGAGAAATTCGGAATGCGAGTTCTGCCGATTGCTTGCCTACACCCAAGACGCTTCCGATCTCCATTCCCGCATCCATGTGCCGCTGCGTGATTTTGGGGTTCATTCTTTTCGCTGGGTCAATTTCATTCTTTTCCATACTTTTCCTTTCTTTCTCCTCCGGCGTCATTTGGGCTTTCATCCCGCGCCCTCCTCTCCGGTTTCCGATACACGAACGGCGGTTGGATATCACTGGTAGGTGCAATACGCTCCATGTCGTTCGTGCCGACGATGCGAGTGCCGATACAGTGGCCCCAGCACTTATGCCCGCGAAGTGTTCCGCACGGGTTGCACCATCCTTCCGGCTCTTCCGATTCGGCGTCGGATGCACCTACCAGCCCGGCGCACCCAACACCGGCCCGCGCTACGTCGCGACCGGTGCCCCCGCAATCCGTGCATTCCACATGGCCTTGTTCTGCGAAGCTTCCCGTTTCATCCCATCCTGTTCCTTGGCATGAGGGGCACCTATTCTTCTCGTCGCTCATAGTTTCTCCTTGCTGTCACCCGCGCCCTCCGGGCCGGTGTGGGTAGCCTTTGTGTTCTCCCCGCCGAGGATGGCGTTGATTTTATTCACAACTTTCATTGCGTGTTCGTAGGTCGTGATGCATGGAACGTAAGTATTTGCGTATTTCAAAGCCCGATCCTGCCTTTCGATTCTGGCGAGGATGGATTTGATTGCGGATGGGTTGGCGGCGGCGATGAATTCGGCGTCCTGGTGCGCGCCTTCGCTGTTTCCGAGCGCGGGGAAAAGGAAGCCAAGCGCCTCGGTCGAAATCATCGCGTCACATCCACGGGTTGATTTGATCCACGGTCCCGGAGTCGCAGCATCCGCCAGCCTCGCGAGCGTTGTTTCGGAGGGGGTCATTTTGGTTCCTTGTTGAGTTCTGCGATCAGGGCGTCGGCGTCTTGGACGGACCATTCCGCCCTGTCGTTTGCGCTCTTAATTCCGTATTCCGGATGGCCGCTGTAAGCCGCCATGATCTTCGCTGCGATGTAGGTCCGCAAATTCATGCCCTCCTGCATCATCCATCCTGTTGCGCGAGGATCTAACGCCTCTCGTTTCGTTGGAAAAGCCGGGTCGGTTGGGGTGGTTTTCATTATGTCAGGTTCCTTTCGGTTGGGGTTCAAAGTTTTCTTTTCGGCGCGAGGTAGGATTTTAGGGTTGGGAAAGTCTCTCGTTGCGGGCGTCGATCGTTTCGCGCCATTTAGTCCGGACCTGCAGGAGAACCGGGATCAACTCCATGACTTCCAGCGTGTTCATGCCTGCGCGGCGGATTGCAGCGATGAGCATGTTTTCCGCCTGCAGTCGCTCGGTCGGATTGTGGATCGCGTCGTGGTGATGCTCGCAAAGGGTGACCAAGTTCGAATCCGGGTACTCCCAAGCCTTCGCTCCTTTGGTGTAGCGGATATGGTGAACCTGCAGATGCTTCGTATCCTCGCAAAGGATGCACTTTCCGCCGTCCCTGGCTTTGATCTCCTCCCGGCGAGCAATCCACCGCGGATCTCTCAACTCGTCGGCATAGGTTTCTGGCGTGATGTTCTTCATGATTCTCTCTCCGTAAACCGGACATGCTCTTTGCGGAACGTCACCGGAATGCGGCCGCCCTGGCAGTCGCGGGTGTATTTCAGGTTGATCCAATGGCCGTCATCGTCCTGCTCGATCACGGCGAAGATATTGCAATCTTGCTCAATGGCGCGGGACTCGCGGGACCGTCCGTTTTCGTTCAACTGGCTCAGAACAATGATTGGAATCCCAAGCTCGGAAGCCGTCGTCTTGATCGTCCGGGAGCACTCGGCGACCTGCTGTTCGCGCTGGTCCCGGCTATTTGTCGGCTGCATCAACTGCAGATAGTCAACGATAATCAGTCGGCACTTGTGCTGCGCGACAAGCTTCCGGGCTCCGGCGCGGAACTGCAGCGGGTTCAAAACACTCTCGTCCCGGATGAAAATTTGCGTGAGACTGATCTCGGATGCCGTTCGAACCGCTCGGTCAAGATCCCGCTTCGCAAAACCCTCGTCGCCAAGCTGGGACATATTCACCCCGGCCCGCGCCGCAATCATCCGGTCAGCAAGCTCCCCCTCGTTCATTTCAAGGCTGAAAATCCCGACCGCATAACCGTCGAACGCCGCGTTCATCGCAATGTTCATTGCCAAAGCCGTCTTCCCTCCCTTGGTTTCGGCGGCGATGACGATCATGTTCCCCGGCCGCAATCCCCGAGTGGCGATGTCCAGCGGGCGAATTCCGGTTGAAATGCCCTCAAGGCGCCCTTTTCGCTTCGAAACGTTTTCGTAGTAGTCCAGTCGGCGGAGAACAACGTCCCGGATATGCTTTGTTTCGGCCCGGGATTCAGTGAACCCGGCGATCTTAACGAGACCGTCTTGCGCAAGCTGGGCGATTCCCGCCTCTTCTGCAGGGTTGAACGCTGCAGCACGGATGCCATCGGCAACCTTGATCGCTTGACGGGCCATCCACTTTGCCCGCAAGATCCTGGCGTATTCCTTCCAGTTCGATGCGGTAGGGCTTGAATTGAAAATTGCCGTAACCTCCGCTGGTCCTCCAACCTCCTGCAGTTCCCCGGCGGACTCAAGCGCATCAGTGACCGTGATAAGATCAATAGCCTTTCCAGCCTTCCACATTGCAAGCAGTCGGCCCCAAATAATCCGGTGCGCGGGGTGGTGCAATGCCTCCTCGTCCAGAACCTCGACGCAATTCCCGATGACTGCAGTCGAGAGCATCATGCACCCGAGGAGGCACTTTTCCACGTCGATTGCCTGCGGTAACTGCAGATCGCTCATTTTTTGGCCTCCAAGTATCGCGTGATGACCCGTTCTGCAGCCGCGTCAAGGGTCGGCGGGTTGTGGTATTCCTCCGCTGCCCATGCGTCGAAGGCTGCGCGGTCGATTGAACTCCGGTCAAATCCCTGCGGGCTTTGCGCGCTGTGGGGCCTAGCCGCTCCTTTCCCGTCGCCGCCGCGGTCCTGGCATCGCCCAAACCAATTTGAGAGAAATTTCCGCCAGTTGGATTTGTGAGCTTTCGTCGGATTCGCTTTCAGCCATTGCGCGGCGCGCTCAAGCTGCAAATCGAAATTGCAGGCAGGAAAAGCGGATGCGAATTCAGTCCTGAGCGGCTCGACGTTCACCCATCCGTGCGGCGATGACCAAGCAGGCTTTGCCGCTTGGGTCGGAGCTATAATGTCTGAAGATGAAGACGAAGTATGAAGAGCATCGGTTATGCATCCATTCTCGATATGCATATCGGATGCACGTGCATTGCTAGTGCTATCCTTTTTCCATCTTTGTTGCGCGTTCGCCGCACGGGTTTCTCTGAAAGAAATCTGTTTTTGACGCTCTTTTTCGAGACGGGCGTTGCGTAAATTGCCATCCGAGCAAACTTCAAACTTAGCCATGACGGTTTTGCTTGGAACTCGTGAAGATCCGATGATTTTTTTTATCAATTTCGCGTCATTTGGCAGAAATTCGCGCTCCCATTGGAACGCTAGCATCTTGATATAGACGCCGATTTCGTCGTCAGACATGCCCATGATTCCGATGAGGAAGTCAGCGGCGTAGAACTGAAATGCGGGTGAGTTTCCCATCCCCTACCGCCCCTCCCTGGATGTTTGGGTTTCCATTAGTTCGCCCCTTTCAAATCGTTCAAAATGTCGGCTTGCTGGGCCTCTGGACGAAACCGTCGCGTCAATTCCTGCAAGTGATCCAGTCCCTCACGATACGACCGGATCACGCGCACGATTGCTCTATTTGGTTCCGCTTGGAGCCCGGCAATAATTTTGTCCTGCTCTGCGGTCGTGCGGCCCGCCCCAAACTTTACTTCCCAATGCACGGAATGTCCGAAAATCTCGAATTGGATGTCCGGCATCCCGAGCGCCATGTTGCTTCGCCGGTCCATGCGCTGACGGCGGGGAAGATGACCGCGGCGAAGCAAGAGTTGCTCAAGTTTCTGCTGTAAATCCTTCTCGCTTCGGGCCTCGTATGCCGCCGCGCACTCATCGCGCGTCAGCCCGCCATTGCCGTATTTGGCGCAGTCAGCGGGCGACATCAGGCGCAGGAGATTTTCGGGAGGGACTTTCATACCTCAGCTTTCCAGCGGCCAATCTCGACGCCCTTAATTTCGATTTTGCGCCCGTCGTAATACTCGGCGAGTTTGATTTCCGCAGCGGATTCTGATTCTGCGGCTGCCTTAAAGGTCAATTCGCGCCCGTCGAGGAGGAATATGAATTTGAAGAATTGGATTTGCATAATAGGCTTAGGGTTTGGAATTTGCGGAATCTGATACACGAACGGCGGTTGGATAATCACAGTTCGATTGATCCGCGACAGCCTGCACTCCTGGAACGCAGCCATTGGCAGACGACATCATTGAAGGGGCCCAGCCAGGCCCATTGATGAACCGCAGCCACTGCTCGCGAGTCGTCCCTCGGGTCACACTGTCGTCGTGGCAGCACATCCAGTCTGCCAACTCTTCCGGCGCGGCAAAGACCGGCGAGACGGGCGAGCCTTCGCTGACGTTTTCCCAAATTTGAAAGCCTTTTCCATTCGGCGGTTGCTTACTCCGCCACCGTGCTGCGCGGCGTTTATTTTCCGGCGCGTCCCACACAGAGCCTTCCCCCTTGCATCTTTTGCATGTTCCCCACGACTTTTTCAGACCGGCGGACGCGATGATCTTCCGCGATGCGCTCCAGCGGTCGCACGCGTCGTGGCCGAACGGCTGACGATGGGGACGACCCGCAAGCCCTCCGGTCAGTTCGGCAATGTCCTGAGAGACCGCTATCCCGCGCGTATCGAAAAGCGGTGCGGTCTCGAAATATGGATGAACTTTCCCTCGCGCCGCATCATCAGATGACAGCATGAGCAGGCTCACCAAGTCATCCAGCCTCTGCTTTGCCAGCGTGCTTCCGCGACCGTTGCAGTCCGGACAATTTTTGCAGTGTCCTTCGTAGTGTGGATTTTGAAAGCCCTTCCAGACTTTATTTATTGGCCACTCAAAATTGAGAGGCACCCGCTTTAGTTCTCGTCCCATAGTTATTTTCCTTTCTCGACAGACGGTTTCAAAACAGTCGAACCAGGCGCGGCATCGGTCGTTCCGCCGCTGCGCTCGGCGTTCCCAGCCGGCTCCGCCTTTTCCGCCGTGCCGGTGAGGGTCATTTTTAGATTGGCCAGCGCGGACAACTCGCCCTTGCGAAAGCACCAGGCCGCTTGCAAGCCGTCTCTCCAACAGATTTCCCTATGGTTCCGCGCTTCCTCGATCATCCGATCAATCACGGCAATGACGTTCGACGGCTCCGCTGGCTGGGAACGGCGAGCTGCTCCACTCCGGACAGGAGCCGAGTCATTAACGCCGGTCGGCTGGGAACCCGTCGCAGGAGAAATCGGTCCCTCTGGTGACGTGCGTTTCATTCCTGTCCTCCGTTTCTCAGCTCGCCGTTCCCAGCCGGCGTCTGCCTGATCCTTCCGAAACAAAATGCCCAACCGCAGATCGTGATTGAAACGAGCGGCAAAACGTCAATGACGTTCGGGGCAGCCGCTGGCTGGGAACCGCGAGCCGCTCCATTCCGGTCAGGCTGCCGTGCGTTCACGCTTTTCGGCTGGGAACCAGTCGCTTGAGGAAACGGTATTATCTTGTCATTCATTGCGCCTGCCCTCCATTCCTCAGCTCGCGGTTAACAAACAGCCCGTTTCGAGAAAGCGAACCACCGCCCAACGCAATGGTTTGAACCACACCATCACCAAAACGCTGATGAGCGTAAAAAGCAGCCATGCTTTGGTACCTCTGCGTTTCGGGCCGGGCCCAGAATCGAGTCATGTGGTCAAGATCACGAAAATTCCAAAGATCAAAGTCATAGATCCACGCCCGTGGCTTCTCCGATCCAAAGGTACAGGCATTCTCGACGAGAACCGGGTAGCCTGTACCGTCCCATCCATCAATATCGAGGATCCGGCCCTCACAGATGTTGATCTCCGTCGTAACTGGCAGAACGCCGAGATGGCTGACCAGCCCCATAAGGCCGTGTTTGCCCATCTGAATATACGGGTTCCTCGGAGGAACGAATGCCGAAACCGGAATGAGTGGCAGTGGCGCCAACACTGCCGCTATCGCTTTAAGGAAGTCTCGTCTGAGCATAAGAATGTTAACCAGTCATTTCCCCGAATGCTTCGCATCGGCGATCTCGGTGTTCTCCTCATCATCTCGCGCCCCGCACACGCGGCATTCGCGCCATGACCATCGGTCACCGGGGATTCCGTCCACCTCTCCGGCGTCGTCGCTCATCTCGCGCCAGTCGTGATCCATTCCCTCGTCGCCATGGTCGCACTGCCAGCCGAGCGGACGCAGCGGGAGCGTTTGCCCTGCAAGTCCGTCGGTCGAGTCGTCGAGGTGCTGGCATTGGCCGTCATTCAACCACAAGTGCGAGACCGGACCTTCGTTGCTGTGGCGCGTTCTGATGCTTGGCCGTAGCGTCGGCTTCTCCAGTGACCCGTTCCACGTCCACGCTCCGGTTCCCTCGCGGGCGCCGGACGTGATGACCGGAAGTTCCAGTGGATATTCGTAGCCGTGCGGCCAGAAGCGGAGGTATTGCGTCCCGCGCCGCTTGATCGCCATAGCAAGAGGAGAACCAATCGGAGGAAGCAATTCGCTAGCGCTCATGACTTCACCTCCGTGTTCACCCCTGACATCTTTTTCCCGTCAAGAATGGCGCGGACCATTGGGCCGATGAAAAGGATTGGTCGTGATTTCATTGTTCAAAACTGGCGTTGTAAGCCCGCAAGAGGTCCGCGTCCGAAATCCTGTCCTCAGTGGAGTCGGAAATCAGGCCGCAATCGGTCAGGGCGTTGATAAGGTTGGCCTCTGTTCGTTTCGTGATTCCGTGGACGCTGTAGAGATGGCGCATTATCTTTTCTCGGTCGGTCAGACTCATTTGGAATCTGCGACCTTTTTGAATTGCGAGAGGAAGAGTGGGATAGGTCCGTAAAACGTCGCGCCGGACGCTAGCGGGGCCTCGCGGTAATCGGTGAACGTCGTGACATGCCCCTCCGAAATATCGAGAATCTTATGGATCTTCTGGTCTGCCGCTTGCCAGAACGAGCCCGCATCAAGGATGTTGTTCATTTGATCTTCCCTTCCGCGCTCCAAATAAGGAGGTTGCTAAGTTCTGCGGTGCGCTCCAACCACTCCTCACGCTCAATCAGACCGTTGCCGTAAAGGTTGTCGATGCGCTCCTGTTCTTCGGCGCGGGTCGGGTTCTCCTTCGGCTTCGGCGGCGCGATCTCGACGGGATCTTTCGCCCGCTTCCATTCGTCATCGTAGTAAACTTTGCTCATATGTTTTCTCGGTCGGTGATTGGCATTAAAAGATGGGGCGCGGGCTATTTGTTTCCCGCGCCCCGGCCAATCACAGGACGTTTGCGGCGAAAGGAATATCGTCGTCCCCGTCTGCGGGATCTGCGCCTTTCGGCACGGATGGCCCGCCCGCTTTCGGAGCGTCCACGTAATCCAGGATCGTGTTTTGATCGGGATAAAGCTCCCGGTCAGGCTCGCCCTTCTTGAGCTTGTCCTTGCGGATGCCAACTTTCGCGTACCCGGTCTTTCCGAGGAAATCCTCGGCGTTGATCGCTCCGGTTTCGTATTGGTCTTCAAGGCCCATCTGCACGGCGGCGTGCCGGAGTTTGAAGCCGAACGCCTCAAGCAGATAATCGTTGATGAACGAGGTCCGCTCGCCGTAGAAAACCCGGAGATTCAGGACAATCATGTCATTGCCGGATTTGCTTTGCTTGTCCTCCGCCTTGACGACCTCGAAAGGATAGACCCCTGCGGGGAAAAGGTTTTCTTCGATGAGTTCTTGCTCGGTTTTTGGAGTGAATTGCATGGGATTATTTGGATGGGTTGATTTGTTTGTTGAGGGCGTCGATGACTCCCTTGGCTTGATCGGTGTTGAATTCCGCGAAGGTTTCCGCGCCCGCCTTGGCCTTCCATTTGTCGATGGTGGCCGGGTCGATTTTGACGAGGGAAACGAGGCGTTCGATTTCTGCGACCTGCTCGGGCGTGGCAAGTTCCAGGGGCTTTGCTTCGGCTTCAATGAAATCCTTCCCGTAACGCTCCGCGAAATCGGAATATTCCAAGGGAAACGTTTCGTGGTCAGGAAATCCTGTCAGCCGGGATTTTCTCACGATCGCCAAACGCTGAGGTCCGCGCTTTACGGCCTGGAGAGTGATATCCAGCTCGTAAATAAGCTTGTCCCATACGTCCGCAATCTTTCCGATTTCTTCCCGCTGGCCGTTCTTAGGGTTAATACCCCACTCGGTTGCCTCATGTGCGACAAACCAGATGTTCATATCGAGGCGCATAGCCCAATTCACTAGACGTCGCATGCTGGCGATTGCTGGCTTTTTTGAGGCACCAAAGGCGTCTTTCTCGCCAAGCTTTTCCGCTTCATTGGCAATAGTCGTCTGATAAAGCTTAGTAATGCTGTCCACGATAAGCGTCTTGTACGGGTGCTTCTCTGTGGCAAGAGCCTGCATTTGTTCGATGATGAACGCGAAGTCCAGGGTTCCGTCCTCAGGACCGAGATACGCTCCGCCCGCATCCTTAATCCTCTGTTTGTAGTGACGCAGCTTAGCGCCCCCTTCGATGTCCAGGTAGTACGGTTTAGGGAACGAGGTCACGAACCACGTCTTGCCTACACCGCTTCCGCTGTAGATCATTCCTTTCGTTTTTCCTGGGCTTGAAAGCTCAGGGCTTTTTCCTTTTAGTTTTGACATAAATGTTTCCAGCTTTTGTTGTGTTTGATTTTACTGACTCCATCGCGTGAGATCGGAAACCGCTTGGCGATTTCTCCGCAGGAAAGGCCGATAGAAATAAGGCGCTTGATCTCAATCGCCTGAGCCTCGGTGATTTTTGCGCGATAGGATCGTTCGCCGCGGGGGAACGATTCAGGGTGGGTTATGCTTACGTGACGCCCCTTCGATCTCGCGTCCCGCATATTCACCGTTCTGCTTCCAACAAATAAGTGATCAATATTGCAGCAGGCGCGATTGTCGCACGCATGGCAGACATCTTGGTCGCGGCTGAGATTCACACCGTGATGAGCCTGATACATAGCCCGGTGCGCTGGCATTAGCCGCCCATCCAGGGATGTTTGACCGTAGCCGTTCGGCTGGCGATACCCTGACCATTCAAGGCAACCGTTCCCCGCCGGAACCAGTCGCGCGAGAATTCGGTCTTTTGCTTTCAGTTTGCTCATTTTTTTAGATGGTTTGTTGTTTTCAGACCTCCACCTCGCTACAGCAAATCATCCCCTTTTCATCGACTTGCGTTTCGTCAAGGAAAGCCTGCAAATCCTCCGGGTTGTCGAAGTCCTTGGTGATCCGCTCGCCGTAGGCAGTGAATTCAAGCCGATGAACCTTGCGGGGAATCGTCACGTGGACGTTGAATTCGCCGGTATAGGAACCAGCGGAAAACCGCACGGTTCCACGGCTCGTCTTGAGCGTGATTCCAGCAATATCAAGATCCGTGTCGGACTTCTGCTGAATTTCGAATTCGGTGACTCCAAGGATGCGCGCGAGGTGATCGCAAACATCCTTGGCTTTCATTTTGGTCAGGATTGTTGTGTTCATTTTGATTTCATTCGGCCTCTCAATTTGGGTGTTTTCCATAATTCTTTCGGTTGGGTTATGGTTATTTGCGGCGTTTGACCCACTTTCCGCGTTTCTTAACGATGTAGAATTCTGCGGGCTTGGACATATCAGGGATTAGCCGGACCTCCTTGTTGCGCGGGTCAACCATCGCTTTAAGGATCGCTTGCGTCTCAACATCGGGAGTTAAAACCTCCGTTCCATCCATTCTAATTTCTTGCATGATAGAGTGAGGTTAGGCGTTAAGAGTGAATTGCCGCTTTTCGATGAAGTACCGGGAACGGAGGGAGAGACCCTTGATGCGCTCTTTCGATGCGCAGCGGTGAGCGTCATTCCGCCGCAATCCGAAACAGTTGCGCATGATGGAATGCACTTTGTTGCTTCGTGCGTCCCAAGCTGTCACTTGGCGCCCTCCGTCAAATCCCGCATACATTTTGCGGTGGATAATCTTCTCGATGGGTTTCTTCATAATTCTTTCGTGCGGGTGTTGGTTGGTTAAAGGGTGCAGAGGGCCGGGTGGTTACGGCTTGCGCGAGTTGCTCCATTGCTGGCCCCGCGCGGACACCTTGCGGTGCTGCCTGCGCTCATATCAGCGCGTCTCTCTGCCTCCGCAGCCTTTCGGGACATGCCTCGGGGGCATGCGTCTAGTCGGCTTTGGAAATTGAAATTCATGTTTGTTAAAGAGTGGCGTCATCGGCAGGACTCGAACCCGCAACATTGGAGGTAGAATCTCCATGCTCTATCCGTTGAGCTACGATGACGTTGATTCCCGGCTCCCTGGCGAACGCGCCTTCCGACGCGCTCCAGCCCTCCGTGAAGGGCGTGTTTACACTCAGGGAGTCGGGAAATTTCATGTCACGCGATCCGATAAACCCCGAAGCGCTTGCCGTTGCGGGTCACCATGTGCGTTTCGATGGCGAGGATTTTGCGGAGGTCGTTGATGCGGGCCGGGAGATTCCCGACGCCGAGATGATTCATTGCTCGGAGGCGGCTAATTCCACCGTATCGCTGCATGTAGCGCAAAACCCTCCCACACTGGCTAAGTTTCGTGTTCTTGTTCATCATCATTCTCCTTTTCGTTTTCAGTTTCCAAACCGGCACGGAACTCAAGCCTTCCGCGGTAGAAAATCGTCTCGTCGCGCAGCTTCGTTTCCGTGGTTTCTTGGTCCATTAGCGCGAGCAGTTCGGGCAAATCGCGCGTCCGGTTGAGGTTCGGTTAACCGTCGATCCGCAGTCGGGGCAGAATCCGAGGAACTTCACGAACTCCCGCCACTCGTAGCGGATTCGGCACTTGATTCGTCGCCAGATCACTTCCCGCCCTCCTCAATCCGGAAACAGTCCTGCCAAGTTCCGCGGCGATGAATAAGGCACTCGCGCGACATTGCATCGCGGGTGAAAAATAATTCGCGGTCGTGGAACTCAACTTTCACCGCATGGCTATCAATGCGGCAGATGATCCCGATTCCGTGGTCCTCGTGCTTCACGGCCTCGCCAATCCCGTAATCCGAAAGCGGGACGCGGACGGGTTCGGGTTTGATCCTTACTCTCTCGCCGTCCGCGATGGCTGTCAGAACCTCGTCAACATCGTCACACGGAACCCAGCCCATTGCATTGCTGTAACGTTGGGTTGGCTTATTTGCGCGAGCAGCGATCAAAACCGCCAACTTATGCGCGTCCGGGTCCGGGACGGCGTCTTTGGCGGGTTCCTCGATCTTGACGGCTTCGATGTAGTGAAGCCCCTGCGCCCCGCCCGCAATCCTTCCTGTACTCCAGGCGGAGTCTCCCATCCGAGTGTATCCATAATGACCGCCAGTTGCATCAAGCCCTTTGCCCCGATAAACCCACTGATGATCCACAGGAGGCTCAGGAAGCGGAGGAAGTCCGGCAGGGATTTCCGGCTCGACAAGGTGCCGGTACTTTTCAGGGAGGGGTTCGCGGGTGATGTACGTGTCCCGATGGATCAACGGAGCGCCCGGCCCGGCCAGCCGCCCGTCGAACATGTCTCCAAACCAAACAAGAGCATCCAACGGCGGGCGAGCGGATTCATCGGCAGTAGTGAATCGCCATCCGTCCGGAACCGATGAGATCGGAACATGCTTCGGATTATGCCACGGGATTTCTTTGGAGGTCATTAGGGTGCGGTAGTTCATTTCAGTAATCAGTGATGGGTTGGTTTCCGGGAGGGAGCGCGGCGTCATATTCCAGTTGCTCGAAAAGGTCTTTCGGCGACTTGCGGTAGTGCGCCAGGATTTGCGCGTACTTGGACTTGGCGCCTTCGCTGCGTCCGATTCCGTAGCAGGCCGCGGAACTGGCGAGGGAAGCGAGGATCAGCCAGATCATTTGCCGTATCTCCGGCTGATGCTGGCCGCTAAGGGGCCATATGGCTTGCGCTGCTCGGTGCTCGGCCAGCGTTTCGCGATTGCTCGCAAAACCTCCTCGGCTTGCGCTTTTGTCGGCATCGCAAACAAAGATTCTGCGGTGCATGTCATGATCTTTCCATTCATCATTTTCATCGGAAGTTTGCGGGAATATCAGCGTTAGGGGTTCGGAAATCGGGAGACTGGCAACCGGCGACCATGTAGAAGGCGATCGCCGCTCCCGTCAGGATTGCAGCTCGGAGGATTAGGAGTTGCGTGGCGGTCATAGCTCCAGGTCTGCAAGGTCTTGCTCGATGGCCGCGATGGTTTCGGAAAACGACTGCCCTTTCTTCTCGATCCGCGATGTGTGCGTTGCGTCGGTCGAGTAAGCGAAGTTCACGACAAACTCCCGGTTCACGTGGTACGCGCTCAAGATGCCGAACTTCGACCGGGAATATTGCTCGATCATCGGGTAATGCGCGAACTGGGCGGGGGTGATGGTCATTTGCCCTCCGTTGGCTCTTGACGCTCAATCGTCCCGCGAACCACAATCCCGCCGTGAAAAACCCTCTCAAAATCCAGCCGGAACGATCCCTCGAAATTCTCTCCCAGATGGACATGATTCGGGAGTGCATAAGTGACGGAGACGCGGAGAACCTCATTAACGCCGGGGGCGTTCTTCTCTGCGTCGGGTTTGTCGGCAAAGATCGCGACGGAGACGTTACGCACCCCTTCCGCTACGTTGTCGGACGCAGGAAGGCCGGACCCGGGGAAATGCTCCCGCCCATCTGGCAATAGGGCCGGAATCTCAAAGACGTACTCGAACCCGTCGCCAACCCATTCGATCTGGCGAAGCTTGTAGCCGGACGCGAGCATTATCTTTGCTCCGGCTTCGCTGTGGGCGGTGAGGAAGTTCATCGCGCGGCCTCCAGGTCGGATTGCGAAACGCGGATCGCTTGACCGTTTTCAAGCTGAATCCAGACCTTCGTTTTGTCGTGCGTCGGGTTGAGCACGATCACCAGCACCGGCGTCTTCATTTGCGGGGATTTGTAGAGGGATTTCATTGGATGGTTTTTTGGTCGCGGATGATTGCGGCGATATGGCAGGCTCCGGAAATGATCCCGGCCAGAAAGACGAGGCATTGCAGGAGCCATGCGGCAAAGTCGCCAATCGGGAGGAAGCTGACCGCGTGGGCGGCGAGGGGGGAAAGGAAGGCGATTGCGAAAAATGCGCGTTGTGATTTCATGGCGTCCTTACTTCGCGGATTCCGCGCCGTTGACTTCAACGCCCGGGGCTGATACCGAGGCGGAATGGGATTCTTCGACGATCAGCGGGTAAATTTTACTTGCCCGAAGTGCAGCCAGGAAATCAGCGAGCTTGTCGCGCGGCTCAAGTCCGAGGACTACAGATGCCCGGCTTGCGGACAGGTCTTCGACACGAGCGAGTTTGTCGCCGGACTCCAAAGCGCGGATGAGGAGATAGCGAAGCTCAAGCGCGACATGGAGAAGATCAACATACGCTTTGATCTCTGAGAGGAATTTCGGCTCCTCAAGGGTCACTGAGAGTTTTGGTTCGTTCATCGCAGGGATTTTCGGGTTAGTTCTTTTTCGGCTGCGTTGCCGTAGCGGAGGGACAAGGCGCGCTCGCTTTTCTCAACGTCGATTTCCCACCGGGAATGTTTCTCGCCAGAGCGGCGGGCAATCAGGATTCCGGCCCGGCATTGGCGCTGGATTGTGTCTTCGCTTTTGCCGACGAGAGAGGCATAGGCGCGGGCGGATAGGCGGCGGATCGGGGTCATTTTAAGGACTTCCGAGGTTGCTTACACCTTTGCTCCAAAAAAATGACCGCAATTTCTGAAATGGAAACTCTGGTCGCTTGTGCGATTTTTTCCAACTTACGATATGCGTCTCGGGGAATCCTGAGGCTGAGAACTTGAGAATCGGTAACTTTACTCATGGGTTGCTTACACCTTAATGGCAAAAGAAAGAGGGTCAAGCCCTCTTCCTGTTTTTTTTCTGTTTGGCAATGTATTCTTCCTTCTCGCGAAGGATTTGCTCGTAATCAGATTTTGTGAGTTCAACGTGATCCGTTTTGCTGACGATGATATTCCGAACGTGGTCATTAAACTGCTCGTGACTGGCCTTCGCGGACTTTTGGAGCTTCCTGTAAAGCTCTCGCGAAATCCTAGCTGAAAGGACTCGCTTTGCGGGGTCGGGTTGATCAGGCATGAGCGAAATAAAGCATGGTTGCTTACACCAGTCAATGTTTTTTGAAAAATATTTTTCAGCTTTTTTCGCCGCATCGATTGGGAGGGAGAGAATCAATGTTTTCACAAAATCCATTTCTGCACGCGGCATAAGACATATGATGTCTTACCCCTCTTAAATCTTGCGCGGTTTTTGATTGGAAAATCTCGACGATCCGAAAATATATATGAATGAAAAAGCTTGTAATGATTCTTCTGGCGATTGCGCCAATGCTCACCGCAATAGGATCAGATTACTTTCTCGGGCTCCCTATCCACTCGCCAGAATACGCCCCGATTGGAAGGAAGGAGTTTATCAAGGGCGAGTATGTCACCTGGGAATATCCATTCCCGTGGCGCGGAACGCTGGATGACGGGTCTGCCATTCAGATTACCAGGGACCAAGCGCTTCGATTTATATCATTTGACCAGGGCTCAAAAGTTATAGAATTCCAGCTTTCTGACGGCGAGAGATTGCGAACAATTCATCCCCCGAACACGTTCTTTAATAGGATAGTCTCCCTTCGCTCAATTCAAGCAATCGGACTAGAGCGGGAAATTTTAATCAACCGCATAGGCCAGCCGCAGAAAGAGGAGAAGCTGAGCGGCGGCGGATCGGTCTTAAAATTCTCTAGGGAGGTGACGACTGAAAGAAATGGGGTTGATTATCTCACATCCCGAACCTCTGGGAATTTTTCAGGGTATGGGTATAGCGAGAAGACGGTAACCGAGGTTCCATACACCGAGACAATAACCTTCAACCCCTATTCCTTTAAGGTCACAATCTCAAGCGATGGAAAGGTGACACAGATTGAAGATCTCTGCACGAAGTCCGCTAGTTGGGAGAAAAATTAAATCACCCCTCAAGCCTTCCACCACTTCACCGCATCAGCCTTCTTGACGGCCCTAGCGTAGTTCCGGTGAACCATTGCGGGCGAAGTATGCCCCATCTCATGCGCGACCTTCCCGGCGTCCTCACATTCCGCCAGCATGTAGCTCGCGAATGAATCCCGAAGCGCGTTGTGCGGCCAGCCGTCTTCAAATCCAAGACTCTCGGCAAGGCGCTTCGTGTGGTAGTAAAATGTCGTCAGCGCAACAGGAATGACCTTCCCGCTTTTCTCTCCGATCCGCGCAAGATGGCGATTGAGGGCGTCCGTCCTGGCAACGTATCGCTCTTTGATCCCTCGCGTTTTCTTGATGACCTCGCGCCGGATGTGGATTTCCTTGCCGACATCAGCCCAGTCCATTCGCAGGATCTCGCATGACCGGAGGCCAGCGAACCCGCCAAGCGCAAGCCATGCGGTCACGTAGTCGTTGGGTGACTCTTTCAGCGCGGCTTCCATCTGGTTTGGCGTGAGGATGGCAATTTGCGAGTCTCCCTTGCTTGGCGGCTCCACCTTGTCGAAAAGAGCCGTCTTTACGTGATCGTACCGCAGCGCCCAGCGCCAAAGTTGGCGGCAGGACGTAAATATACCGTATCGGGTGCGCGGCTCGTATTCCGACAGCCCGCCAGAAAACCACGCCCGCACCGTGACCGGCGAAATGTCATCAGGGGCGAGGCCGCCGAATATGCCCGCGAATTTCCCGAGATGATTCCGCAGCGTCTTCTCTCCCGCCGTGCCGGCCCGTTGCGCGAGAAAGAGCGAAATCACCGCGGACAGTGACGCCGCATCGTCAGGCTTGTCTGTGATGGCGAACGCCTCAGGGCCGGATTTCTGGTAATTCTGATGCTGTTCCTGGGCCCAGGTCAGCGCCCCGGTTTCGGTTTGGAAATATTTCTGCACCCGCTTTCCGGCCATTTTCCGAGGAATATCCACCCGCCATCCGTTCCGCTGGGGATGAGGAGCGATGACAATTCCGCCTATTTTGGAGGTAGGTAGCATGTAAACCGATGTAAACCAAAATGGTCATTTTCGTGTCGGACTGTCAACCACTAAGAAAGACAGCGCGGCACACAGAAAGCCCGTAGAAGTTGATGAAATGAGGCCTGGCGGGCGATTTACAGAGAAAAAAAGAATCTGTAAAATTGGCTCCTGAGGTAGGATTTGAACCTAACTTTTTTCGGGCCATTTACAGAGTAGAATGAAAAATGTAAACCGACCTGTAAACAAATTGGGTTGACTTCCCAATCTCGGTCCGCAGTTTTGGGGGTATGGGAGCAATGAAATCCGGCACCGAAATCAGAGCCGAAATCCTCCGCATTG
>ERZ869929.358-NODE-358-length-30203-cov-66.554531_pt1 | contig 30203 bp, 35 predicted proteins | sample MGYA00579312_ERZ869929 | MGnify/ENA primary metagenome ERZ869929 (study PRJEB32216, sample SAMN09231818) | wastewater metagenome | place: USA: Maryland | collected 2016-08-09 | study: EMG produced TPA metagenomics assembly of the PRJNA472060 data set (Reclaimed... | reverse complement strand
AGGCTTCGTATTCAAGGCGCAAGGCTTCGTATTCAAGGCGCAAGGCTTCGTATTCAAGGCGCAAGGCTTCGTATTCTCTCGGCTTTGCTGGATGCAGGGCGCACAACTCTATATATGTTTCTTCGGTGGGTAAATCCCATTGAGTAGAGTTCCAGTAAAAAGCGTGTTCGGCTTTTCTGTGACCAAGCCTTGAATTTATTTGCTTGATATTCAGCCCTAACGCTTCCTGAAATTCTTTGAAGTATTGGCGCAATGGCATAAAATTATTCATATCAAGTTTGACTGATTCCCAACCAGTAGAATCATATTGGGTTGTGTAAAACAACGCCCGCTCGGTCATTGGGGCAAACGTGCGTAAAAGATGGGCGTTTTTCTGCGGTAGGTTATTGCGCTTGAACCAGACAATTTTATTAAGTAGTAAAAAGATTTCATCAAGCCGAACCTGAATATAGGCTTCCATCTTTTCATCACAGAATACGAAAATGCTAGAATTGCTTTTCGTGATACGCTTCCACTCATGCGCCAGAGACACAACCCAATCAAGATACTCGTTTCGGTCTTTCCACTGGTTGTCCCAATCATCGGATACTACGCCGAAGTAGGGCAAATCAACAAACACGCAATCAACCGATGCGGCTGGTAGAGATTTCATCCATTCGAGGGCGTCGCCATTGTGCAAAGTGTGCATGTTTTAGTTGCCTAACTATGGTTTATACAGAATGTACATCAAAATTCTAATCTAATGTACCTTTTTCTCTTTGGTTTTATGACAATATCAGGCACGACGCTTTTTACTGCCTTCTCGATTGCAAATTTTACCGCGTCCGTCTTGCTCATTTTTCGGATTGATTCCTCGTTTAACTTATCTACTAGCGCCATGATATATACTTCATAGTCTGTGAGATCAGGGCGGAACTTCTTTTTTGTGTAACTCATTGGACGCTAAATTTATTATAGCAATAAGCCAAATCATGCCATAGTGACATTCATCCTGTTTTTAGGGTAAAATTCCGACATGGAAACTCATAACTTGTTGATTTACGGCCTTGCTATCTGGAGAATCGCATCTCTTTTTGTTCGGGAAGCTGGTCCGTTCAATCTGTTTGTGAAGATCAGACAACTTGCAGGAATTATACATGATGAGAACGGAACCCCTGTGGGGATTCCTGACAGTTTCTTTGCTGGAATTCTCTCCTGTGTGTGGTGCTGTTCGATTTGGTTGTCTCTTGGAATGACCATCTTTTGGATATTCTTTCCAGAACCATCCTTGAAATTCTCTGTTGTTTTTGCATTCAGCGCCGTAGCGATCTTGATCGACACGGCGATAAATAAGATGGGAGCGTAATATGCGAAAAGTAATTGACCTATACGGTTTCAATGATTTCAACCCCGGCCAGATCAAAATGGACGGATACTCTGGTGTGATCTTCAAAGCCGGCCAGGGTGCCTGGGCGGACGTTCCCCGCACGCACCCAGAATGGTGGCAGCAAGCAAAGGATTTTGGTCTTTTGCGTGGCTGGTATTGGTTGTGTGATTCTCGCTATCATTCATCGGCGCATATCGATGAGATGAACAAATTCAGGATATTTGAGGATGTGGGGGAACTGGGGTTATGGATCGATGTTGAAAAACCCGTCATTTCCATGACAGAAGCGGACTATTGGAAAACCCAATATGCGGGCCATCAAAACCTTGTTGACTTTGCGTACCTCATCACATTGCAAGGCATCACCCCCGGGATCTACACAGGCCCGGGCGCATACAGCCTTGTGGCTCGGGATGCTCCAAAATTGACCCATGATTACTTGGCGCAGTTCCCGCTTTGGACGGCACAATACCCATATAACTATCAGGAAGGGATCAGCAAACCCAGCCTGTATGGATCTTGGAAAACATGGACCTTGTGGCAATGGCGCGAAGGTCCGGATGTGAATATATTCAATGGCACCGATGAAGAATTTGACGCCCGCTTTGGCGTTGTAACTATCCCCCCGACAGGAGAACCATCCATGTACAAAGGAACTGTGCTCGTATCAAAATTGAACATTCGCCCTGCGGCCTCCACCGTGCAGGCGTCCATTGGAAAGTTGGAATATGACGACAAGATCGAAGCCTCCGTGGTGGAGGGTGGCTGGTGGAAACTCACCAAGATCACACGCGGAACCGCAAATATTCCCCTGCCCTCCGAAACCTGCTACGCCTATGAAGGCAGCACAAAAGGATACATCCGCACGGATGCCGTTGTGGAACCGCCCGTTGATCCTACTGGATACCCGGAAAAATTGAAACTTACCCTGCCTAACGCAGATGGAACGTGGCAAGCGCCACAGGAATATACAAAGGTTGCGTAATGAACCTTCAGCTTCAATTCGGCGGAAACCCGCCTGCGACCTACCAGCCCGTGGACGTACCTGACTGGCCTCGTTATGCACAGGTGAAGAATCACGTAGAAATGTTCGGAGTGAACATTTTGGAATATACCAATGTTCCAGATCGGTTTAACGGAATTCCGAGCGTTTTTCAATTGATCCAGACGGCAACCCAAAAGCCAGTGACACTTACCCGCCCGTTACAGGAGTGGATGTTTTCCCTGTTCCTTGAAAACGCTCCGACTTATATGACCCGTGCCGAAGTGGTGAAGTGCTGGGCGAATGCCTTTATGAGCAGCAAAGCGTTTACAAATGGCGTTGGCTGGGACAAGATCGATGAAGAAACAGGCGAATATCTTTATGCGGATTATATCCAAGGCACGGGCGAGACGCGGGACGGATTCAAACTCCAGCCCGTGATCTCTCACGGAGCGACCGTCAAAGTACTGCGGCCGCCATTTCCAAAAGCTGGGATCATGCAGGCGGAGATAGAAGTGCTGGATGCGTTTGATCCCAATACACTCAAGTTGAACTATCGGGATAATCGTCATGTGATCTTCCCTGCCGTAAATTGGTACCGTTTCCCATTACCTCATGGAATTTCCGAAGCGTTTCCGAAGCTGGATGGGCGTGATGTGCCAATCCCATTGCTTGGAAACCACACGACCGTAAGCTATATAGATGCGGCCTGGCTGCGATTCCTCTCACCTGACGAAGTGCCTGCCCACCCATATTGGCCGAGGTCATGATGGACACATTGTATAGCACGATGATTTTTGCGATAACGCTAACCGGTGTTTTGTCCGGTGGGTATATCCTGCAACGGGCATTTTACAATCGCAGAGATCGGGTGCAGGCCTTGAATTTGCTGGTGTTGGGAATTATCAATCTCTACACGTCGTTTGTGTACATCTCTTTCTTTCTGATCGATCCATCCAGAATGGATGTTTCGATCAGCCCGTTGAGCACCTATTTGCGGCCGCTGAACCTTTTATATTTGATCGTCCCAGCCTTGATCGTCAGGAGAGCAAATTTATGACATCTGGAGAATGGATCACCCTGATTGGGTTACTCTTGACCTTTGGCTTGGGGGTATTTAATTTTGTGCGCGATGCCTCCCGTGGAAAATCACTGGGAATGATGGAACGCGGAAACTACCTGGAGAGTGTGAACAAGTCTGTCAAACTCGCCAATGAACGCGCGCTGGAGGCTGAAAAACGGGCAGACGAACTTGAAAAGCGCCTTGGAATATTGGAAAGCAATCTGACCTACCGCCTGACCTTCGATGTCCTGCTTGGTGCCCAGCCCAAAGTAGAGCGGGTAAGCATTGAACATTTCGAGAATATATCCCCATAATTCAGGTATAATACAAAAAATGGAAATTCCAGTGCGTTGTGATGCTTGCAGTCACCATACCATGGTGGATTGGGAGAAATTGGAAGGTAGGCCACTTTCCAAGATAATCACAGAGTACGGATACACCTGCCAGGTTTGTAATGTGTGGAAGCCCTGCTGGTATTCAAATCGTCAATTAGACGATGCAATGCGCAGGTTGAGTTCATTACACCCCTCTCACACATCCTTCTTGTATCACTTTTCAAGGACGTTGAGACGGGCAGTGGAAATTCAACAGCGCGGAAGGAATACCGCCAATGGCGCGTTCGGACATCAAAACATGGCTCAGTCTGGATGAGTGGTCTCAGATCATCGGACTGGATCCCCTAGCCTTCAATCAACTATCATCCGCCACCATACGACGCAACAATGTCTGTGGTGATATTTTCTTTCAATATGACTGGCAGCATTCCGACCGCATCGGGCGTGATACCATCGCGCGCGCCATCCAACAGGCGGAGCAGGAGATCGCTCGTGAAGTTGGATTCAACTTGATGCCTGACTGGACCGTGGATGAACGTCTGAATTACCCGAGACCATCGGCGCCTGAATTGTACGGTGTGTATGGCGTGAACCCACGCGGGCAATTGAAATCAGTGGAAGCCAATCGTGGCTGGGTTATCAGTGGCGGCATGAAAGCCAAGACTCTGATCCAAGCCGGCGCAGCGGTAGTGCGCTCGGATGCAGACGTGGATAACTTTCAAGAAACCTGCACCGTGACCGTGGCTGTTACGACCACGGACACGAACGAGATCCACGCCTATTACCCGGCAAAAGACGGTGACAATGGCTGGGAGATCAGGCCGATCAAGGTATCCATCTCTGGTGGAAATGCCACGATCACATTCAAGGTGTGGCAGATCGCGGCCGCAAATAAAATGGATGCGCTCAACCCGGATCCCATTGACGCAGACACGGCTGGGAACTTTGAAACCACCGTGGATATTTATCGAATCTACAATGACCCATCCACGCAGGTCCAGTTCCTTTGGGAAAACGATGTAAGCTGCTGCGGAACCTGCACGGCCTGCACACTGGGAACCCAAACTGGGTGCTTCCATTTGCGGGATCCGCGCATGGGATACATGGTCCCTGCCCCAGCAACTTGGGACACAACCACCAGTGCTTTTGTGCAAGCGGAGTGGAGTGCGTGTCGCGAACCGGACCAGGCGCGTTTTTGGTACTACTCTGGGTATCGGGATAACTCCCTCGCCCGCCCGTATGCGGAAATGTCTAATTACTGGAAGGATGCCGTGGCATTCTTTGCAGCCTCGAAGTTTGACCGCAATGTGTGCGGATGCTCGAATGTAAATGAGTTTATTTCAAAGTGGCGCAGAGATGCGGCCTTTGGATCACAGCAGGAAGGTGGATTTACCGTGACGCAGGAGATTGCCTCGAACCGTCTCGGAACTTCCATGGGAGCGCTTTACGCTTGGCGCAGGATACAACAGAACGGCGTGAGGATCAACAAATAATGGACCTACAAGAGATCGAGCAATTCGGAAGAAAGTACAAGGCCTATGTATCGCCTGACGAACAAACTGGCGCCTTTGTGATCGTTGGACCGCCTGAAGGACTTGTGGACACGCTTTCACTGCCCGAGCCTTTCGCCACGACCTTGCATAACATTTTGTATGAACGCGGCATTTTCACCTATGCGGATGCTGCGAAGAAAAACGTAATTCTCGGAGCATTGCAGGAAGCGTTGAAAATTGACGCTCAAAAGCTGGCCGAAGAATTTTTGAAGTATGAAAAGGTAACTACTTAGGAGGTTCCCATGTCTCAACTTACTGCGATCAACCAGCGTGTGTGGTATGTAGAGGGTGGCGTGCATCCCGCCCGCTCCCCCCAATATCTTGCGCTTGGCAAGTTTGCCGACGACCCCGCCAAAACCATCGGTGAGGAAACCAAGATTTCCGCTCCCGACCCGAATTCATTTGGGCGGGATATTCAGGTTGGCACCATGGCCGGCGAAGATGAACGCGCCACGTTCTCCATCGGCGTGCGCTATAACACGCAGGCCTCGATCATCCAAAGCTGGAAAAATCGTCGCTGCCGCGTGGATTTCTTTGCCCTTTCGGGTACCTGTGGAAATCCGCAGGACTTCACCGAAGGCGGAGAAAAGTGGACCTACTTCCCCGATGGGAAGATCAGCGGACACTCGTTTGAGAACTTCAATGCCTTTGGCTTGGACGAGAACAACCCCACCAATGAAATGGTGGACTGCACAGCCGAAGATTACTATGAATTCCTGTACATGCGACAGGATGTGATCGGCAGCTCCGTGACCACCCGCGAAATCTACACTGCGGACGTGTACGCGGGCGGCGACTGTGAAAGCTGCCCCGATGTGGGCGCGACCATCTTCCTGACCATGGCTGGCGCTTCAGCGACCCCGGGTACCAAACCCTCCCTGTTGGTTTCGACCGACAAAGGCGAGAATTGGACTTCACAGGAGATCAGCACCCTGTTCTCCAATGAGAATGTGGTGGATGCTGAATTCATCGGCGGTGCATTCGTTGTGCTTTCCAATACAGCCAATGGCTTGCACTGGACCAGCGCAGAGGAAGTTCTTGAAAACTCGAATACCTGGACCGATGTGGTTACAGGTTTTGTGACTGGCAAGAACCCGAATGCCATGAGCGCCGTGGATGTGCGCCATGTATGGATCGTGGGCAATGGCGGATACGTTTACTTTGCCTCAAACTTCAAGACTGGTGTTTCCGTTCAGGATGCCGGCGTTGCCACCACCCAAAACCTGCTTGCCGTCCATGCTTATGACAGCAAGAATGTTTTGACCGTGGGAAACAGCAATGCCGTGTTGTATACCTCCAATGGCGGCAGCACATGGGAAAGCGTGACTGGCCCTGCGGTGGGTGTGAACCTTGGCGCCTGCTGGATGTGGGATGAAGATACCTGGCTCGTTGGCGAAGGCGCTGGCGGCACCGGTAAACTGTGGCTGACCGTCAACCGTGGCATTGCTTGGACACAGATCGGCCTGCCCGGATCCTATAACCGCATTGACAAGATCAAGTTTGTCACCGCTGCGGAGGGTTACATCTCTGCACGCGCTGGCGGACAATCCTACATCTTACGCACCATTACCGCTGGTAATGAATGGGTTGTGCTCCCGAACGGGAAGAAAGCTGCTCCGGTAGCCAATTCCTATTTGAGTGACATTGCCGTCACTAGCAAGTTCTCGAATTTGGTCTATGCCGTAGGTATGGCACAAAGCGGTACCGCTGGTATCGCCGTGCGCATGTCTGCGTAAATTTTGAAGAAGTGGAAGCGAGGAAGCAATGCCGAAATTGAACCCAGCTTTACGGGAACTTGATGCCGCAGGAGAGGAAGGCAAAGATTATGTCGTCCTCTCCACGGGTGTCGAATTGTTCGTCAGACAGGCGAACCCGAATATCCTGATCCGTGTCATGACCGCCCATAAACGGCCCGAACCGCCCATGGTGCTGATCGATGCCATTGGAAAGTACGTTGAAAATTCCGATGACCCTGATTACATCAAACGGGTAAAGGCTTGGGAAATGGACTACAACAGCAACATGCTTAACGCGCTGGTTGCCTTGGGAACCTCCTTGAAAAGCAAACCCAAGAACGTCCCTGCCCCAGAATCGGATGAATGGCTCAAAGATTACAGATCGCTTGGGCTGGAAGCCATCCCAGACAGTAAAGCGTGGCGATACACCACATGGGTAATGTACGTGGCTGCACCGGTGGATCAGGACATTAAGACCATCGGGGATGCCGTGAGAAAACTTTCAGGCGTGCGGGAGGCGGACGTGCGTGACGCTGAGACATTTCCTGGGAGTAATCAAACGGATCGGGCTGGTTGATGAAAGTATTACCAAGGTAGAAGTTGAAAATCAAGTGAGCGCCGGGATCAAATGGCGCTCACTTGGACCCGATATGGTTCCGATCTTCGAGGAACATTCGGCCAGGCTGGAGAGAGGGTATACACTGACAGCGTGGTATGCGTTGGAACCGATGGAACGCGCCATTGTGATCGCTCAAAGACGGCTGGAGAACGCCAGCAAGAACATTCACAATGACGCACAAACCGCCCATGCAAAGAAGAACGCAGGCAAAAACTCAAGGAAACGATAATGGAAAAAGTTGGAGTAGAGGCAGTTGTAGAAGGTCTGGGTTCATTCCTTGACGGTATGAAGAATATGGATCAGGGGATCCAATCTTTGGTTCCATCTACCCACTTGCTTGGAAATGCCTTTTCTGCATTCGGTGACATCATTGGCGGTGTAGCCAGTTTTATTTCCAACACGCTTTCACACGCCATCGGGGAGATATTGGCGGATGCCGTGCAATGGGCGGCGCAGCAGATCAACGAACTTATCAGTTCGATGTTTGAATTTGCCAATGAATTGCAACGGCTTGAAATTCGCCTGACCGGTTTGAACCTGCCTGCCTCGACAGAAGATATTACCGACTGGGATGAGGCGATGAAGGACGCTGGAGAAGCCACCGAGCGACAGTTGGAATGGCTTCAACAGCTTGCGGTTGCCAGCCCGTTTGATCCCCAGAAGATCGCGGATATTTACACAGCCGCCCGCGCCATGGGATATGCGGATGATGCAGCACGCGCACTGACCACGGATATTCTGGAATTTGGCGCAGGTATGGGTTTGAGCAATGAGCAAGTGGAACGCATCATTGTGAACTTCCGCCAGATGGAAACGCGCGGTAAGGTGACAGGCCGTGAAATGAGCGACTTGGCACGTGGCGCGCTGGTTCCTTTGGATGATGTGCTTGGTCGCATGGCTAATAGTATGGGGATTACAGTTAAGGAATTATCTAAACTAATCTCTGAGGGAGAGGGTGTTGATGCTGATCTTTTCATCAAAGCCTTTCAGGAAATGGTGAATGAGGAACCCCGCTTTACTGGCGCGATGGGACGCCTTGGCCGCACCTTCCAAAACGCCATGCAAAACTTCAAGGAGTTTATTGAAAGCATTGGCGCAAAGAATATCGTGATGCCGGTGCTGGATGTACTCGGTGAGCGCATCGCCAGCATTGTGGATCAGTTTATTTCCTTCAACGAACAGGGCGACCTTATCAAAACAGATAAGTGGTATGAAGTGGTGGGTGCTGCTACCCGTGTTGGTGAAGTATTAGCAAACATAGCCACCCAGCTTATTGGACTTCTTCCTTCTGCTGATAGTGTTTCGGATGGGATTGTGGATGGCTTGAACGCCATTGCGGACTGGCTGGAAACCCACCAGCAGGATATTGTAAGTTGGGTAAAGGATGCTGCTGCGTGGATTCAGGAAACCTTGATCCCCGCCCTTGCACAGATTTGGGAATGGCTTTTCGGAATGGAAGGCGAACCTGGAATGATCGAAAAGTTTCTGCGCTGGTTGCAGGACTCGGGTGTTTCAGGTTTAGTACAGAATATCATTGACACCCTGCTTGCCTTGCAGCCCGTGATCCAACCGATTGTTGAATTGTTTGGCGCGCTGGGCGATGTTATCATTGCCGCCTTTGGCGGAGATGAAACCCAGACGTTTGCTGAATTCGTGAAATCTACCCTTGTGCCCACCATTGAAGGACTTACTACATGGTTACGTGAGAACAAGGACATGTTAGCCGGTCTCCTTGTATTGTGGATAAAAGCAACCGTTGTTTCGGAATTGGTACACATCGCATTCTCAATCTTGATCGGTATTTTTGCAAAGGTCATTGCGATCATTGGCACCCTTGCGGGAACGTGGAAACTTCTCACGACTGCGATTCAATATGTTACCCCTGTAATTACTGCGATCTCCACAGCCCTTTCGGTTGGTTTCGGAACAGCCGTTGTGGTGGTCATTGCCGCCATCGTAAGTCTGATCGGCTGGGTGAAGGTTCTTGAATTCACCTTCGATGTCTGGAAAGGCGCGATCAAGATCATCTTGGACAGCGTGGTAAATGCCTTCACACTTTGGAAGGATAATATCGTTGAGACGTTGAACAACATGATCGAACGCCTGAAGGAAGGCGATCTGATCGGTGTAGCGCAGGCTTGGTTGGATGGTGTAATCGGTTTTCTCTCAAACAGCGCGTTTGTTCTGGTGGATCTGTTTGTGGCACTTTTCAACAATGCGGTGAATGCGGTAAAAAACGTACTTGGCATCCACTCCCCTTCCACGGTAATGTGGCAGATCGGTGTGGACATTGTGACAGGCCTGCTCAATGGCGTCAACACAATGGCTGCCAACTTGATGAATGTAATGCGCAATCTGATCCCCATCGATGCGATCTTGTCGGTGAATTGGTATGACGTGGGCTGGAGCATCGTTTCGGGAATTGCCGAAGGAATTTCAGCGACCGCCTGGTGGATCGCGGACGCGGCCTACAATGCGGCACGCTTGGCGTATGAAGCGGCCATGGCAGCCTTGAGCGCTGGCAGCCCGTCGAAACTGTTCATGAAAGTGGGCGGTTGGACGATGGAAGGCATGGCGATTGGTATTGAGGAATCGGCTGGCAAGGCTGCAAAGGCGATGACCAGTGCGATGGAGCGAGTAACCATGCCTGCGATGTCGGCCCCGGCCATGGCAACCAGCAATGCCACCCAGAGCGCGTCTGGATCGACCTATAACACAACCAATGAATACAACCTGAATATCTCATCTTCGGCCAATACCGAACCGATCATTCAGGACTTTTCCATGCTGGAATCACTGGCAGGTATCTAATGGCGAGTTTGCGAATTATGGTGCCGGACGGCACAACCAATTATGTGAAGAACCCAGCCCTGCGGTACGACACCACAGGATATACCGCCAATGGCGCGACCGTCACCCGCAGCACAGAGCGTGCCCGCTTTGGGCTGGCTTCGCTCAAAGTGGTAACGGCTGGATCCGCCTTCAATGAAGGCGCGTTCTATCGCGTTTCGTGGCTAAATGGAACCACCAGCCCGATCACGGCCAGTGTGTACCTGCGCGGTGCGGGCAAGGTCCGAATCCGCCTTGTGGATAACTGGCAGGGTGGACAGTTTATTTCAAAGGCGCAATTTCTGACCGACGAACGCTGGACCCGCTTTGACGTGAGCGGCAGGTGCAACGGAAGCGACGACATCCGCATTTATGTGGAGAGTGCAGATGCACTTCCAAAGGCGATCACCTTTTACGCGGATGGGTTTCAGATCGAAGCCAAGGCGTATGTGACCAGCTACGTGGACGGTGATCAGCCCGGGTGCATGTGGAACGTGGTAAAGCATGGCAGTATTTCGACCCGCTCTGCTACCTCTCGGGCAGGCGGACGCTATGTAGAACTTGCCAACGATGACCGACCTGAAAAGAATATCTACATGACCGTGATCGGCGGCTTGGGTGTTGGCCCGATGCGCAGCAATGTGCAATCTTTTGCGGATGCGCCAGGCTCGTATTACCAGAACACGAAGTTGATGGATCGGGTAATCACGATCACCTTTCACGCGACCGCGCCTGACATATATGGAACCAAGCCCGTTTCATTGCGGGATCTGCACGCTTTGCGAAAAACCCTGTTTGACATCATCCGCCCTGACAAAACCTACGGCAGTGAGGAATTCACGCTGGAGTATCAGGATGGAGAATTCCCTGTGTACCTGCGCGCGCGCTATGAAGGCGGCATGGAAGGAAGCTGGGACGTGCGCAATAAATATGTGCAATCATTTCCTGTACGCTTTCGGGCGGTATCTCCCATTCTCTTTGATGACAACTATGAGGTATCCAGCCTGAATTTTCAGGACCGCACTATATTCAACTACGTCATGCAGAGAGTGGATGGCGTGTGGGGCAGGATGAACGGCGGGCTAAATTCGTATGTGAACAGGTTTGCTTTTGGAAACCACGGCGAATTGATTGCAGGTGGGGCTTTCTCAGTGGTAAATAACTCATCTACCGCAATTGACCCGACACTTTCCTGTTTACGAATTGGATATTGGGATGGAACCCGGTGGCAGAAATTTGGAAGCGGGGCAAGCAGTCCTGTGTACGATATTGCCGTTGCTCCAAATGGAGATATATATATTGCAGGTGGGTTTACATCAGTGGGTGGTGTATCTGCAAATGGAGTGGCAAAATGGAATGGAAGCACATGGGAGGCACTTGGCTCTGGAATAAACGCAATTGGCTATGCTATTGCCATTGCTCCGAATGGTAATGTATATGTGGGCGGGAACTTCACGACTGCTGGTGGAAAAACGGTTGGGTACTGCGCGTATTACGATGGTGCGAATTGGCAGACCATGGGCAATGAACTTGGCCTAAATTCGGCTGTGTACTCAATTGCGATCTCACAGGATGGATCACAGGTTTATTTGGGAGGAAATTTTACAGACGAACGCGGATCGCCTGGAAACCTTGCCTTGAATTACATTGCCCTGTATGAACCCGCCTTTGACCAATTTGCGGTGCTGGGCGATGGATTTGACGCCTTTGTGCGCAAGGTATTTCTTTCGAGTTCTGGCAGGCTGTATGCAGGCGGGAACTTCACGGAAAGTGGAACGCAGGTGATGTTGTACATTTCCTATTGGAATGGTGCGGCATGGTATGGACTGGACCTTGGCGCGGACGACCTTGTATTTGATATTGATGAAAACAAGGAAGGACATATTCTGGCGACTGGAAACTTCACCCGCATGGGCAGCACCAGCGCGCGCGGTGTGGCCTTGTATAACGGTGCGACATGGACCGAGATTGATGGTGTGCCGAACGCCAATTGTTACGGATGCAAATTTGACCAATATGGAAACATCTATCTTTCCATGAACGGGACGGTTGCCAGCTTTGCGAAGCGGACCACGGTGAACGTGAAAGGCACGATGGAAACACACCCGACCGTGTATATCAAGGGACCATGCACCCTGCGTTGGCTGGAGAACCAAACCACAAAGAAACGGATTTATGCCGATCTGGATATTCTGACTGGCGAAGAAGTGATCTTTGAGTTTGCAACGGGCAAGGTGACAAGCAATGCGCGCGGAGATATTTCGTATGCGCTCATGCCTGGAAGCGACCTGCACGCTTGGACGCTGATCCCGGGCGACAATATCATCTCTGCGTTGATGATAAATGACATGAGTGCGATCATGAATATTTACTATGCCCCGCGCCATTGGTCGGCGGACTCGATGGCGGATGAGGAAGGTTTCTAATGCCTGCCACTTACGAATTCTGGTTGACAGACGATACAGGCAAGCGCATGGCGTTGTTGACCAATTGCACGTTTTTCTCATACTCCAGAAGCGTGAACGGCTTTGGGACTTTTGAAATTGGCCTGCCCTACCGCGTGGTGCGGGATAAGATGCACCCGATCTTCCAGCCTGACTGGAGAATTGACGTGTGGCGCTCCCCCGAGACAGGCTTCCCGATGCGCAGGGAGCAGATATACCTTTTGCGGATGTACAAGATTTACACCCGTGAAAAGGACGGCGTGCAGATCATTGTGTATTACGCGCGCGACCCGAAGGACCTGGTGAACCGTCGCTGGGTGATTCAAGCGGCTGGTACCAGCTACACCCGCAAAACAGCGGCAATTGACGACATGATGAAGGCGATTGTGCGCGAACAGATGTTATATGGATCGGCGTTGGACGTGGATGGCGTTTCGGCTCCAGAACGGGCATGGCCTGAAGCGGAATTTACGGTGCAGGAAGACCTGACCCTTGGACCCAGCGTGACGCACAACTTTGCCGAAAACAATGTGCTGGATGTACTGAAAAGCCTGCGAGATGCCAGCTTTGAACTGGCGAACCGTTCTACCGCAAATGCGAAAATCTATTTTGATGTGGTGGCAGCAACAGGACTCTACACGGACGATGAGATATTGCAGGAAAACGACGCGAGTATTTTCATCCTTGATGAGAATGGAACGGACGCGATCCTTTCGGAAATCTCTGGAACAGCCAACGGGAAGATCGGTTTTCGCTTTGAGACCTATGCAGGCTTGCGCGGAATTGACCGCACGACAGGCTTGGTGTTTTCTGTGGAGAATAACAACCTTGAAGCACCCTATTATTCCAAGAGTCACTTTGACGAGAACAACTCGGTGATCGTAAAAGGGTTTGGACGCGGTGATTCTCGTTTGTGGGACGTGGTGGATGGTGATACCATAACTCTCTCGCGCTGGAACCGTGTGGAAACCTACAAGGATGCTTCCACGGAACCTGACCAGGATAAACTGGCGGACTTTGCGTATGAACCCCTGAACAAGAATGCCCCGCGTGAGGAATTGAGCGCCGTGTTCTTGAACACACCCGGAAGCGAAGATACGCCTCGGTCTTTGTATGGGCTGGATTGGGATATGGGCGATCTAGTGCCTGTGGAATATGCCGACCAGCGCTGGAACGTGGAAATCGATATTGTGTACATTGCACAGGATGAGAACGGCGTAGAAACGATCACCGGAAGGAGTAATATCAATGCCAGCGATCAAACATGATGATATGCTTTTGCGATTGGTAAAGGATTTGAACGAAGTGCGCTCGGTATTGCGCCGTGTGGTTGCGAACCTGCCATTATTTGACATTGACAATGAGAACACGCCTACCCAGTTGACCGCAGATCAAAACAACTACGTGCCTGGAAACTATGATGTTTTGAGACTTTCCGGCAATGCCGCACGGAATATCACTGGCATTCGCAACGGAACCAAAGGCAGGCGCCTGCGCATTTTCAACGTGGGAAGTTACCCGATCACACTCGTACACGCCAGTTCATCTTCACTGGCTGCGAACCGCTTCAAATTCTCGAATGCGAAGGACGCGGTGATCCCGCCTGCTTCCACGACCTTGATCTACTATGACTCCACGCAGGCACGCTGGATCGGTGGAGATACGCAAAGTTCGGGCGCTGTATTTATGAGCCTAGAAAAAACAACAAGCCAATCGCAGAAAACATCCCTTTCTCCACCTGTTGATCTTGGTAGTGTTGTGATTGACCAATATGGATTTTATGATTCTACAAATAAGAAAATAATTATTCAGTATTCAGGGATTTACCAAATTGTTCTAAACCTTGGATGGGAAGATAATGGAGAAGCAGCCGGAGATATTCATAGAATATATATGTATCTTAATGGTTCAACAATAATTGCTTCTGATGTTACATGGTTGCCTGGTGGGATTTTATCGCCCGCAGATCCATTTACTCGTGTTATATCACTCACCCGTTCTTTTTCTGCTGGAGATTATGTGTCTTTTACTGCATATATGGACGTAAGTGCAAGCAATATTCTTGAAGTCAAAACAACCCTTTCTCGAATTGTATAGGTGAACGATGGGCAAAATTTCCTCATACACAAACGGCAATCCCCCGCAGGCAGCAGATATTTTCATTATTGCCCGAGCGGGAACAAATCGAACCCTGACCTACCAAAACCTTGTGGACGCCATTGGCTCTGCGGGTGTTTCGGATGGTGACAAGGGCGATATTGTTGTATCTGGCACCGGTGCAACCTGGACGATTGACACGGGTGTCGTGACGCTTGCAAAGATGGCAGACATGGCGACCGCCAGCCTCTTGGGACGCAACACGGCAGGAACGGGCGCACCAGAAGTGCTGAGTGCTTCCACGGTGCGCACGCTGCTCTCGCTTGTGCCTGGAACGAACGTGCAGGCATACGACGCGGAATTGGCGGCTATTGCAGGCTTGACCAGTGCAGCGGATCGGCTCCCCTACTTCACAGGCAGTGGCACGGCGGCACTGGCAACATTCACATCGTACATGCGCACGCTCTTGGATGATGCGGATGCAGCCACGGCGCAAACCACGCTGGGACTTGCCATTGGAACGAACGTGCAGGCCTACCATGCACGGCTTGCGGACATTGCTGGAATCACCTATGCACAAGGCGACATCTTTTACTATAACGGCAGCAATATCGTAAAACTGGCCGCTGGCACAAACGGATATTTCTTAAAAACACAGGGAGCGGGTGCAAACCCGGTGTGGGCCGCGATTGCGGGCGGTGGTGACTTGTTGGCAAGTAACAATCTGAGTGATGTGGCGAACCAGCAAACCGCACTGAATAATGTTACGGCGGTTTCGGCTGCGACCAATGAATATGTGCTGACCAAAGACACGGCCACGGGAAACGCGATCTGGAAAGTGGCAGCTTCGGGTGGTGTGAGCGATGGAGATAAAGGCGACATTACCGTTTCATCTTCGGGGACCGTGTGGACGATTGATGCGGGCGTGGTTTCGCTCTCGAAAATGGCAAACATGGCGACTGCCTCTTTCCTTGGTAGGAACACAGCAGGAACGGGTGCGCCTGAAGTGCTTTCAGCCACAACAGCACGCACGATCTTGAACGTGGAAGATGGCGCGGATGTGACAGACGCAACCAATGTAAATGCGGCTGGCGCGGTGATGGAAAGTGACTATAACGCCCACACCGTTTTATATGCCACCACAGACAATACCCCTGCTGCTCTGACTGTGAGTGAACAGACCGTGGTGGGACGTGCGACTGGCGGAGCAATTACCGCTCTTGCAATTGACAGTGACCTTTCGAGTGTTTCGGGAAGTGATGACACAGTTCCATCGGCCAAGGCTACCAAAGCTGCGCTGGATCTGAAACTTGCACTGGCTGGCGGAACCATGACCGGGGCGATCAACCTTGGCGAGAATGCCGGGCTTGAATTGGATTCGGCTCTTTCTGCGGATGGAAAATACAGCGGTATTGTGCGGGCTGGCACGGCTGGTGCAGCTTTGGCTTTTGGCGACCTGTGCTACTTGTCAGTGACCGACTCACGCTGGGAATTGGTGGACGCGGATGCGGAAGCCACGACCTTTGGCCTGCTTGGGATCTGTGTGCTGGCTGCGGCAGGTGATGGAAACTCGACCACGATGCTTTTGTGGGGCATTGTGCGCGCTGATGCGGCCTTCCCCACTTTGACAATAGGCGCGAAAGTATTCGCCTCCACAACTGCCGGCGATATTCAAACCACCGCACCCAGTGGAGTGGGCGATATTATCCGTATTATCGGACTTGCAAACACGGCTGATGAGTTGTATTTCAATCCGTCACCCGATTATTATGAATATGTGTAAAGGAAAACATGGCTATTGCTTATGTAAACTCAGGCACGCGTAACGCAACCGCAGGCGCGACCTCGCGCAACTGTGCTTTGCCCGCGTCTCTTGCCAATGGCAACATACTCATTGCTACGTGTTGCGTGAAAAACGGCGATGATATTTCCATTTCGGGTACTGGTTGGGCGCAGCTTGGGACACAAATCAAAATTGGTACAAGTTTTACTGCCATTCTTGCATGGCGACTAGTAGACGGCAGCGAGGTAGATTGTTCATTTTCGTGGACAAATTCAGCCGCCGCACAAGTGCATATGCACCAATACAGCGGTACGGCATTATCACCGATAGGATCGATCAATTCAAACTCAGGTAGCACATCCACGCACAGTTGCACAGGTGTTACCACCACGCGCAATAATTCCACAGTTGTTTACATTGACCAAGCGGCGGCCAATACAGCACTTGCCACCCCGAGCGGATGGACAGAGGATCAGGACGGCGGATCTGCAACCAGCGTGACGCGTGACACGAACGGAAAAAAATCAGTTGCAACCAGTGGAAGCGCCTCGGGTGATATTTCGGTAACGGGTGCGGCGGCTGATTGGGTGATGTATCAGGTGGAATTAATGATGCCTGAAAATACAATCACCGTTACTGCGAGTTCATGGGCAACAGGAAGCACGGCACCGGCACCGGCTTTACCAGCAAGCCCACAAGCCGGGGATGTGCATGTTTTGTTTATCGGCGGCAAACCCTACGACTTAACACGCAATGCGCCGTCTGGCTGGACCCTAATCACGGGCACGGATGGAACCAATGGTACCGTGGCAAGTGCAACACAAGCGGGATCTGTTTCATGGGCGGCATATTATCGCGTATGGCAATCTGGAGATTCCAATCCAACAATTAGTTGGACAGGCGGATTTCCAACTGAAGCAGTTATTGTTCGTTTACGTCCTGCCAGTGGATATACCATTGATACACCTGTTGGAGCAAAGGGCAATGACACGTCATCGGGTACGGGGTATTCTGCGACAATGGACGCAAATCCGGGTATCACAATTGATGACGTATTAATCCATTGCACGGTAACCCCAAACGATTTGGCAACATTTGCCAGTCCGACGATAACAGCAACAGGTATAACCGTCGGAACTATCACTCTGCAAAATCAAGTTGCAACCACAACAGGCGCGGATGGATCAGCTGCATTGGCAACCGCTCCAGTAGCATATGGCACGGCAAGCGCGGCACCTGTCTGCGGATGGACACTGGGCGCGGCCTCAACGGGCGGTGGTTCACTTGTGCGCATTCGTCAAACCGCATCCGGTGGATGGACACATATCGCAAAAATCAATGGTATAGACGTGGCGCATATTGCAAAAATCAATGGTGTAGCTGTGGCACATATCGCAAAAATCAACGGCGTGGCCGTATAGGAGCATAAGATGAACAAAAATACAATTGCAAACCTGATTACAATTTTCACTGTGGGCGCCATGTTCTTTGGGGCGGCGACAGCAGCGGAACTACCAAAGGTTTACACGGGCAACTTCCCGCATGGACTGGTAGTGAAGGAAAACAATGCCATTGTGGAGAATGCATCCATCTCGAACGATGGGAGCGGGATCGGCTTGCAGATCACCGGCGATAATGTGACCGTGCGGAATTCGTTTATTCATGATACGCAGGACCATGGCGTGCAATTCTACGGCACCAATGGCGGCACGTTTATCAATAATGAGATTTACCACGCGGCCATGCGCAACAAGCCCAATTCCATTTCGGGCGGCTGGCCTTCCAGCTTGAAAGTGCGCTCGGTGAATGAAACCCCTGACGGATTGGCGCAGGACATTCTGATCGAAAATAATTACATTCACGACAGCTATGGCGAGTGTATGGGTTTGCGTGGCAGCCGAATCACTGTGCGCGGAAACGTGGTGCAGGACTGTTTCTCGGTTGGGATATATAGCAATTCAGATCACACCCTGATCGAACGGAATTTTGTGCTTTGCACAGGCAACCCGATCTACAAGCGCGGTGGATATGATATGTCTGGAATCGGGACGGCGGAGGAAACTTTCTCTGGCTGGGGTGCCCACGGCCATGATAGCCAGACCGTTGTGAACAACATCGTGGAAGGCTGTAAATTCGGATTTCGCTATGGGACATCTTCCAAGAACATGGGACTGGCGAACACAGTGATCGCTTTCAACACATTCAATAACATTGAGTCAAACCCGGTTTCGATCACCTACTATTCCAATATGACCCAGGTGATCGTGCATAACAACATTGCATCAAAACCGATCAGCGTGCGCGGTGCGAATGTGGCTGGAAATGTGATTAAGGCATTCCCTGCCAGCATATCCCCAAATGGGTATCGCCTGACGCAGCCAGTTCCCATTTTGGGAAGTTTTACGATTTCCACGGATTTTGATGACCTGCGGATCCCGCCTTTGGATGCTGGCGCTTTTGATTTTGACGGAGGAATATTCATTACCGAAACGCCTCCCCCAACGTTCACATTCACGCCACCACCCAGCCCTACCCTGACCCGCACCCCTACACCAGTGTTTCCACCGACGAGTACGCCAATCCCCAGCGTGACGCCCACACGAACCTTGATATGTTATTAAACAAAAAAAGACCGCCCATTACGGACGGTCTTTTTTTTCATCTCTGAAACGTTTCCTGTCACCCAGCCGATCCACAAAGTCAAAGAATCCGATCACACACAGGAAGGCAAACAGGAACCATGTGGTGAAATTGCTTTCGATGACATTGAACAGCACGCCAAAGATGATGAGAAGAATGGCGGTCCAAGTTGTATTGCGGATCAGGTTATCTTGCTGGTTCATGCTTTCTCTCCAAGCCATTCATAGACTTCAATCAAATATTTACGATCTTCCCCGAGCAGATCGGGTGCCTGTAATGCTTTGTGGACTTCCTTCATGGCACGGGCTGCATAGTAATCCCATCCGCGTGTGTCACCGTATTTCTGGCGTGTGTGAGCATCCAGTTTGCGGGTGGACAGGCCGCCTTCATGCTGGACAATATCCATAAGTAATTCAAGCACCTGATTTTCGGTGAGGTTATAGGCGTTTTTCAGATCATATAATGCGCGGAAGTGGGAAAGGTAGATATATGGTGCTCTGCGGGCCATAAAAACAAACTGGCGGAATTTTCCATGATCTATCCCACAAAGAGTTTGAAACAATGTGTATGCGTGCGCACGATCTTCGACCGTATCGGTTGAAACGCCCATGTCATCAGCAAGCCCGAGGGTTGCACCCCTATCGTAACCACCCACTACTTTTGAACACCAGACGGCGGAAATCCAATCTTCGATGTCCTTGCGCCGATAGGCTTTGATGGCTTGTGCTACATATATTTTTCGGAGTTCTTCTGGGTGCATGTGTCCTCTGATAAAAAATTCACCGGGTTGCCGTTCTCTGCGGGGCAGGATGTGGATGCACCCTGCGTCCCAATCGCGTGCAACCCAGTGACTAATGTAAATATATCAAACCTGATCGAAACGACATAGTGACGAATGTCATGATTTTTTATTGCTTTTCTTCAAGCGGAGTTTCCTGCCACGGCGCGCATAATAGGCGCGTGACTGTGCGGTGCGTGCATCCTTACGGCACACATCGCAGTATTTTCCGCGCGCAATCTTTTTTCTTCCACAGGCACAATCTTTCATGATGTCCTGCGCATGGCAACTTTGCCGTAGGTCCAGTGATATTCAAACCACACCCAGTTGATGAGCATGGTGAGCAGGAAGGCGATGAGTAGAAAAAGCGCTTTTTTCATGGTTCCTCACATTTTCTTCATTCGATCCCAGGGTGTCCACTCTCCCAATACCCATGGAATCCCATCGCGGACGATCGCAGAACCGAGACAGTGGGCATCTCGCTTGGCGCTGCGCTGCATGACGTAAGCCAGGCGGGTTTCGTCTACGCAATGGCCTGATTGGATCGCCCAGTATTTTCCGCTGAGATCACGATTGACCGCCCAGCGATGGGAGTGCCCCATGATGATATTAGTGTGATATTGCGCGCATAGGTCTATGGCTGCGGTTCGGCCAGCATTGCGGGGGTGCTCCAGCCTGAAATCCCCAAGATCGGTTTCAAGAACGGTGTAATAGTAGGGTGCGATCTTCCAGCGCTCATCGTGGTGCCGATCCAATTGCACGAGCAATTCTTTTGGCTTCAGCGCCATATCCAGCGCGCGCAGGTATCGATCATCGTGATTTCCAAGCGCAACAAGAATTTCGTCAAAATTGCTGAAGCTGCGGAACATCTTGCGGGCTTCGGCCAGTTCATCGGCCAGCCCGCCACCACCGCCAAAAGCGCCTGCGTTCTCCAGCATGGAGATTCCTTTTTCACGGTGCGTTTTGGGAAGATTGAGGATGAAATCCTGCAAGGCTTCATAAAGCGGAGCGGTATCATCGGGGATCCACTCGGCACCCCATGCGGAGAGATTGTCAAAGTGCAGCAGATCGCCATTGAGATGCAGGGTGCGGATGCCCCAGGCATCGGCCAATTCAAGGGAGCGGTTGATAAAATCGGCGTGATGGAATGGCGCTTCCACATCGGATAGGATCAGCGCATCGCCATTGGAGTGCAACGGACTTTCATATTTCGGCATTGTGGATGTGGGTACAGGCACAAAACCGTTCTCTTTTCTTGTTCGGGCGATCTTTGTTTCTACGCTCCCCACTTTTCTCCCAAGTCTCTTGGCGATGGCTATTGAGTTTTCCCCTTTAAGTTGTAATTCCTGAAGCAGTTTTTCTTCATTCGGTGTCCACGCTCGGCGCTCATATTTAGTCATAATTTGCCCCCCTCCATGGGGGAAGGTTGGGAAATATGGTTTATTTTACCAAAAATCTACGTTGGGCTGGTTCGATCCATCCGTGCCCAAGGACCGCAATGGCATCCTGTTCTTCTGGAAGCAGCAGCACTTCCCCCGTTTTTCTATTCTTGATAACGGTTTCACCACGGATGTATTCCAGGTGATTCGGAAGCAAGCCAGCATATTTATTCCCTGTGGTACGATCAAAAATCTGCTGATTCTGGTTCGTGACAAAGGCGTGCGAGAAAAGAGATGGACCGGTGCGGATCACATTCTGCAATCCCCATGTTTCCGGGCGGACAATGAACAGGTCCAGGCAAAATTCGTTGAGTTCGCCACTGCCAATGATGGCACGCTTCTTATAGCGATCCCCGTCCGCTTTTCTCGCGGCCTGACGCAAGTATCCGCCATATTCGAGATCAGCCAGAACCTTTTGCAGCTTTGATGTGTAGATCTCCTGCGGCCTCCCGAATTCCGGGACTGGCTTTTCGTCTTTGGCGATCAGCAGGATTTCAATATCGTGCACTTCTTCTTTATCGGCGCGTTTGACACTCCCGACAATTTCACCCCGAATGCAGGCAGGCATGAGTTTTTGAAGAAAATCGTTTGCAAATTGTGTTGCAAGTTGTAGTTTCATATTATTCACCTTTTCCTTTTTGCTTGAAAAGACCAAACCGCTGCCAAATTCTCCAGTCTAATATCCAGTGCATGGTATCGCAGGCGATGATCGCAGTCACAAACCATTCACTGCCACTAGGTATATTTGGGAGCAGGAAGTAAAGCCACCAAAACGTATAAAGCAGGCGCAGGACCGTCCCAATGAATGGGCCATGTGTCCAAATGGAACGGTGTGGGAATTTTGCGTACAGCTTGAAATACAGGCTCCAGAACCGTTCTAGGGGCGGCCAAGTCTCGCGCAGGACAAAGAAACCGTAATATCCATAGGGACCATCGATCTGATCCAGATCAGGCTGGAGGATGATCGCAGTCAGCGCACCCAGCCCGAAGGGAATCGCTTCGGAAATTGGTAACTGGGAAACCCCTGCGGCACCGACCATCAAGGTACAAATGGTGTGGGTACGCCCACTTGCCATTGAGGATTCCTGCAAAGATAATCACCATTGACCCAGCGGGCCTGTGCGATCATTGCCCAGCCGTTTCCATTCCTTGACCACTCGCGGACGTAGGCGGGATCCCCATAAAAGAGGAAACCCAACGACCTAGAATTTTCGGTGGGACTGGAGCGGATGTGGAGAGATTCGGTGCACACGTACCATTCGGCAATGCGAGTGGGGGATACCCTGATCGCCGTGGGTGTGCATGTGCTGGTAGCAGATGCCACATTTACAGTATTGACATCTTTGATTGGATCAAGCGCAATTCCACAGGCAAGCGTGAAAATAGCGACGAGAATGATGATTATTTTATTGATTTTCATCGGTTTCCTTCTCTACCACTAGGCTATCTGGGACTGCCACTATGTCAAAAGTGATCCCGTCTGGCGTATCCACTGCGACTATGTTGTGACCCGGAAGGAATAGGATCAATTTGAGTGCCTTGTAAGTTCTACCACTAGGCATCGTGTACGGTAGTTCCACTCGCAGGATCCCTCCCTTGGCCGTCTGCCAGTCCGAGATAACTCCTGCCACTAGGCCAGCCTTCGACTTCAATACCGCCAAGTCCACATTCTTCGAGGTCTTTTTGGAACCTTTCCGGGTAGTGGCAGTTGCTTGCGTGGTTGGAGATGAATTCCTGGACTCTGCGGGTGCCGTGGACACCGAGGGCAGCGACGACATTAAACCGTCCGATGTGGCCGCCTTCGACCCGCTTTCGTTCTCCGTTGATGTAGGTTGCCCATTTTCCATGGTGTACTCCATTGGCGCAGTCAAATTCGATCCAGCGCCGTTTGTATTTTTCTTTTTTACCTAGTGGTAGTCCAATTGCAGAGAGGATAAGTGCCTCATCTGCACTACCACTAGGCGTTAAAGCAGAAGAACCAGCCGTGATTTCCACGGCTGGCTTGATTTCGCCTTGTCCCTGCGCGGTTGCGTTTAGGCCTGACGCTTCCGCTAAGAAGGGTGGTGCCCGTTGCTGCGATCTGCGTCGCTGAGTTCTTCAACAGGCTCGGGAGGTTCGGGTTGATTGAAGTTTCCACCAAACTCGACACGATCACGCTGCCAAGCGTTCTTGGCTTTCTGGCGGCCCACCGTTGCTGCTTCTGTATCGGAGATGCGTTCGTATTCTTCAGCAAACGAAATTGCGGCTTTTTCCTTGGCGCGAACCTGTGCTTCACGAATTCGGCCTTCGGCTTCGATCTCGGTAGTCTGTAATTCACGCTCCAATTCACGGCGTTCCTCGGCGGCCTTACTCTTGTGGTCATACCAGATGTTGGAGAATGCGTGCAGGGCTAAACCGACCGGGATGATCGTGACCGTCCATTTCTGAGCAGCTTCGGGGATTTCAGCGTACACCTTGAAGGCACCAAGCAGGGAAGCGAGGATGGTGGATGCGAAAATTGCGGTAACGGTCATGAAAACAGCCGTGAGCGCCAGCATGACATAGGAAATTCCAGCCTGCCACTTGTTACCTTCATCGCGCAGGGAGGCTTTCTTGTGCCAGTAATAGACACCCCATTCTCCAAGAACGGGAAAGGCTGCGGCGTAGATGACACCAAACGTGATACCGATGATGGCGTCAATGATGCCATCGCCACCAAAAAACAGAATGTCGCCACCCACACGGCGGGGAGCAACCCCCAAGAACAGGCCTGCGAGACAAGTGAAAAACGCGGACCCGCCCAATCCAATGAGGATCATTGGATTGTGTTTGACATCGATCAGGAAGGACGAGAAATTCAGGTTTTTGGCTTTGCGGGCTTCGGCCTTGCGCTCTGCGACACGCTCGGAAATGCTTTGTTTCTTTGGTAATGGATTCATAGTTCTCTCCTTTTGCAATCCCTACTCTGCGATAGCGCAGAGCACGGCGTTGCATTTCATTTGGAAAATTTCTTGCCCGTTCAGCGCTTTCATGTAATTTTCGGCGCTCACGGTATAGGATTCCACTTTGCCGTTCACATTGATGATGAGTGTGTACTTCTCTGGCGAGATCGTATTCACATTTGCGGGCTGGCCGTTGACCTGCCCGACACTCATGCCATCGTTTGCGGCTGTGTAGCTCATTCCGATCACCGTTCCGCTTTCGTAGCGATACCCGGTCAGGATCACGTTGGCAGTAACACCCACACACAACATGAGCACGAATGCAATTACGATCAGGAAGTTTATTTCTTTTTTGTCCATTTTATTGACCTTCCTCTATCCACTTATTTATGATGGCTGCCATTTCTTCCGGTGTTTCCACCACATGGTATGGGATTTTCATTTCATCGCAAAATAATTTCACCTCCAGTTCGGTTTCGGTCAGCCCCCGCTCTGATTTCGGAACATCAGGGTTCTTGACTTCGATCAGATACATTGGGCGGATAAACAAAAGAATATCTGCACCGAACCCGGGCGGCAAAAGCTGGTGCCTGACGTTGGCTCGACGCAGATATCCTGTAATCAACTTTTCGTTGCGATCTCTGTTACCGCGCTTGTGATAGGTTTTCGGCATGTTTTGATTTTACATCCCAAGCGATTTGGTCAATAGTGACATTTGTCATGTTTTACGGCTGGAGAGGCGTTTCGGAAGGGGAAAACATGTCAATTTGCCCCTCCTGCGTGATGTGGCGTGCCAGTAATGCCCCGCAAATGATTTGCAGGTCAACTTCACCGCGCTGGGTGGTCCAGTGCCCGCCTTGTGGCTTGTGTGGCTGAACAAGGCAAAGCAGGCCGTACCATTGTGCCTCGCTGAGTTCCTTTGAGGATGTATGGCCGGTGAGTTCTTTCAAGACCAGGTAACGATTTTCCTTGCCCCCGCAGGCCTTTTCAAGCACGCCCGTAATGGCGCCTTTGGCAAAGACTTCGCCATCTTGAAACTTGGAAACATTATGATTGAATTCATCCACGATCTCTTGTGCGTTCATGGTTACTCCTTGATTTGTGTGACTTGGATGCGATACAGGTTGCGCCATGCGTTCGCTTTTGGCTTGCCTGTTTTGGTGGGGGTGATGGGCGCGGTGGGATCATCTTTGAGTGCGGCCACCACGACACCATCGGCAATGGGTTTGTTTCCGACATGGGAACCAAGCACGCCAAAGAAGGTGACAGGTTCCCCGACCTGGACGGGCTTCTCGGAATAGGCAACGGTTTGCTGCCCGACCTGAATTCGATTGCGAAGGTTGAAAAACAGTTTCATTTGCCTCCTAAAGATTGAGCGATCAGGATCGCCATCAGGCCGGCCAGCATGATCGCAATGGACCTGCCGATGATGAGAGAGCGGCGGGCAAGCCTGTGCTGTTCTGCGGTCCAGCCTGGTTGTTTGGGTTTGATGAGGACGTAATAGGTGTTTCCATCGGATGTGGTGAATTTATTGTACATACACCCTCACAAACTGAATTCGATTGACTTCGGTTTCTGGTGTGCATCCCTTGTGGGTTTGACAGAACATCTTCACAAATTCATGCGGGGATAGTTCTGGGAATCCTTCACGGATCACTTCCTGCCGGCCATATTCCAAGTCATCCGTCATTTTTCGGAGCGGTTCCCAGCGAGACTCAATGGGAATGAATATCCCAAGGCGCGTAATTTTCTCGCCTTTCTTCAACCCCTGCCCTTTCAAAATACCCACATGGAGAGCGCCGATCTTGATATTTTTCCATCCCATTCTGCGGGTAACATCTTTTGATCCATCTTGAAATTGATGAGGCGTAAGCATAAAACTCATATTTACCATTTTAGTCATATCCATGAATATCCACGCGGCGGGTGTCTGGATCGTTTGGCGAAAAGACACGCATACTGGCGTTCTCGAACTTCATCTGCGGACCACGGAAGATCAGATTCACCGTGCCCGTGCCACCATCTCGTTGTTTTGCGACGATCAATTCTGCGACATTGCCCTGCTCGGTTTTGCTGTCGTACACGCTGTCACGGTAGAGGAACATCACAATATCGGCATCCTGCTCCAGAGAGCCAGAATCGCGCAGGTCAGAGAGGATCGGGCGTTTATCCTGCCGTTCCTCCACTTTGCGGGAAAGCTGCGCACCGGCGAAGATCGGGATGTTCAATTCACGGGCCAGCACCTTCAGGGAGCGGGAGATCGCAGAAACTTCCTGCACGCGGTTGTCAATATTTGTGTCGGAACCCATCAGTTGCAGGTAATCCACGATCATCAGGTCTATCCCGAAGCGGTTCTGGAGTTGGTGCGCCTTGGCGCGTAGCTGGGTTGGGATGATCGCCGGCATGTCATCCATGTAAATTGGAACATTGGTGTACTTCTCCACAGCATGGGTAAAAAGCGGCCATTCTCGCTCGGCCAGCATACCCGTGCGCAGGGAGGACATGGGAAGGCCGGACTCTTTGACGAGCAAGCGCTGCGTGACCTGCTCATTAGACATTTCCAGCGAGAAGATGGCAACGTGTTTTCCTTGCACAAGGGCGACGTGTTTGGCAATATCCAGCATCAGGGCGGTTTTTCCCATGCCTGGGCGGCCGGCACCCAAGATCAGGTTTCCACCACGCATCCCACCGTCCAGCATTTTATCCAGGTCGGCAAAGCCTGTGGGGATGATATTGTCATCGTGGCCTTCCGCTCTGGCGTCAATGCGGTCGTATTCCTTCGAGACCAATTCCCCGATGGTTTTGAATTGCCCTGCCTGCGAGAACGCCCCATCATAGTGTTTGCGGCCTTCGGCATAAGCAGACTCAACAGGGATCGCGGGATTGTAGGCAAGGGTGGCGATCTTGTTGGCGGAGGTAATCATCTTGCGGCGGATGGACATGCCTTCCACAATGCGACCGTAGGATTCGGCATTGAGAGAGGATGGCACCTGCGAGATCAGGGAGGTGATATAGGCGGATCCGCCAATTTCAGCCAAAACGCCTTGGTGTTCCAATTCCTGCGAGACGGTAAGCAGGTCAATGGGGATGCGCTTGTCGTGCAGGGTTCCGTATGCGGTCCAGATGTAGCCATTGCGCTGGATGTAGAAATCGTCTGACTTCAGGAATGCGGATAACTCAAAGTAGGCGGTCGGATCGATCAGCACCACACCGCAGCAGGCATCCTCGGCTTCCCGCGAGAAGGGCAGGGAGGTAGGGGATGGCGTGGCGGGTTCGGCAAAACTTGTATCGTACACGTATTCGGGTTCGGGGATCATGCGCTTGCTCCGATGGAAGGTTTGGCAAGTCCGCGCGCGATGGCTTCAGCCTTTGAAATTGCCACTTTTTCGGGCTGGGGGGTGGTATCGGTCGGAAGTTTGCGATTATCGCGCGCCTTGCGTTCCTGCGTGGCGAATTTGACCGCTTTGGTCATGCCTGTGACCGAGAGCACGGGCTGGGAATAGCCAGAAACGATCTCTACGGCCCGCTTCCAGTCTACGGGCTTGGCGCCGACATCGGACCAATGCCCGATCTCCATAAGCCACGTGGATACTTCACTCCCGCTTGGTTCTCCGAAGCGCAGGACGCACAGATCAGCCAGTGCCAGGATGTTTTCGTTGAATGAAAACTTGGAGCGTTGTTTCCACGCCTTGCCTGATTTCTTGGCTTCCGCTGCGGCACGCTCTGCCTCCAAGATCGCCTGCATTTTTGCCTCGGCTTTTTGTTTTTCTTGCTCATTCAGGGGGAGTGGGTTTCCGTGGGTTTCTGTGGGTTTTGTGTTTACGTCCGACGTTACCCCTTCTGTTACGTCCGACGTTACAGGTGCCTTACGTGCGACGTTACCCTTACGTGCGACGTAACCCCTTGATTTCAGGCTTTCTTTCGTGGCTTTTTTGGTGCGGGATTGGTAGGTGATCCGCCTGGATTGCTTGCGTTCTTCCAGCGCTTCCCAGTCAATCACGGCCTCATTTTCTTGCAGCCAATATTCCTGACCTTTTACAGGGTTCGGTTTTTCCGTGGTGGGGATCAGGATTTTGTGTTTTGACAGGCTTTCCAGACAATTGCGCACGGATTGCACACCAAGTCCGCAGCCGTAGGACAGAATTTCCCCGCTTTCTGAAACGATCCCATCTGTGAATTGCGACAGGCTGATATTGTCTTTTCGGCTCATGATATTGGTCTGGAAACCGATGATCCTGCGGATCGCAAACGTGAGAACGACATATTCCTCCGGGGTGAGGAAGTACATCAGGCGGTCCACGAAAATATTGGGATGCTGGAATGTGTTGGGGATGATCGCGGTTCCGCTGGCAGTATATCGGGCCTTCATATCGCTGGTTCTTGTCATTGTATTCTCCTATTTTGGGGATAAAAAAAAAGACATGTGTTCAGGGTTGCTGGCGATGCAAAAGCTGGCGGCTTTCCCTGGTAGGAAAAGGGAGATACACCAGCAACCTTGAAAACAAGTCTTTCCGCCTACCTGATTTCGTGCCGCCAGACACGTTATATAAATATTATAGCGAATGAAATTCAAAAGTCAAGTCCCCGGCGGGACAAAGTGACATTTGTCATGCCGGGGACTTTTTCACGAATTTTTCTCTACTCCACACGCGACACAAATATTCAGGAATGGATCCCAACTGGCGGTTTTGGAGTGCCCGCAGGGGAGTTTGTCGTTTTCTGCGGCCGCAATGCGATCAACGAATTTTTGTAATGCTGCGAACACATGCGGATCAAGATAAACCGTGTCCGATGGAACGTGTGGATCATTTGCCATCAGAGCGATTTGAAACCCATCATATTTTGCGTAGAGACCATCTCCCAGATATTCCTCAATTACATCAGGCATGTTTTGTTCCTTTCTTTTTTCTGACTCTTTTATATTTGTACGTTCGGGGCGGTTGCTGGGGGAAGATGATCGCTTCGATCTTCCTTCGCAGGATCAGGGGTTTTATATACCGATAGGCCTCCAGCAACAGGGTGATGAAATACACCCGTTCGTTATTCCTTGCAATCTCGATCCTGCAAGGCAGGCAGGAATGGGTTTCGTGATAGTCACACAACCGGCCGCAGTAGATGCAGTACATTACATTTGATCTGGCAATTCATCAAAGATTATAAAGTCGGGCTTCTTCCCAATCTTGCCTTGTTCAGTTGCTTTTTTCACAAGCATGTCGATCTTCCCTGATACTGTGTAATCGTTGGGATCAAGGCCAATTTTTACAATAGCCTCATCCAGTAAATCAATGATCGCCTGCCTGCTTTGGGCATCATCGTTTTGCTTGCTCAAAATTGTGTGTTCAATATGAGCGAAATTCAACAAATTTGTTATAGCAAGCCCAGAGACTTCATCATTTGTTTGGATTGTAAATATCATTTTGCACCTTCGTTTACATCACAACGGCATATCCAAAAACGGTGTGTTGGGATTTCAGCCAATAAACCGTGTTGACGTTGTGTTTTTTGGCCCAGGCTTGCACCTGGGCTTCTGTTTCGATCTTCTTCCCGGTCAGGCACAATTCCATGCGCACGGGGACTGACTTTGAGGACTTGATCTCGATGATCTGCATTGTATCTCC
>ERZ869929.357-NODE-357-length-30214-cov-1316.847608_pt1 | contig 30214 bp, 49 predicted proteins | sample MGYA00579312_ERZ869929 | MGnify/ENA primary metagenome ERZ869929 (study PRJEB32216, sample SAMN09231818) | wastewater metagenome | place: USA: Maryland | collected 2016-08-09 | study: EMG produced TPA metagenomics assembly of the PRJNA472060 data set (Reclaimed... | reverse complement strand
ACGCGCAGGCCGGTGAAGTCTCGCCGTGGGGTTACCCGTTCGATGAGGGTGAGCCGGTGGGTAAGCCGGTTCAGCGTCCTGAGATTCTTGTGTTTGCGACGGAGTTTAATCAGGCCGGAAACACGTATGACGGTATTCGGTTTATCTTGAATACGTCGCAGAAATTGAAAGACGACTACTCGGGAATTGACGCGGGTATCACGCGCGTTCTGTTGCCGAATGGTCAGATCACACCGGAGTCAGCGGCAGACAGTTCCAAAGACGGCGGTAAATCAACTTTCATCGTTGCGGACGAAACGCATTTGTGGGTCTTGCCTAGGTTGCAACGTCTGCATCAGGTGACGCTACGTAACTTGTTGAAACGCAAGATCGCGTCCGGGTGGATGCTCGAGACTTCAACGATGTACGCACCCGGCGAGGGTTCCGTCGCGGAGTCCACGCATCAGTACGCGCAAGCAATTATTGAGGGTCGCGTTGCTGATGCCGGTTTGTTGTTTGATCACCGCGAAGCACCAGCGAAGTATGACGCGTCGAAGCGGCGTGACAGGCTCGAGGGTTTGCGCGAGGTTTACGGACCCGCTAGTAGTTGGATGGATCTAGAGGCTATCTCGGCTTCGTATGAGGACCCGCAAACGTCGGCGGCTGAGTGGCAGCGTTATTGGTTTAACCGTCCGGTGTCGCTGCAGGGTCAATGGTTACCACAAACCGCATGGGATGAGTGCCACGATTCACGACCGATACCTGATGGTGCGGATGTTGTATTGGGTCTTGACGGCTCGTTTTCCGGAGACTCAACTGCGCTCATAGCCGTTCAGATTGGCGAGTTCCCGCACGTAACCGTCGCGGGTCATTGGGAGAAACCGCCGACTAGCTCGGAATGGCGCGTCCCGATTCTTGATGTCGAGGATGCTATTCGTACTGCGTGCCTGCGTTGGCGTGTTCGTGAAATAACCGCGGACCCGCATTTGTGGTCACGTTCACTCGAGGTTCTCGCGGATGAGAACCTACCTGTGACGGAGTTTCCACAGTCACCAGCGAGAATGACGCCAGCGACAAAACGTTTCACAGACATGGTGTTGACGCGTCGTCTCACGCATGACGGTAACCCGGCATTAACGCGTCACGTGTCTAACGCGTATTTGAAAACCGATAGCCGGGGTACTCGGATCGTAAAGGAAACCCGGCACTCTGCGCGCCGTATCGACCTTGCGGTTGCATCCATTATGGCGGTTGAACGTGCCGTTAATCAGACACCGGAAGCGGCGCAACCGGTGCCGCAGTTTTTCGCTTAGGAGGAATCGTGGCCGCAATCATTCAACTTGCCGGACTCGTTGCGATTACCACGGGTGCCGCGCTCGTTGCACCGGCCGCCGGTTTCATCGTCGGTGGCGTTTTGTTGACCTTGTTCGGACTTGCATTGGAGCGTGCGCGCGGTGCTGAATAATCTGTTTACGCCACCTGAACGGCGCGCTATCACCTTTCAGAAACTTTTCGAGATAGGTCCCGCTGAAGGTTTGGGTGGCACTCGTGCGGGTGTGCGGATCACGCAAGACAACGCCATTCGTATTACGCCGGTTTTCGCTGCGGTGCGCTTAATCTCCGATAGCATTTCTACCCTTCCGGTGGATGCTTTCTACCGTGCCGGTAGTGAACGACGCGCGCTCCGTCCGAAACCTGCTTGGGTTGACAATCCTGAACCGGATCGCAACGTGTCGCGTGTTGATCATTACCAGATGATGATTTATTCCATTCTGGTGCACGGACAATCCTTTACCCGGAAACTATTCAATCAGCGCGGCGACGTTATCGCGTTGCACATAATGGACCCGCGCCGCATGAAGGTGCGTCGCGGCGATGAAGGCCGTATCGAATATGTGGTTGACAATGGCCGCAACGTCCTAACTGAGGATGAGGTCATTCACATAACGGACCTGCGTCTCCCGGGTGCCTTAGAAGGCACGTCACGTATCAGCGAGCTTGCCGAAACATTGGGTATCGCTAAGGCACTCGAGGAATACAGCGCCACATTCTTCGGAAGCGGAAGTAGCGCGGCCGGGGTCATCGAAATCCCGGGAGAAATCACGGCGGAACAGGCGGCCGGTATCCAAGACGCGTGGGAACGCGGACACAAAGGCTTACGCAAAGCACATCGTCCCGGCATTCTGTCCGGTGGAGCGAAGTTCAACAGTACGACTATCGCGCCTAACGATTCACAATTGATTGAGGAACAACAGTTCGCGGTCGAGCAGGTCGCGCGCATGTTCCGTATTCCCATTCATATGTTGCAGAGCACGCAACAAGGAGCGATGTCGTACGCAAGTGTTGAGGAATCATCCCGGCAGTTCGTCACCTACACGCTACTGCCGATGATCGCCAAGATTGAGAACGCGTATTCAACTCTACTCATCGGTGATGCGTTCCTGAAGTTCAATGTCGACGGCTTGTTGCGCGCCAATTTGCAGGACCGTTACACAGCGTATTCGCAGGCTATGCAGGGTGGTTGGCTGTCGATCAATGACATTCACCGCCTTGAGGATTTGGACTTCGTGGACGGCGGCGACGTGTACCGGGTTAGCCTCGCGAACGTAAACCTCGGCGCGGCTAATATTGTCGAGCTTGATAAGCGCGTAAGCATGGCGGCGCGTCTTGTTCAGGTTGGTTACGCACCGGCCGCGGCTGTTGAAGCGGTCGGGTTGCCGCCTATTGAGCATTCCGGTTTGCCGTCGGTTCAGTTGCAGAACGCTACTCAGGTCGCGGAATCGGCCGCTGATGTTGAGGATGTGTACGGCGCGCGTAGCCTTGACGCGGAACAGTTCGCGGAGGTTATCCGTTCGACAATTGACGCAATACCGGTCCCGGTAGTTAACGTCAACATGCCGGAGCCTAAGGCGCGTAAGGTTGAACGCGACGGTAACGGGAACATTACTAGGATTGTTGAGGAATAATGGCGGGTCTTGTTGCGGCGGGATTGAACGCTCAGGTTACAGGGTTAACGGCGGTCGCGGTTTATGCGTCACTGCATACGGCTGACCCGTCTACCGGTGGCACGAGTGAAGTCACGGGTGGTTCGTATTCTCGTGAATCGATTTCGTGGGGTTCGCCGACGAACGGCACGGCGTCGTCTAGTGCGCCTATCGTGTTTGATGTTCCCGCGTCCACGACGATTACCCATCTTGGTTATTGGTCTGCCGCGTCGGGTGGCACGTTCTACGGGTCCCGCGAGTTGGACACGTCGCAGACGTACGCGACGGCAGGTACGTACACGATCGCTACCGGGAATCTATCTGAGTCCGTGAGTTAATCGTGCCGGGTCTTTTCACCCTTAACGACAATAATCTAGGCGTTCTGAATAGTGATGTTCTAGGCGGGTTCGGTACGGGGTTTGTTGTCGGTTCGGTAACGTCTGCCGGGTCGGTTTTGGGTGTTCAGGGTTTCTCTGGTTCTGCGTCAGGTTCACAGGTTTCCGCGGGTCTGGTTTCTGGTGCGGTCGGTTTCTTCGGGTCGGTGTCAGGGTCGCAAACATCGGCCGGTTCTGTCACGGGTGCGGAAGGTAATACCGGCACGATAAGTGGGTTTTCATCGTCGGCGGGTTCTGCAACAGGCGTTAAAGGCTCTGTCGGGGTCGTAAACGGCATAACCTCGCCGGTCGGTACGGTGACAGGCGCGGCGGGTCGTAACGGGTCTGTGACCGGTTCTAGCCTCTCTGAGGCGATAGTCGCAGGTTCACCGGAGTTAACGGGTTCCGCATCAGGATCGGGTGTTTCGTCAGGTTCCGTAATCGGTACGCAACCGCAACCACCTGAACCTCCGGCACCGGAACCGGAAACCTCAGGCGCGGGTGTTGCACGATGGTGGTATTACCCGGCGCACAAGATCGCGCTCGCCGGTCGAACGCGTCGGCGTTCTAGTCGGTCATCGGGTCGGGTGTCTGGCACGGCGGAACGCCGCAGTTCGCAGACGATCCGCGTTCACATGACGGACGGTTTCGTTCGCGGGTTAGCACATATCGCTATTCCGATTCTGATTCCGCCGCGTGATTCTGTCGCGGAACGGCAAATGTTCGAAGATGAGTTACTGAGTGTTTGGGTGGACTAATGTCGATTAGCGCGAACGTGCTTAGCATAGGGTCACCGCAAACACAGGTGCATCCGCCGTCAGTGCACGAGCAGCGCATAACCCTGCGGAACATGCAACCAACAACCGATCCGGAGGAATACGCACGAGACGGTTACGTTTATCTGGTTAACGCTACTTTCACTCTTGCTAATAATGCATCCACGGCGTTCGCGTTTACGACCGGAACACACGGTGCGCAATTTCAATTCTACGAAATTGACGCCAATTCCGGCACGGTCCACGCGTTCCTCATTGAAGGCGCAACATACACGGCAGGCGGAACCGTTCAGGCATACAACATTAACCGCAATTTCTCGGACACTTACGACGCGGTTTTAACCGGAGCAACAAACATTAGCGGCGGCACGACGGTTAATGAGGAATATATTCCGGCGACTAATCAAGGCGGCGGAGCGTTCAGCAGTACCAAAGTGGTCACGCTTGAACCGTCGACCTCCTATGTGATGCGATTCACGGATGCAGGCGGCAACGGCACGCAAGTGCATTTTCAGCTTGCTTGGTCGGAACAGTTCAATGGCGGTCACGATGTTTGGGTTAACTACGGAACCGCAACCGTCGGTTCTGGGTTCCGATTGAAACCGCAAGAATCAATTCAGTTTGATGTGTCACCGCTAGATAATCTCGTTGCGTATTCCTCGCAACCGACACAACTTAACGTCCTGCGACAGGTGGTCGAATAATGCCGTACTTCATAACTGACACCGCAGAAGGCTGCAACGGGTGGGGTGTCATTAAGGATGACGGCGAGTTGATGGGTTGTCACACGACGAAGCAGGCAGCAATCGACCAGATGGTTGCTATTAGTGTCGCTGAGGGTATGGAACCCGGCGGTGAACGTGTCGTGAATGGCGCGGTCGCAGTAATCACAGACATTGATGACACGATCATTCGCAACGGCACACGTCCAATCCGTGACGTTATTGACGCTATCAATGGCCTTCCCGGTGACCTATTTGTGATCACCGGCCGTGAGGAACGCCAACGTTCTACCACTATCACGACTCTACGGAATGCTGGTCTGCGTCCGTTCCAACTGTTGATGCGTCCCGATTCTGATGTGGACACGATTAGTTTCAAGATCGGTGAGGCTGAACGGATTGCCGAAACCTACCGGATCACGCACGTTTTCGAGAACGATTCCGACACTCGCGACGCATACGCGCAACTAGGTTTGACGGTGTTTAATCCGGATGACTTCGTGGTCAGCGAGGGGGAGGATCGTCAACTACCTGAGAGTTACCGTCCGGCATTGAGTGAGGATGTTCCGGAAGGTCGCGCCTGCGGTAACTGCTATTTCTACGACGACGACTTTATCGCCGGTGATATGGCGTTGTGTCGTCGGTGGAAAGAGTTCGTGCGCGGCGATCACTACTGCGATGAATGGCAGGCAGACGATCTAACAATGGATGAACCAGACGATATGTCTGATGATCTGTTCAATGACGATGATTCAAATGATGATTTCCGCGCTGAGAACATCCCGCAATATATCCGCGACGCTGCGGCACGCGGTCTTGAATTGCGGCGTGAAGGTTTCGGCGGCGACGGCTTAACGGATCAAACGATCCGTGAGGCGCAAGGCATGGCACGCGGCGAAATGTCAGACGACAAAGTGGTTCGAGCTTTGGCATGGTTCGCGCGGCATGAGGTCGATCTTGAGGCCGAACAGAACCGCGACCCTGATCACCCGGATTGGCCGGGGAACGGTGCGGTTGCTTTCTATCTTTGGGGTATCAGTCCGCTTGACCCGGGTCCGGCGGTTCGATGGTTGGAACGCGAGGTCGAGCGTATCCGCGGCGAAAGGGTAAACATGCAGCAAGTTGAGGTCCGTACCTTCAATGCGGAGATGCGCGCCATTGGCGAGGATTCCGACGGAATGACCTTCGGTGGTTACGCATGGCGGTACAACGAACCGTCGTTGCCTCTGCCGTTCACGGAGCGTATCGCGCCAGGTGCGTTCACTCGCACGCTGAAGTCACGCAACGACGTACGCGCCTACTACAACCACAACGATGAGTTGTTGCTAGGTAGCACTCGCGCTAAGACTCTGCGGATTGAGGATCGCGCGGACGGCGGCTACGTGGAGATTGATCTACCGGATACAGAGTTGGGTAGATCAACTGCGTATCACATTCGCCGCGGCGACATCACCGGAATGAGTTTCGGTTTCTCGACTGTCCGCGATGAATGGTCAAACGACGGAAACGAACGCACCTTGAAAGAGGTTCGCCTCCACGAGGTTTCCGTGGTTTCGGGTGTGCCTGCGTATCCGACGACGACCGCTAGTGTCCGTAACGTGAAGCTGATTGCGAAGCGCACCGATATGGACGCGGAAGCGTTGGCAGACGCGCTGCACGGTTTGCAGTCTGGTGAGTTGGACGCGGATCAGGCGAACATTCTCCGCACGGTCGTGGACCGCATGACCGGAGCGGAACCGGAACCAACCGTGCCGCTGAGCATCCTTCAAAAGCAAATGGACTTGTTAGCGAAGGCTTTCTAAGTTTCGTTACTACGGAGCCGTAGAACGATCCCGCACGCGGAGCCGCTGCGGAAACATGAAATAACAATCATCTAATACTAAGGAGTATTCCAATCATGGAGTATTTGAAGCGTCAGGTAGAGGCACGCCAACAGGCGTGGCACGCTGCCAAGGCTCTCCTCGATCATGCGGCGGCCGAAGGTCGGGACCTGTCCGCAGAGGAGCAGGAGCAGTACGACCGCATTAACGCGGATATCGATATGCGTTCACAGCGCATTGAGGACCTTCAGGCGGCTGAGGCTCGCGCGAAGGACATTGAGGCATCGCTCATGGACGCACCTGAGGTTCGCGCCTCTGTTGCGGCTCGTGGTGGTTCCGACTTCGACATGGTGCGCAAGCTCGTTGCTGGTGAGATTCGTTCATACACTTTCGAGCAGCGCGACTTGAACACTGTTGACGATTCCTCCGTTGTCCCGCAAACATTTTATGCAGTGTTGCAGGAAAAACTTCAGACCGTTGGTCCGATGCTCGACGGAAACATTGTCACCTTGCTGAACACCACTTCCGGTGAGGACATCAAGGTTCCGGTGGAGGCTTCGCGTCCGCTCGGTACTGCGATTGCCGAAGCAACTGCAATCACCGCGCTTGATCCGACTTTCAGCACGATTACGCTGAAGTCGCAGAAGGTCGCCGTGCTCACGAAGGTTAGCCGCGAACTGCTTACCGATTCGGGTATCGATGTTGTGTCCTACCTTGGACGCACCCTCGGAACCTCTGTCGGTATCCGCACGAATAACCTCCTGACTGTGGGAACGGGTACAACGGTTCCTAACGGAATCGTGACCGCTGCCGGGTCCGGTGTGACCGGCGGCACGTCGGTGAGCGGTGCGTTCACTGCTGACAACCTGATTGATCTGGCGCACTCTGTTGACGGTGCTTATGTCCGTCTCGGTGGCGCGTTCATGATGCGTCGCGCCAGCATGGGTGCGCTCCGTAAGTTGAAGGACAACGCGGGTCAATACCTGTACGTTCCGGCCGCGACTGTCGGTATGGCTGATTCGTTCGCGGGATATCCTGTTGTGGAGAACCCGGATGTTCCGGCTATCGCCACAGGCGCACGCAGTGTGTTGTTCGGTTGGCACGGTTCGTACCACGTCCGTCAGGTCGGTGGTATTGAGGTTGCACGGTCCGACGATGCCTACTTCGCTGAGGATGAAGTTGGTTTCCGCGTGACCATTCGCGTGTGGGGTGACCTTGGTCAGTCCGACGCGGTGAAATACTTCATCGGCAACGCTGCATAGTTAACCGGTGTAAGTTGGGAGAGCGGTCGGAGGCAGGACCGGCCGCTCTCCCTTTATCCTGCCAATCCTGCCGACGGAGGAAACTAGATGAATCGCGCTGAGCGCAGGCGGAGGAACCGTAACGGCGTACCACCGATCGCAGGTCTTTGGGTTTCTAATGCTGCATGGTCCCCAACGGGATACGGTACGCAGACTAAGCAAGTTGTGTCACGCATGATCAATGATGGTCACGCGATAGCGATCGCCGCTAACTATGGCCTTGAGGCCACTATGTCGGAGTGGAACGGGATTGAGCATTTCCCGCGCGGCTTCGACCCGTACAGCAACGATATGGTTCACCCGTATTTTGTTGATTGGTCACGGCAACATCCGGATCACCGGCGTTACGTTTTTACCCTGTATGACTGTTGGGTGTTTAAGCATCCACGGTGGGATGAGATGCCGACGATTTCATGGGTTCCGATTGACCACATGCCGATACCGGATGCCGTATCACGGTTTATAAGTAAGCCTAATGTCACGCCGGTGGCGATGAGTCAGTTCGGTGCCGCGATGATGAAACAAGCCGGGTTGGATCATTACTATATTCCGCACGGCATTGAAACGTCCGTGATGAAACCAACGGCGCAAGTTAGCGACGACTTAGGCAACGTGCGGACCGGCCGTCAACTTATGCAGGTCGACGACGATCAGTTTGTCGTCGGCATTGTGAACGCAAACAAGGGAACATCGCCGATCCGTAAGGCATTCCCGGAGCAGTTGTTGGCGTTCAGCATTTTCGCTGAGCGTCACGATGATGCGGTTTTGTATATCCATTCTGAGCGTTTCGGCGGTATGGGTGGTATTCCGTTTGATCCTCTGATCGCGGCGTGTGGTTTGGATGAGTCGCGGGTTAAGTTTGTGAATCAATACCAGAACCGTATAGGCATGAGCGATGAAGTGCTCGCGGCGATCTATACCGGCATGGATGTTCTGCTCGCGCCGACCCTTGGTGAGGGTTTCGGGATCACGGTCGCTGATGCTCAGGCGTGCACGACGCCGGTGATCGTGAATGATTTCAGCGCACAACCGGAGCTCGTGGGTGATGGTTGGAAGGTCCGCGGACAACCACTCTGGGACGCGAGTCAGAACGCGTGGTTTAACACTCCGGCGGTTGAGGATATTGTTCACGCGCTTGAGCAGGCGTATGAACGCAAGGGTGAGAAGTCGGAGCAGGCGCGCAAACACATTGTTGATAACTACGACGCCGACAAGGTTTACGCAGATATGTGGCAGCCATTGTTGGATATGCTGCCGTGAGGGTTGCATGGTTGACGCATCATGTACCGCAGGGTGAAGCGGAGTGGTTGTTGCCGGGTGGGGTCGGTGGCGCGGAGATGACGGATGCCACTATGATTAGTCATGCTCCGGAATCTGTGACGGTTGACGTTATCGCGCCGGATGATTGGGAACAGTCCCTATCGTATGACCGTGTGGTGATTACGGGTACTGACTTGTTGTCTGACGCGGCGATGATTGCGCTATCCGATGTGAAACCCCTTGTGTGGGTGCATCACGCGCAAACACCGAACCCGGCTAGGCAACGATTGTTTCAAGCGGCTGATCCGTTCGTGACTATGAGTGAAGCGCACTCAATGGTTGAGGCGGCGTGGTCTGGCGTGGTGTCTGAGTGGTGTCACGGTGATATCACATGTGATATCGCTCCGGCGGAGAAATCGCTAGCGGCTTTGTGGAGTGCGCGAAATCATCCCCAGAAGGGACTATTGGCGGCGCGAATATGGTCCTACGGTATGGGACTACCACTCACGGAGTTATCCGGCGTACCGCGCTCACAGGTCCTCTCCGCTATGGCTGAGCACGAGTGGTTCGTGTTCCTGCCTCAGGGTTTCGATTCCTGTCCGCGGACTCTCATTGAGGCAGAGTACGCAGGCTGCCAGATTCACACGAACGCGAACGCAGGCAGGCGGGACCCCGGCGACCTGCACGAGGTCATGCAGGCGCAGGCTCCGAAGTTCTGGGGGTGGCTATGAGTCAGACAATCGGAGTCGTGACAACCTGTCACACGTATGACCATTTCATACCTGATTGGTCCGCGTCTGTTGCGGAGTTGAATCGGAAACCCGATGAGGTTCTGATCGCGTGCACGAAACCACAGAACGTTATACCCCAAATTGACCCGCGTCTTAAAGGCGTGACCGTGATTAGTGTCCCGGAACCGTTCGGTTTGGGTAAGTATTTGAACCGCGCTATACAGGGTCTAGATACTGAATGGGTCGCGTGGATCGGTGCGGATGATCGTTACCGTCCTACCGCGTTCGATGATTTACCGTTAGACACGGCGGACGTTATCGGCTTCGGCATGGAATGGTCAAATGGTGCGACGACTATCCCGAACGCGCCGACGGTGGAACGCGTTCTACAGGTCAGCGATAACCCGGTGTTATGCGGCAGCTTGTTCCGTCGTTCCCTTTGGGAAGTGCATCCGTTTAACGAGGATTTATTTCCGTTTGAAGATTGGGGATTCTGGGTAGGTTGCGCTGCTCAGGGTGCACGATTCGCCGCGACGGGTCGCGTCGACTTCGATTACGCAACACACGGCGCACAAAATCATCCACCGCAGGAACCAACACGCTCACGCATCGCGGAGTGGTTGCACAGTTTGGAAGGCTAACGCATGGCGATAACCAACGGCTACGCGACTTTGCAGCAAGTTAAAGCCGCGGCTCGCATAACGGATAGTGTCGATGATGATTTGCTAGAGACCGCCATCGAATCATCGTCGCGCATGATTGACGGTTACTGCGAACGCAGGTTCTACACCGCCGGTACTGAGGTCCGTTACTTTACGGCACGGAACGCGTATATCGTAGACGTGGACGATCTAGCGGGAACCGCGATCACGGTTGAGACATCCGCCGGTCTTGACGGTATTTATGATGAGACGTGGACTCCGGCCGATTATCAGCTCGAGCCATTGAACCGCACGAACGCGGGACTTCAATTCCCTGTTACCCGTTTACGTGCCGTCGGTGATTACCTATTCCCGGTGGACGTGTCAGCGGCTAACGAAGTCGGAGTAAAGATAACCGGCGTGTACGGGTTCGGTACTGCCATTCCCGCTGCAGTGAAACAAGCGACAATCCTTGCTAGCCTGCGACAGTACCAGCGTTACAGTTCTGCGCTCGGCGTGGCCGGGTTCGGCGATATGGGAGCCGTCCGCGTCGCACGCATCGACCCGGACATTCAATCAATGCTTATGCCGTTCCGCAAGGTAACCCACGGTGTCGCCTGATGCCAACGATTAGTGAGATTCGCAACGGCATCGCAACAAACCTAGGAACGATCACCGGGTTACGCACGGCGGCGTTCGTGCCGGATGAACCGAAACCACCGATCGCGGTTGTATTCCCGGAAAACGTACTGTTCGATACCGCGTTCGGTCGTGGACTTGACACGTACACGTTCACAGTTCAAGTCATTGTCTCTAAGATTTCAGACAGGAACGCGCAAGCGAACCTAGACAACTACCTTAACCCCAGCGGCCAATACAGCATTAAGGCTGCAATCGAGAAAGACAGGACTCTCGGAGGCAAAGTTCAAGACCTTCGAGTTACGGAAGCACGGGACTACCGCGCTGCCACTATCAATGAAAACACATATCTAACCGTGACGTTTACTGTCACGGTTTACGCGTAAGGAGAAAGTTCATGGCAAAGTATGTGCTGACCGAGCCGGTTATCGTTTTCGCCGGTTCTACGATCACTTCGTCTTGTGCATCCGTCACCATCAATTTGAGTGCCGATGATGTGGAGACAACGGCATTCGGTGCGGCCGGTGGATACCGGACGCGTATCGGCGGTTTGAAGTCTGGTACAGTTGATTTTGAAATGCATCAGGACTTCGGTTCCGGTGGCATCGATGGTCTGTTCTTCCCGAACCTTGGCGGCACTGTTGCCGTCGTCGTTCGTCCGGGTGGAACGGCTGCCGTGTCATCCACGAATCCGAGCTATTCGTTCGACGTGTTGGTTTCTGAGTACTCGCCAATTGATGGTGCGGTGGGCGATCTCGCGACGACCAGTGTGTCGCTTCCGATTACCGGTCCTGTTACCCGCGGCACCACCGCTTAAATATTCATTCCGAGTTAGGAGTTTCCTGCCATGAAGATGAACCTTCGCGTTAAGTACGACGACGGATCGACCGTCGATGCTGTTGTGTCGGCGGTCGATTTCGTCGCGTTCGAGCGGGAGTTTAATAAGTCAGTAACCAAGTTCCAAGAAAACATGATGTTGACCGATGTGTATTGGTTGGCGTGGCACAGTATGCAACGCAAAGACAAGAACATCGGCAACTTCAATGATTGGTTAGAGAACCGGAACCCAGAAGTCGAGTTCTCAGATGAGGACAACGAGATTGTCCCTTTGGAGAACAATCAGTCACATGGCTGATAGTGCACTTGGCGTATGAGTTTCACATAGCTCCATCTGTTCTTTTACAAGAATCAGACAGAATAATTGTGACTATGCAAAGGTATTTGCGTTGGCGCAATTATCAGGAACGCAAGAGGTCTAGTGACTGATGAAGGTTGAAGTTGAGGGGTTCCGGAAAACGCTTGCCGCGTTGAAAGAACTTGATCCTGAAGTTACTAAAGAAGTCACAAAAACCTTGCGCCAATCGGCTCAGCGTCTCCAATCGGAGGCGCGTGGATTGATTGATCCTGAGGGGTTATCTGGTTGGAAGAATTGGCGCACCGGTTACAATCCTGCAAGTATTTCTAGTGGTCTAAAGATAACAACGGCTAAACGGCGTAAACGTGGCACGGCAGTCAGTAACGTGATTGGCGTACAAAATACGACGGCAGCCGGTGTCATCTGGGAACTTGCGGGTCGCAAAACAAACGGTGCACCAGCGCGGGAAGGTATCAATCCTAAGACGGGTTGGACATATGGCAACGGTGTCGGCTTTGTAGCGGCGATCCGGCGTCGTTCGGGAATGCGTGCATCTCGATTGGTTTGGGGTGCGTACGATTCGCCTCAAGATTGGTCAGTCGACTCCGAACGCGATTTCCTGCTTAGCGCGGTAGATAAAGCATGTAAGACAACTCAAGCGAAGTTGGAGGCATTAGGTGGCTAGGAACCCGGCTGTCCTTGTTTCTCTGATTTCTGATTGGGACGGGAAAGACCTAGATCGCGGGATCAAGGAATTAGAGAAAGCACGCGCTGCCACTCAAACCATGAGTGACCGGGTTGGCGCGTTTGGGACCAAGATACAGAATGTCGGTAAGCAAGTCAGCAACGTTGGCGGAAGTCTAACCAAGGGTCTGACTCTTCCGATTCTGGCCGGTGGTGCCGCGCTTGTGGCGTTCGCTAATGAGGCAGAACAAGCCGCGATCAGTAACGCGAAACTAGGTTCTGTTCTTGAATCGATGGGTTATCCGGAGGCAACACGCCGGGTTTCCGATTACGCGGAGCAACTCGAGCGTAGTCTTGCGATTGATGCTGACGTTATTCGCGCCACACAGACGAAACTAGCAACCTTTAAGAATCTGACGGCATCCGTTAATGAGTCCGGTGGTGCGTTTGATCGCGCAACTATGGCGGCTCTTGATTTGGCGGCGGCCGGTTTCGGGTCAGCGGAGTCGAACGCGACGCAACTAGGTAAGGCTTTGCAGGACCCGGTTAAGGGTATCACTGCGTTGGCTCGTGCCGGTGTTACGTTCACTGCGCAAGAGAAAAAGAAAATTGAGGAGCTTGTTAAGTCAGGCAAGCTGCTTGAGGCGCAGAACATTGTTCTATCTGCTATTGAATCACAGGTAGGCGGTACTGCCGCGGCCGGTGCATCTGCGTTTGAGCGCATACGGTTGTCGCTTTTGCAGGTTGCTGAGGCTATTGGTACTGCGGTTCTACCATTGATTCAACAGTTAGCGGACTTCATCGCTAACGAATTAGTGCCAAGCGTATTGCCTAAGGTCGAATCTCTTGTCGATTCATTCAATAAGATGGACCCGACGCTAAAGAAAGTTATCGGCGTAGCCTTGGCGGTGGCCGCCGCTCTGGGTCCTGTGCTACTTATCGCAGGTAAATTAATAACCGCGGTCGGTGGAGCCATAACAATATTTAGCGGCTTCACGGTCGCAGGCGTTATTCTGGCCGCAAAGATAATTGCGATTGTCGCAGCCATTGCCGCCGTAGTTATCGCGTTCAAGGAGATGTACGACCGAAGCGAAGTTCTCCGGAATGCCGTAACCAACTTGATCAGCACAGTAAAGAACATTGCCACCACGTTACTTGGCGATGTTGTTTCTGCATTCCGGAGCGTAACCGGTGAAGCGGGTAGTGTTCGTAGTATTTTTGAGCGTGTTGCCAGGGTCGCTGGGGACATCCTTGGCGGTGCGCTTGAAATCCTAACTAACTATTGGAATATTCTAGCGAACGGCGTTCGCGTCGTCATCAAGATATTTGAAGCGGCATTCAAGATTTTCCAAATGGTCGCGACCATCATTAGAGGCGCGCTGATACTTGCTTTCGATATTCTCCTGAATCGTCTAGGACCTATATCGACGGCGTTACGCGCTGTGGCGAATGGCGTGAGAACGGCGTTCAGCAATATCGCAACTGTCGTGGCAGGTGCGTTTAATAGCGTTATGCCAGCAATAGCCGGATTTATTAACTTCGCTATCCGTGGCATTAACAAACTGATTGACGGATACAACACCCTTGAAGGCAAGATACCGGGTATAACGCGGATAGGTCGAATCGCGGAGTTCACGTTCCAGAATCTCGCCGTAAGCACTGCGGCGGCAGCTAAATCGAGTACTCAGTTAGCCAATGAAGCCAACGCCGCACGTTATACCGCTATGGCCGGTGTGACGAATTGGGACGCATACAATGAAGCATTAGGACGCACGTCCGGCACGACAGGTGATTTGTCGCTTGGTCTTGATGACGTCAAAAAGAAAACCGGTGGCGCGGACGAACAGGCGAAGAAGTTTAAAGAACGCTTGAAAGAATTGCGCGATGAATTGTCCAAGGCTATTGAGGCAGCCAATCAATATCGGCAAAATGTTAGTGACCAAATTGTCGGGGTTCTCAGTCTAGGAAAAGCCTATGACGATTACACCGCGCGCCAAAAGGCAGTCACAGACACGTTAGCGGAGCTGACTAAGTATCAGTCTGAGATTCAGGGCGAAGCCACTGAGGATCAAAAGCGGCGACTGCTTGAGTTGCAGAAGGCGTATCAGGATGCGCAAACCGCGGCCGCCAATGGAGCGCAATCAATCATCGGTGAGTTTGAGGAACAAGGCAAACGAGCGAAAGCGTTTACGGACAATCTGCAACTGTTGCTCAAAAATAATCTTTCGCGGTCTGCGTTTGATGCCATTCTTCGTGAAGGCGGTCAACGTGGCGCAGATATTGCCGCGGCAATGGCCGAAGGTAATGTTGCCGAAAACGTAAAGCGAATTAATGATGTTTACGATTCGGTTAAGTTCATGGGTGATCAGGTAGGCGCGCAAGCGTCAACTAACTTCATGACGCAAGGAATCATTCTCGCTCAATCAATGTTGATTGGATTCATTCGCGAGTTCATGCCAGCAGGTAAGAAACGCCGCGAATTGTTGGACGCCGTTAACGGCATGGTTAGTGAGGCGTTAGCATCTCTGGCTAAGTTGACGAATGTGCCGATGCCAACATTCAGCGGCGGCGGTGGAGGCGGTGGTGGTGGTGGTCCGTCAATAGAGACTACGACGGCAGCACCCGCCGCTCCGGTGGTTGAGGTACGTCCGCTTGGTGCATATACTCCACCGCTGCCTAGTATGGCTCCGGTTATACCGTCAGGTGAGGGACGCATTTTTGCCGAATTGCAGGCATTGAATCGCGGTCGCGCTAAGGGTGGTCCCGTTCTTCCCAACGAGTTGTACGCAGTCGGTGAGATGGGTCCGGAATTGTTCGTGCCTAGTGTGCCGGGAACGATTATCCCAAATAATCGGCTGATGGGTGGGTCAACTAACGTTGTGATAAACGTTAACGCCGGTATGGGTACTAATGGCGCGGAGGTAGGTAGGCAGATCGTCGACGCTTTGAAGGCGTATGAACGCCGCAACGGAGCCGTATATGTCTCGGCCTGAGACGATTGTTCGTATTGCGTTTGATCTTGCCGCGGGTGGTGCGGGTAACTTTTTCACACTCGACGATCCGGTTAAGGGTGAGTTGAATAACTCTACGTTCAAACTTGCCGGTGACATTCTCGAGGATGTTACGGCTGAGGTCCGCCGGGTTTCGGTCCGCCGTGGCCGGTCTCGCGAGTTGGAACGGTATCAGGCAGGCGCGGCGACGATTGATCTAGATAACTCGCAACGCAAGTATGACCCGGCGGCGGGTACTGCTATTACTCCATATGGCGCGAGTATGCGGCCACGTAAAGCCGTCAGTCTTGAGACTGCGGGATTGCCGATATTTAATGGTGTGGTTGACGATTGGGACCTTGAATATAGTCTCGACGGTGACCACATCGCATCCGTGCAAGTGACTGATGGTTTCGTGTTCCTCGCTAATCAGGAAATCGAACCGCACACGACGACGGCTCAGGCTAGCGGTGCGCGTATCGAGGCTATCCTTGATCGTGCCGAAATTGATTGGCCTGCCGGTAAGCGAGATATTGATACGGGTGTCGCGACGTTGCAGGCAGACGCGATAGGCGGCACCGCTAATGCGCGTCCGGTGAACGCGTTGCAGTATTTGCAGAAAGTCGATGAGGCTGAACAAGGCGCTTTGTATATCGGCGCGAATGGTTCCCTGATTTTCCGTGACCGGTCGGCGTTGCAGATTCTCACGTCTGTGAAGTTCGCTGATGATGGTACGGGAATCGAGTTTACCGCGATCGAAGCGTCGTATGGTGCTGAGGAACTACGTAACCGTATTACGGTGGCTCGTTTGAATGGTGGCACAGCGACGGCAATCGGGACGGCGAGTGTTGACGCGTACGGCGCAATCGACTATGAGATTCGCGATTCTCTACTCGCCGACGACTCTCAGGCGCAGGACCTAGCCGACGCGATCCTCGGACGGTATGAGGAACCACTACTGCGCATCGACTCTATCGAGGTTGTACTTAATACTCTGACTCCGCAACAACAGTTAGACGTGTTGGGGTTGGAGCTCGGCGCGCTAGTGCAAGTGGTTTACACGCCGTCAGGTATTGGCGACCCGATCGACCAATTCGTTAGATTGGATCAGATAGAACACAACATCGACCCGGCGCAACACCGCGTAACATTGTCATTCAGTCAGGGTGAACCGCCTGCTTTGATACTTGACTCGACATTGTTCGGCATCCTTGATACCAATACACTTGGGTTCTAGAAAGGAAACCAAATGGCAGTAAGATCATCGTTCACCGCGGGTGAAGTCTTAACAGCGGCGGACCTAACAGACACGTTCGCGTCCAAACTTGACCTTGCGGGTGGCAAGATTCTTCAGATCGTCCGTGATACTGATACAACAGATCGCAGCACAACGAGCACAAGTTTTACCGATGTAACCGGGTTATCAGTAACGATCACCCCACAGAAATCAAACAGTGCAATTCTGATTTGGCTACTTGCCAATGTTTCCTCAACTTGGGCAACAGGAGCCAATGGAAACTCGCATGTGCAGATAACAGACAATTCTAACAACGCTATTAGTGGCGCTGAAAATTTTCTCTTTTCAACTTTCAATCTGACAAAAGAAGGTGTAAGCGCTTTTGTCGGGGAAGTTGTCTCGATTGTCGGATATGCGACGCCAGCGACAACAAGTGCGGTGACCTACAAGGTTCGGTTTCGATCCAATAACGCGAACACCACAACAAAGTTTGAAAACGCAAGCAGCACAGCACAACTCTTTGCAATCGAGGTCAGCGCATGAGTATTACAACAGCGACAGCAGTAGCGTCACTTCGTCAAAACATTGAGTGGACGATGAACGGTGACGACGTGGAAGGCATCATCTGGCATACGAAAGGCGTAGAGCCGCTTACGTCTGCCGAGGTGCAGGCCGAGGTCAAGCGACTGGAAAAGGCCGCAGCGGATGAAGCCGCAGCGAAAGAGGCAGCAAAGGCATCGGCGCTTGCCAAGTTGGAAGCCCTAGGGCTGACCGCTGATGAGGCGCAGGCTATCGCCGGGTTCTGACCGTCACATTCGTAGACAAAGGTACCTGAGGACGTTGTGAATCACGGTTCTGTCTGAGGGTCGCACCTGAGTACGTGCTTAAACTGCTCACCATTTGTTAATGACTTTATGTCTGATCTTAGGAGTTATTGTCCATGAATCCCGCTGAGGTTGTGTCTCTTTCGGTTGGTGTTGTGGCTTTGTTGTCGGCGATTCTTGGTGGTTTGGCGTGGGTGATTCGTGCTCAGTTGGCGATGACTCGTGAGTTTAAACCGAATGGCGGCAGCTCGACACGCGATAGCCTGAACCGCATAGAAACGGACTTGCGGGATATTCGGGGTAAACTCGATGATCATATCGATTGGCATATGGACCGGAGGTAGATATGTGGGGTCGTGAGTTCTGGCGTCAGACGGCGGAGCGTGCCGTTCGGACTTTGGCGCAGGTGTTGCTTTCTATGATCGTGGTCGGTGAGACCGGGTTTCTTGACGTGGATTGGGTTCAGGCGTTGAGTGTGGCGGGTTTGGCGGCGTTGGCGTCGGTGCTTATGTCGGTGTCTGCTACGGGTTTCGGTGATGAGGGGACCCCTAGTTACGTGCGTGAGGATCGCTCGTGAGGGTCCGTCCTATGCGGTTGGCGCGGAAGTTGAAGCGTCACGCCGTGCCGGTGAAGTATGTCGCGGATTGGGATTCGGCGCGTATTGATCCGTTTAATGGCCGATCGGATTTTCAGGGTGTGGTGTTGCATCACACGGCGGGTCGGGATTCTTTGCGGTGGATTTGTTTCACGAATCCGTATGCGCCTGTTCGTGCTGCTCATTTTCTGGTGGCTCGTGACGGCACGGTTCATGTGTGTTCGGGTGTGGGTGCTTACCACGCGGGTGCTGGTGGTCCGTGGGTGTTTCAGGGTCGTCGGGATGTGGTGATCCCTAAGGATCAGGGTAACCGGCATTTGTACGGCATTGAGATTGAGTCTTTGGGTACGTCTCGCAAGATTGACGGCACACCGGAGGGTATGACGGTTGAGCAGGTTGTGTCTACGGCGATGCTCACGGCGGCTTTGTTGGATGCGATGAAGCTCGGTGCTGGTTCTCTCCCGGTGTCTCGTGTGATCCGTCATCGGGATTGGACGACGCGTAAGATCGATGTTTTGCAGTCACTCGAGTGGTGGCATCAGGCGGTCGGTATTGCGCGCCGCGGTGTGGGTGATCCGAATACGCCGAAACTGATTCGGCAGTTCGTGGCGGAACATCCTAAGGGTCGATTGTGAGTTTGGCGGAGAGCCTATCGGCGGCGGTTCCTTACCGTCCGTCGCGTCCGTGTGGTATGCGTGTCTTGCTTGAGGGTTTGGGGAAACGTGACCGGGACGCATTGAACGCGGCTCTCGCTATCGGTAAGGGTGCACCGGGTCGTTTGAGTAGTCAGCAGTTGAGTGACATTCTGAAATCGGAAGGACACAAGGTTTCCATGAAGGTGATTGAAGTTCACCGGAAGGGTGCGTGTTCCTGTGGGTCTCGCGGATAAACTAACTAGGCAACCTAAGGTCCTGACTGTCGATATTGAGACGGCTCCGGCTATCGCGATGGTGTGGGGTCTTTGGGACCAGAACATCGGTACGTCGCAGATCATTGAACCGTCGCGGGTGTTGTGTTTCGCGGCGAAGTGGTATCACGAGAAAAGGGTTTTGTTCGGGTCTGAGTTTCATCATGGACGTGAGCAGTTCCTCCGGACGGCGTGGGATTTGTTCAATGAGGCTGACGCGGTTATCACCTATAACGGTGTGAAGTTCGATGTTCCGCACCTGCAGCGTGAATGGATGTTGCTTGGTTGGGGTCCGCCGTCGCCGTGGGTGGATATTGATTTGTTGAAGGTGTTCCGGTCGCGCGCTAAGTTCATGAGCAACAAGCTCGGGTTTATCACTGAGTCGTTGGGTATGGAAACGAAACTTGAGACCGGTGGTATGTCGTTGTGGACTCGCGTTCTGGCAGGTGATCGTGCGGCGTGGGATGAGTTCAAACGCTATAACAAGCAAGATGTGGTGATCACGGAGCAGTTGTTTACGCAGGTGTTGCCGTGGGTGAAGGGTCCGCACTTCGGTTTACTGTCTGGTGATCCGTCTCGGTGTTACGCGTGTGGGTCGCCGGAGTTGATTCCGGCGGGTTCGGTGTTCACTAAGACGGCTGTGTATCCGAAAATGGTTTGTGTGTGTGGTGCGTGGAGTAAGATTCTGAGGTCGGGTGAGACCCGTCCGGCATAAAGAGAACCCCCGGTTTCGGCCGGGGGTCTCTCTGCGTTTGCGGCTATGCGGTGAAGCAGTTTTCTACGTCTCCCCATGTCCAACCGTGCGCGACCAGAAGTCGGTTAAATGCTGCAATTTGCTTGGCGTGTTCCTCGCGGGTAATGAGTCCGTCTAAACGGTATTCATTGGCGGCAACAATTTGGTTGGTCAATTCTTGAATGGTCATTGTGGGTTCCTCCCCTAGTCGGTGTCTTACAGGTCCTAAGTTACCCACCCTGTCATACGGTGTCAAGTCAATTCCGCAAGATTCTCTAGACTGTCTAATATGTCCGATTTGGGAGGTTCCGTGATTGATCAGACGCTACTTGCCGACGCTACGGCGGCGGTCATGGGTGACCGTCAGAACGCCTACGGCGACCCTGCAGACAATTTGGGGAGGATCGGTCAACTGTGGTCGGCATGGCTAGGAAAGACCGTCACAGGCCACGACGTCGCCGTTATGATGGCATTGGTCAAGATCAGCCGCGCGGCGCACACGCACCACCGCGATAACTACGTCGACGGGATCGGTTATCTGGCCTTGGCTGAGAGGCTCGGTCGTCCGTGGACGTGACCGTGACCGTGGGTGAAGTGTCCGTGAAGCTCCGGGACGTGGATTTGTCTACCCGGCAGGTGCACGGGTTGCTCAGATCAGCCGCGGGAATAGCACTTGCTATCAATGCTAGCAACGCTAGCGAACCGGAGCCGGAACGTCCGCCGATGGGATTCGCGGCGCATATCGAGCGCGCACCTGAGGTCATGGAGGATTTGTCGGAATGGTTTGACGATGAGGAATAGTGTAGGGTTTGGGTGCGGTTTCCTCCCGCATTGATCCCCCGGTGTTTGTGCCTCCCCCGGTCCGCCGGGGGGTCTCTTTTTTGTGGCGTGTCAAACCTTGACCCGTGTCAGACACCGGGTGTACGGTCGTACTACAACTTAATAAACCTGTGTGAGGCCGGGGAGTTTGCACCTGTCTGCGCTCCCCGGCCGACACAACGACATTGGGAGGAAACCATGTATGAGTTGATTATCGGGACCGGGTGGACGCTAGTCGCCGGGTTTATCGGTTACAGCATTGCGCAAGCTCGCCACCGGGTCATGATTCGCCGGTTGCAACGGGATCAATACTACTTGCGCCGATGGTTGGAACGGCAACGTCAAGCCACGATTGAGGCTGATCTTGCCTATGAGATAGAACGGATGCGGAAATGATCGAGTCACTCGCGTTCGGTGTCATGGCGATTGCGGGTCCGCAGGACATACCGGATTCCCAATATCGCGGTTATCACTATGAGTCTGAGTGGGAGCCGGTGCGCCGCTGCATCATCTGGCGTGAATCCCGTGGAAATCTGCGCGCTGATGGTTCCGGCGGTAGTGGTCTATATCAGTTCATTGGTTCTACGTGGGATTCGTATATTAGGGATGCGGGTTTCCCGGAGTGGGAAGGCGTCCGGCCTTATAAGGCACCGCGCTACGTTCAAGACGCGATGTTTTGGTTTGTGGTGAACCCGAAACCGAAACTAGCGGGATTGCATGGCGCACACCATTGGTCAGTTGAGCACGCGAACGTGAGCGTAAAGGATTGTTTCAGGTGAATGAGGAACAGGCAAAGCGGCTACGGGAACCGTTCCCGAAGTCGGCGATCGGGAAACTACCTAAGGCGGGTCTGCAACTTGACTTCGTGGGTCACGCCGCGGTCACACAAAGGTTGCTCGAGGTTGACCCGGATTGGACGTGGGAACCGATGGGTTATGACCCATCAGGGTTACCGGCATTCGACGATCACGGCGGCTTGTGGATCAGGCTCACGGTGTGCGGTGTCACCCGGTGCGGATATGGGGAGCCGATGGGTGGTGACGTGTTCGACCGGCGTAAGGGTGCGATCGGGAACGCGATCAGGAACGCGGCTATGCGGTTTGGTGTCGCGCTTGACTTGTGGTCGAAGGATGACATTCACACCACGTTTGAGGAACCGAAACCGGTTGCGACTGAAAGGCAGGTCGCGAAGTGGACGGCGGCGATCGTGGCCGCGAAGGACCTTGACGCGCTCATGACCATTGGCGCGGAAATTGGCGGTTATGCGATGACCGATGACACGCGAGAGGGGTTGATTGCGTCATGGACGGCACGGAAAACAGAGCTCCAATAATGTGCATGTGGTCCGGGTGCGCTGAGAAACCAACCGAATATTGGTATGTGCGTGTTGATCAGGGTCTAGTGGAACGGACGTTCTGCTACGCGCACGCGACGGACGCTCGAGGGAACGACCGTGCCGCGTTCGCTGAGGATTACGTAGCGGGTTCAGATGAGGGGGAGGCGTGAACACACCAGAGAATGTGCCACCGATTACGGATGTGAGGTACGCAACGTGGGACCGGTTAGACCCAACACACAGGCAGTTGACGCAGTTAAAGCGATTGCTGGCGGAGGAAGGCGTAGACCCGCAGGAGTTGTACGGTGGTGGGTTTACGTCGGTGGACCATCTGTCGCGGTGGGGTGCGTCGTGGGGTATTGGTTATCTGGTCGCCGCTCAAGAGGCACGCTACGTGAACGAGCATCGTAGGCGCATTGAGGAGGCGAACGCGGAGCAGCATCAGCAAGAGGTTAAGTGGCTGATGGGTCGCATTGTTCGGGAGTACGCGCGTGGCCGCTGAGGTTGTGAACATTCTGTTTTGTTGGCGGTGTTTCGCGCGGCGGACGTTCAGGACGATTGACCGGGAGGAATTGTTGTGGGTGTGCGGCGAGTGTGGCGCGGTGCGTGATCTGACTGATGAGGGTCGCGATGATTAGCCGGGATGATTGGTTGCGTATGTCGTGGCACGCTCGGGATCGTTATATGCGTAAGCATCGGGTGCGTCCGGTTCCTACGGAGGTCGAGGAACCGAAGCCTGTACGGAAATCTGTACGTCAACCATCAATGATGAATGAGGGTTTGATTCACCGGTGTCCGGAGTGCGGCGGTTGGATGATTGACGTGTGCGGCACGGATCACGGTCGGCGTTATGAACCCTGAACAGTTACGCGTGATTAAACGGCTTGCTGAGGTTTCCCGGATGTTGGATGCGGCTACGGATGAGCTTGCCGTGTTGGATGAGCAGGCGGTTGAGGCTAAGCAAGTGTTTGAGGTTGGTTACGCGCGTGCGTTCATTGAGGCTGAGGGTTCGGTGGATATGCGTAAGCATCTGGCGACGGTGCGTACGGCATCGGAGAGGTTGGCGTTTGAGTTGGCGTACGCGAAGCACCGCGCCTGTAAGGAACGGATTAACACACTTCGTAATCAGTTGTCGACGGGTCAAACGGTGTCGGCGGCGTTGCGTCATCAGTTCGCGGCGGAGGGTACGGGTCAGTTCACATGAGGTTTCGTAGTCGCAAGATGGAGGCGACGTACCGTAAACGTCGGGAGCTCGTGAAGCGCATGTTGATGGATTTTCCTGCGTGTGAACGGTGCGACGCGGCGAGGTCGACTGATGTTCACGAGGTCGTGTCGCGTGCGCGTGGTGGGTCGATCCTTGACCCGAATAACCTTGTGGCGTTGTGTCGTGCGTGCCATACGTTCATTACGGAAAACCCTGAGATTGCGCATGATCAGGGTTGGTCTAAGCACAGTTGGGAGCGCGACGATGCGTAACGTATCCCTATTCGACGTGGACGACGTAACATCCTTCAATCCTGTTCATACAATGAACGTCAGCAAAGTCCCATCCAATGACGTTGACGAGTTCTGTCGCCGGTGGCATTACACGAACACCGGCGGAAACATGACGTGGAATTACGGACTCTGGGACGGGATAACGCTTATCGGTGTCGTGTCGTACAACCTTCCGACGATGCCTGCCTGCAGTGCCTATTTCGGTGAGGAACGTTGGGAGTGGGTTGTGCATATGGGTAGACTTGTGTGCGCTGAGGATGCGCCGCGCAACGTGGAATCCCGTTTGATTGCGCAAAGTCTAAGACTATTGAAGGCAGATAGGCCGGTGGCGCGCGCGGTTGTCTCATATGCCGCGGCTAGTCAGAATCACGTCGGCTACGTGTATCAGGCTACGAACGCGTTGTATTGCGGAACGACTGCGGCCACGCATTATTACGTGGATGAGAAAGGTCAAAGGCGCGCACCTAAACAAGGTCGGAACCTGAGTATCCCTAAGGCATTGGCGCGTGGTTGGACCGTGCATCACGAGTCAGGTAAACACAGATACGTGTATCTGATCGGTGATAAGAGGGAACGGAAAGAGGCTCGAGCATTGTTGAAGTTTCCTGTCTTGCCGTACCCGAAGGCGGCGTCATGAGTAGCCGGAAACAACGCGGATACGACTCACAGAGAATCGTCGCTAACTACTTCAAAGAGAACGGGTGGCCGTTCGCTGAACCGGTCGGTGCTGGCCGGTCAGGATCAGATGTGACCGGGATAGTCGGTGTCGATGTGGAGGTCAAAGCTCGCCGCAATCTTGACTTGACCGGGACACTCCGGCAACAAGCCTTGCGCGCGTCTGACGGTGTGCTACCTTTGGCCGTAATACGTCCGGATGGTTACGGACCGTCAAAGATCGGGGAATGGCCGTGTGTGGTTCCACTCGCGGTAATGGTGCAACTATTGAGGGAGGCGGGTTATCAATGACCGGGGATGAATGGAAGTTGCGTGCGTTGTGTCGGGAGGTTGATCCGGATTTGTTTTTCCCTGAGGGTCCGGCGAACACTATTCACATGCGGTTTCGTGAAGCGATCAGCGTGTGCGCTAAGTGTGAGGTTCGTGCGGAATGCTACGAGTACGCGGTGCGGACTGATCAGCGGGATGGCATCTGGGGTGGTCACTATGCAAGTCAAATACAGAAAGCAAAGAGGAAGGCGAAAGTATGAGTGCGGGAGTTACGTTGGTTGGTCGCGTGGTCGCGGACCCGGAGTTGCGGTTCAGCGCGAAGGGTAACGCGGTGTTGAAGTTGCGTGTCGTGACGGCGGCTCGCAAGTTCGATAAGGAAACCCAGAAGTGGGGTGATGAGGATGTGACGTGGTGGTCTGTGACCGCGTTTAAGCAGCTCGCGGAGAACGTCGCGGAGTGCTTGACCAAGGGTGACCAAGTTGTCGTTGTGGGGAAAGTCCGTTCACGGGAGTATGACGATAACGATGGGAATAAGCGCACGGCGTGGGAAGTCGTCGCGGATCAGATAGCCGCGGACCTGTCTCGTGCTCAGGTGAAAGTGAATCGGGTTGCGCGGGAGAAACCGTCCGCGCCTGCCGCGGATGATCCGTGGTCGAATACCGGTCTTATGCCGGTTCAGGATGAAGTAGCACCTTTCTAGGGAGGAATCGTTATGGAGAACAGTAAGCAAGTGATGTTGTCGTTTCGTGTGACTGCGGCGGATGAACGGATGATCCGTGAGGCGGCGCAGGAGGCCGGGATGTCGGTGTCGGATTGGATACGCGCACGGATCGTTGGCAGGGTCTGATGCCTCTCACGATCATGAACGAGGCGTTGTACCACGACCGGACGGTTCAGGATTGGCACCGGCGGGTTATGCCGCGGGACGCCGACGCGATCGACCTTGACCTGTTCGGGACGTGCCGGTTGCCGTACTGCCGTGATCCGTTGTATTTCATTGAGGCGACGACGAACCCTCAGAAACCGGTCAGCATTCTTAGGCGGTTAGCGCAGAAGGCCGACGGGTTCGGAATCGTCGTTGTGCACGACACAGAGACAATAACGTCGTTTCGGGTAGTCCATGACCCGACGGGGGGGAAAGTGCCTCAGATTGCGTCTCAGGACCCGGGAGAGGCATTGTCGGTCTTGTTGTCGTGGGTTCGGGAGTTTCACGCCACTTGGACGCACGCAAATGCATGATAAGATCGGTTAATCCTGCCGCGTAATGCAAGTCGTCCCGGTGTGCGCTAATACCCAAAGCGCGCCACCGGGACTAACCGATGACCAACCATCGGCTAGGTGAGAGTCTAGCCGGTCAGAAAGGCTAGGCAGGACAATGAGTGTTGAAGCTCTCTCAATGGTGTTGAACCATTCCAAGGCGCGAGGAGCGGCAAAGATCGTGCTATTAGGGATCGCTAATCATTTGGGACCAGACGCGCATGAAGGCGCATGGCCGTCTCAGGAACGACTAGCGGCATACGCGAACGTGTCAGACAGAGGCGTGCGCAAGGCAGTTAGCAATCTGATCGAGTTAGGGGAACTGCGGGTAGCGGTCGCCGATGGTCACAGCCGGGACCAATACAAACCTAACCGGTATTGGATAACGCTTGAATGTCCACCAGATTGCGACGGGTCTATGTGGCATCGCAGGGTGGAACTTTCTGACACTCAGGGTGGAACTTTTGAACAGTCAGGGAGGAACTTTTCGACCGTCAGGGTGGAACCACAGTTCCTACTAAACAGTAAAGAAACAGTAGAGAATCGTTATACAAACAGGTTCGAGGATTTCTGGTCAGCGTATCCACGACGCGAAGCGAAAGGTCAAGCCTTCAAAGCATGGCGGAAGGCAATTAAGGTCCACAACCAACAGATGATCATTGAAGCCGCTAAACGCTACAGCGAGTCATACACGGGTGAATATCAGTTCATTCCGTTAGCCTCATCGTGGTTGAACGCTGAACGTTGGCTTGACGAGCCGCCTCCGGCGGCGAGGAAAGCCGGACCCGTCACGGTTATGGACTTGTACGCCGATGAACCATGCGAACACGGAGACCCAATGGGGGAGGCAAGGTGTCCACTATGTCGACGGAAATAACCTGCCAGATATGTCAGACAGGAGATGCGCCTACCTGCAACAGGTGCGTAGCACGCGTGCGACACCATTTAACCGAAATACTGAAATGGCAGCCACGCGCGGAGCTGCTACCCCCCAAAGGCGGAGACGGCAGGTCAACGGAACGCACAATCGGTATCCGCATTAGCGCGTTGGATTCCGCAGCAGGGTTCACGTACGTGGGTTGCCTCGAGTCATGGGAAATCGATTGGCGTCAGTTTTTCGACCTGACTGCTTACGGTGAGGCGTCCGCGTCTCGCAATCGCTCGACGCTCCCGCATTTGATTCTCCCCGGGATAGTTGAGTTCCTCATCTCGTGGTTGGACAAAGCCGCGGCGGAACATCCCGCGTTCCTCGACTTCGCGGCTGAGGTACGCACCCTCCACACTCAGGCGAAAGACGCAGCGAACGAGAGAACCCGTCCACAATGGCGGGTGACCTGTCCAACCGACACAAGTGACGGTGAATGCGGCCGGGAGTTCCTCATAAGCGGTGAGGATTTCGGCGGTGAAGTGTTCTGCCGTGTCTGCGGGACCACATGGCCGGTGGAACGTTTGCTAAGGGTTGTGGCGTCGTCACGGTTGTCTGAGTTGTGGCTTGATCCTGAGGCGGCGGCGGAGTATTGCGGCGTGAGTACCCGCCTGCTCCGTAAGTGGGGACAACGCGGGTTGATTAAACGGGAACGCGGCCGCTATGAAGTACACTCGATCAGGGAGGCGTTAGATGCAACACAGAGTTGACTTGAAGCACCCGGGAGCGGTCGCTGCTCGTTGTCCGGTGTGTGGCGTCATCGTGCCGTTCATGGACGTGACGGTCCACCGGTACGGGTTCCTGAAACGCCGGGTCGGGATCATCCTCGACGGTGACGCTACAGACTTCGTGGCGCACCTATGGACCCACCGCGCCGATATGGTCAATTCGGACATTTAGGACGGCCGGCATTTTGGCGCGTCAACTATTGACAACCGTCATACGCAGGCGTAGCTTAGAAGGTGTCAGACACAACAAGGGAGGCACAACATGCGTACGGTTATGGGAACACTCGACGGATGCGCCACAGTCTTTGGACTCTGCGACAAATGCGACCGCGAATGTCAAACACACCACATGTTCGCGACCGCCGACGGCGGCAGCGTTTGCATCAACTGCAAGTAGTCGAAACCCGCTTCGGCGGGTCGTGCGGAGACCGCCTACCGCACCTGATGAGACAGGCGAGACCAGGGGAAGGAACCATCATGGATATGGACATCCACGTACCAACCGAACACATGGACACCTTGACTATCGCAGTCAACACCGATGAGGATTTCACGAGCATTGGATGGAAAAAGTTCCTCAGCGTCGGCGAGTTCAAATACAGTTGGGTAATACAGCACTTGAGCCGGGATGAGGTCGTCAAGTTACGCGACTGCCTCAACTACGTGATCAGCGTCACCGGAGACGGACCAGACGAATGAGCACACCGGAAACCCGAACCGCTACCCTCAGGCTCATGCGCTACGCGTCGGCAGCTCTCGAGGCGAAATACCAACACGACCTAGTTAGGCTCGCCGACCTGCGCACAAGCGCGGACGACTGCCGCATCGCAATACGCGCAACCACGGAAACCTGATGCCGAGAGAATTGCCGGTCCGCGACAAAAGCTGCGACGATTGCGGCTACTTGTGGGATTCCTGCAAATGCGGCGAACCACGGTGCGAAAGCTGCAATAAGTTGGCCGTGTTTCAAGTTTGTTATGAGGATGACCTGTATTGGTTCTGTTCCGACTGTGAGTATGAAGGCGAGCGTGTCCTATGATTCCCGGCGGCATGAGTGACGAAACGATCCCAGAGTTCGACCCTCCACCACGAAACGGACGCTGGCACACCACCGCGGCCGAGTATTGCTACGACAACGGACACACCGGGAACCCGTGCTACACCTGCGGCGATAAACGACCCGTCCGTTACTGCGACGCTTGCCAACAGTCCTACGTCGTCAGTCACCTAGGGGACACCGGCATCTGTCGACTGTGTGAAGTCCGGGAGACAGGACTGCGCAACATGATCGCTGATGAAGTCCGGTTGATCATGGACGATTATCAACAAGCCGTCCTAGATAAAATCCGACAGTCAATCACGTTAAAATCACGTAATGACTTGTGACAACTGCGGCAAAGACTTCGACCCGATCCGCACCCGCTGGCGGTGCGTGCATTGTGGCGTGAAGCATCCATGCTGCGACGGCGCACCACAACCTGTGGACACAACCACCCTAGACAGAAACTAAATGTGCCGCTAATATGCAATAGACTTTCCCATTCGTCTACCCACCGCGCCGCGGTCTGATCTGCTATGGAGACAGTATGAGTGTCGCTATCGCAGACGACACCACCATCAGCGAAATCGACGAAGCTCTCCGTCATTTATCGCTAGTGCCGGACGCCGACCGCGGTCCCGCATGGCACGCCTATTCCGATGCGCTACTCGAGAAACGCGCAGAGATGGAAGGAACCCACAATGCCTAACCGATCCGAAATCGAAGCGGCCGTGAAAGCCGCAACCGGAAATCCTGACACCGGGGTAGTAGCGGAGATAACCCCAACAATCGTTAACGCAATAAACGAACTTTGCAATCCCGAACCTGAGACCAACACTAAGACCAAACCCCACCAGGAAACCCGCATCATGGGTAAGGCGGAGACCCCTGAAACGCCTGCTTAAACCCTGCCTCACCTGCGGAACACTCACAAGAAACGCAAGCAAATGCGACCCATGCCAGAAGGCGGCACGCCTCCACTACACAGGTGAATACAAACGAAACGCGAAGCAAGTCACCGCAACCGCTACCCAATGTTGGTTGTGTCACGAACCCGCAAAACCAGATGACCCATGGACCGCTGATCACGTAAACCCAGGCGACCCCTACTCACCACTACTTCCCGCACATAGGTCCTGCAACTCCCGCAGAGGCAACACCACAAACCCCTAGAACATCCCGAACCCCCCGATTAAATCGGGATAGGCAACGCCGCAAATTGTCGGAAAACCACAAACCCAAATGTTCAACCCGACAAAACGGACAAACACGACGAATACCCCTAGGGTGAGACCAAGGGGGTGGGATCAAAAGTGCAAAACGGACATATCGCCGC
>ERZ869929.356-NODE-356-length-30288-cov-69.130156_pt1 | contig 30288 bp, 54 predicted proteins | sample MGYA00579312_ERZ869929 | MGnify/ENA primary metagenome ERZ869929 (study PRJEB32216, sample SAMN09231818) | wastewater metagenome | place: USA: Maryland | collected 2016-08-09 | study: EMG produced TPA metagenomics assembly of the PRJNA472060 data set (Reclaimed... | reverse complement strand
ATCGCGGTCTCGGCATTCCTGCTGAACCGCTCTTCCGATCTGCCTTCTCGCTAGAAGGTCGGTGTGAACCGATTTCTGGGAGTAGGTTTCTTTTAGTTGATAGACTTAGATTGTGCTGAAATGTAATCAATGTCTGAACGAAATGAATCCTGGAAAAGCAGGCAGACCTAAGCTGTATTGTTCGCTTGATTGCCGTAGGGCGTCGAAGCGCAAACTGCCTGTTGAAACAGTTTGTTGGCATTGCAGAGCCGAACTAGTCAACGTAGGTGGTGCTGGTTTTCCAAAGCGTTACTGTAATCGTAAGTGTGCTCAGAATTATCGGATTGCGCAGAATCAAGCAGCTCGGGATACGCGGTCCGTGTGCGTTGAGTGTTCACGCGAGTTTATTGGGTCAAAGGCTAAGTTGAAATATTGCGGTGATGAATGTCGGGCTACTGCAAACCGGCGACGAGCGAGTGAGCGTTGGCGTGCTGAGGTGCAGGCTAGGCCGCAGTTCAAGCAGTGGGAATGTGCTTGGTGTGGCGAGATGATTGTTGTCTCTATTTCTTTCACGGGTTTCAATAAGTATCACCCGGAGTGTAAGTTGCGTGCGCGTAGGGCGCGTGATCGTCGGAAGACTTTGCGCCGTCAGGGTGTGAAAAGTGAGGAACGGATTACGCATGAGGAAGTCGCTGAGCGTGATGGTTTCATTTGTCATATTTGTAGCGGGCTAGTTGATATGTCTTTGCCTCGGACTTCTAAGTGGGGCGCTACGCTTGACCATGTGATTCCAGTTTCTAAGGGCGGTGTTGATTCGTTGGAGAATCTGAAACTTGCGCATTGGATTTGCAACGTGAAGAAGTCGGACAAGATATTGGAGGACGCGAATGTCGCACCAGAAACCCGATGAGCTGAAAAAGAAACTCGGGTCGAAGCACGCGCGGGATACTACTGGGTTTGAACTTACGGTTATTGAAGAAGTCCCGGAACCGTTGCGTCGTCTTGATGGTGATGGTTTGGATTTGTGGAATCGCACTTGGTCGATTGGTCAGACTTGGATTTCTCAGGAGACCGATATTGAGTTGCTGCAGATTACTTGCGAGTTAGCTGATGAGCGTGAGCAGTTACGTAACTATGTTCTGGATAACGTAGACGCTTGGCATGAGCGTAAGGCTTTGCGCGATCTCGACAAGGCCATTGTTTCTAACCTTTCGCTATTGGGTTTCACTCCGTCCGACCGTATGCGTTTGGGTGTTACGCATGTGAAGGCGAAGTCGAAGCTCGAGGAGTTGATGGAGCGCCGTGCAAACCGGGAGCAATAGTTGGCCTCCTAAATGGTTGACGCCGGTTCCAGTTGAGGCGATTGAGCGTGGGCGTGCGATGGAGCCTGTGGCTGAGTTTGTTGAGGCTTATGGTCGGGTGACTAAGGATTCGGTTGCGGGCAAAGCGGGAACGAAACTGATTCTCCGTGATTGGCAACGTGAGCTTCTCGAACATTTGTTCGCATGGGATGAGGATGGTTTGCGTCATCGGATTTCGTTGGTGGGTATGCCTCGGAAGAATGGGAAGTCTGCGCTTGGTGCTGCGTTGGGTTTGTATTCGTTGATTCTTGGACCGCGTGGTGCTGAAGTGTATTCGGTGGCTGCGGAAAAGGAGCAGGCTCGGATTGTGTTTGCGGATGCTAAGCGCACGGTGGAGGCGTCGGAGGAGTTGTCTGCGATTACGAAGTTGTATCGGGATGCGATTGAGTTGCCGTCGTTCAACTCTGTGTATCGCGTGTTGTCTGCTGAGAGTGTGACGAAGGAAGGTCTGTCTCCGACGACGGTTATCTTTGACGAGTTGCATGCCCAGCCTGACCGTGAACTATTTGATGTGTTTTCGCTTGCTATGGGTGCGCGTGGAAAGTTAGCGACGATGATTGCGATTACGACTGCTGGTGTTCGTTCGGATCGGACGGGGCGTGATTCGATTGCGTATTCGTTGTATCAGTATGGGCAGAGGATGGCGCGTGGTGAGGATGTTGATCCGTCGTTTTTCATGGCGTGGTGGGAGTCGGAGGCTGACCATCGTGAGCGTGAGACGTGGCGTGAAGCTAACCCTGGTTTCGGTGACTTGAATGCGGAAACGGATTTCGAGTCTGCGTTGCGTCGAACGCCGGAGGCAGAGTTCCGTATCAAGCGGTGTAATCAGTGGGTGTCGTCTGTGGAGACTTGGTTGCCTGCTGGTTCGTGGGAGGAATGTGAAGGCACGGTTGAACTAGCGCCGGATGACGAGATTGTGTTGGGCTTTGACGGTTCGTATAACGGTGACGCTTCGGTGATTTGTGGGGCGGTGATTCCTAAAGCTGATGAACCGGTGAAGGTGTTTATGGTGAAGGCGTGGGAGAAGGATTTGGAGCATGACCCGGACGATTGGCGTGTGGACATTAGCGAGGTTGAGCAGACCGTTATTGAGTTTTGTCAGAAGCATACGGTTCGTGAGATTGCGTGTGACCCGTTCCGTTGGCAGAGGTCGATGGAGGCTTTGGAGAATTTGGGCTTGCCGGTGGTGGCGTTTCCGCAGTCTCCTCAGCGTATGATTAAGGCGTGTGCGAAGTTCTATGACGCTGTCGCGGAGAAGCGTCTAGTGCATGATGGGGACGCTCTGTTGGCTCGTCATATTTCTAATACAGCGGTGAAGTTGACTCCGGCAGGCCCGCATATAAAGAAAGAGAATCCGAATAGTCCTCGGAAGATTGACGCGGCGGTGGCGGCTATTCTCGCGCATGACCGCGCCTCGGGTAAGATAGAAGAACAGGTCGTTCCTGAGTTTTTCAGTTAGGGGCATGATGGCTACGGTTCTGCAAATTGTGGGAATGGCTGCGGTGACGGCGGGTGCCGTGTTGGTGAGTGTGCCTGCTGGGTTGATTGTGGGTGGCGTGTTTTTGTTGGTTGTTGGTTTCGCTTTGGGGAAGTAACGCATGGTTTTGAATCGGCTGTTTGAACAGCGGGCTATTTCTTATCAGACTGTTTTCGAGGCTGGCGATGACCTAGCGTTCGGGAACCTGTCTGACACTTATATTGACTCTAAGACTGTGTTCCAGGTGAACGCGGTCTATTCTGCTGTGTCTCTGATTGCTGACACGATTAGCACTTTGCCGGTGGATTGCTTTATTCGTATTGATGGGCAGAGGCGGGCGTTCCGTCCAAAGCCTGAGTGGGTTGAGAAGCCGGATATCGCGTTGCCTAGGACTGCGTTCTGGAATAGTGCGCTCGTGTCGCTGTTGCTTGACGGGAATCTGTTTGTGCGGATTATTCCGGCACGCGATGGCACGGTGGCGAACCTTGTCGTGTTGAATCCTAAGACTGTTGAGGTGAAGCGTAACGCTCGCCAACAGCTTGTCTTCACGGTGGAGAATGAGAAGCGCACGCTGTCGTCTGAGGAAATGATTTTCGTTCCGGATGTTTTGCGCCCTGGTACGGTGCGCGGTGTTTCCCGTGTCGAGGCTTTGAAGGAAAACTTTGGACTGGCGCTCGCGTTGGAGAAGTTCGCGTCTACCTTCTTCGGTCAGGGAACGAACCTCGCGGGTGTTATCGAGTTCCCCGGTAACTTGACCGCTGAGCAGGCAGAGAATTTGCGTAACAGTTTTGACGTAAAGCACAAGGGCTGGAGGCGTGGACACCGTACCGGCATTCTGTCGGGTGGTGCTACGTTCAAGACTACGCAGGTTGATCCTGAGAGTGCTCAGAGCGTTGAGGCTCGTCGTCTCGCCGTGGAGGATATTGCGCGTGCGTTCAATGTCCCGGCAAACATGCTGAACATTCCGGGCACGACAACGTATGCGTCTGTCGAGCAAAACAACTTGCAGTTTATTACTCACACACTGCGTCCGTTGGTGCAGAAGTTGGAGGATGCGTTTTCTCCGTTGATGACCCGTTACCCGGGTGGTGAAACTGCGTTTATCAAGTTCAATCTGGATGGTTTGGCGCGTGCTGACCTTCAGGCTCGTATGAGCGCTTACAGTGTTGGGCTTCAGGCTGGTTTCTTGACTATCAACGATGTTCGTCGCTTGGAGGACATGAGCGATATTGAAGACCCGGCTGCCGCGAGTGTTCGGGTGCCGTTGGCTAACGTGAACATTGATGCCGCTGACCTTGTGGCTGAGGAGAAGCGTGTGAAGATGGCGCAGATGCTTGTCTTGGCTGGTTATGAGCCGTCTGCCGCTTTGGAGGCTGTCGGTTTGCCGGCTATTGCTCACACTGGTCTTGCTTCGACTCAGTTGCAACCAGTGTCGATGATTGACCCGGAAGACCCCCAAAGCGTGTATGAGGTTGAATAATGCAGACTCCAGGGAAATTGAATCTTGTCGCTTACCAGGGCGCTTCCTGGGATTACACTTTGACGTGGCTGTCGGGTGGTACTCCGGTGAACCTCACGGGTTATCAGGCGCGTATGCAGGTGCGGGAATCCTACGATTCCGATAGCACTATTCTGAGTTTGACTGCAGGCACTGGTATTACTTTGGGTGGTACGGCTGGCACGATTTATTTGGAGGCAAGCGCTACGACGACTGCCGGGTTTGATGGCACACCGAATAAACAGTTCATTTATGACCTGGAATTGGAGAGTGCAGGGGTTGTGACTCGTCTATTGGAAGGGACGTTCACAATCAATCCTGAAGTGACGAGATGACGACTGTAACGGTTACGACTTCGACGGCTGTCGTTCAGGTTGTGTCTCCGACGGCTGCGACGGTGAATGTGTCTGGTGCTGCGACGGCTACGGTGAATCAGGATCGGGCTACGGTTGTTTCTAATCTTGACCAGGTGAATACGATTGCGTCTCCAGCTTGGATTCAGTTCAATACGACTGCGACCCCGACGCCTGCGGTTGGGCGTTTGTGGTGGAATGATACGGATGGCACGCTTGATTTGGGGATGAAGGGTGGCGTTGTTACGCAACAGATTGGGCAGGAACTGTTTGCGTTGGTGAAGTCGTCGGATGGTACGGCCCGCAATGAGGGTCAAGCGGTATATATTACGGGCTCTGATGGGACGAATAAGTTGGTGGCGCTTGCACAAGCGAACACGGAGCCGACAAGTTCTAAGACTTTCGCGATTATGACGGAATCGATTTCTGGCGGGTCTAAGGGTTTTTGTACGACATTTGGTTTGGTGCGGGATTTGAACACGAACCATTTGACGGAGGGTGCTGCGGTTTGGTTGTCTCCGACGACTCCGGGAGCGTTGACTTCTACTCGTCCGACTACGCCTGATCATGCCGTGTTTATTGGTTTTTGTGTTCGAAAGAATCAGAACAATGGCGTAATTTTTGTGAATATCCAAAATGGGTATGAGTTGGATGAGTTGCATAATGTGAAGATTACGAATCCGCAGAATGGGCAGGTGTTGAAGTATTACGCTGCCGGTGGTTATTGGAGAAATGAGAACGCATAATGCCGTACTACATCGAAGAGGGTAATCCTGCGTGTGCTGTGGGAGAATGGGCTACTGTGAAAGAGGATGGTGAAGTCATGGGCTGTCATGCCACGAAGGACGACGCTATCGACCAGGGTGTAGCGATTTCGATTGCGGAAGATTCCACGTTTGAGGGTGAAAGGTCTGTCCGTGCCGAGCCGGGTGAGTTACAGCTTGGTGATTTTGTGGAGTGGGATTCGTCTGGCGGGATGGCGCGTGGTCGTATCGAGCACATTATGACTGAAGGCACTTTAGGGATTCCGGATTCGTCTTTCAGTATTGAGGCTACGCCGGATGACCCTGCCGCGTTGATTCGGATTTACCGTCCGGATGAGTCTGACTCGGGTGAGGTTTATTGGGATGAGACTGATGTTTTGGTTGGTCACAAGTTTTCGACGTTGACGAAGATTGACCCGTTGCCGTCCGAGCCCGAGGATGACTTTGATGATGACGATGATGAGATGCGTCAAGTCGATTTGACTCCTCCAGCGTATATGCGGGCGTCTGCTCGTCGCGGGTTGGAATGGCATGCTGAAGGTCTGTCGGGTGACGGTGTGGTGGATCGTACGATTCGCGAGGCGCGTGCGATGGCTGAAGGTAACGTGACTGCTGACAAGTGGGTGCGGATTCGTGCGTGGATTGCCCGACACATTGTTGACATGGATGCTCCCGCGAACATTCCTGGTAACGATGGTTATCCTGGGCCGGGTGCTGTGGCGATGGCTTTGTGGGGTGGTGGCGGTTCTAGGCGGTCTGCTGAACGGGCTTTGGCATACGCTGAAGGGGTAGTTGGTAGAATTGAAGCAGAGAATGATGAACGGAGTACCGTGACCGGCGAGGCTAAGAGCAAACTAGAAACCCGTATCGTTGAGGTTGACGCTTTCGAGGTGCGCGAAGAAGCTGACGGGATGCGTCTCGAGGGCTACGCAGCCGTGTTCAACACACGTTCAGAGAACCTGGGTGGCTTCACGGAGGTTATCAAGCCGGGTGCTTTCCGTGCCTCGCTGAAGTCGCGTAACGATATCAAGCTGCTGTGGAATCACGATTCGGGTGCGGTTATGGGTTCGACCCGTGCTGGGACTCTCCAGTTGACGGAGGACGAGAAGGGTTTGCGTGTTGTTGCGACTCTTCCGAATACGACTTATGGGCGTGACGCTGCTGAGCTTGTCCGTCGTGGCGACGTGACTGGATTCTCGTTTGGTTTCTCCATGCCTGCACGTGGTGGAGATGAATGGAACAGCGAGGGCACGGAGCGCGTGTTGAAGTCTGTGCGTCTGCATGAGGTTTCGCTGGTTGCATTCCCCGCGTATCCCGCGACGAATGGTACGGCTACGGTTCGCGGTTTGGACAAGATTGCACAGCGTGCGAACGTGGACGCTGATGCGCTTGCTGACGCTTTGTTGAAGATTGAGCAGGGTGAGGACATTAGTGCGGATGACCGTCAACTGTTGCAGTCTGTGATTGATGAGCTTGCTCCGGCTCCCGAGGCTCCGGCGAATGATAAGGGTCTTGAGATGCTTGCTTTGAAGAAGAAGAAACTGCAGTTGTTGATGGGCCAGTAATGGCTAACGTTGAGCAGGTCAAGGCGTTACTGCTTGATATTGCGGACGAGGGCGTCGATATTGACGAACTTGCTCGCGCTATTGTTGCTCTCGATGATGAGGCGACTAAAGAAACCCGCGTGATTCGCGCTTCCGAGACACGCTGACGGGTTGCCCCCACAGTTCTTTCCCACCTTTCGGCTGTGGGGGTTTTCTTTTTTCCGGAGTGAACTACAGGTTCAGGTTTAGAATTAAGTTATCCGGTGTGCGTCAACGCTACGGTCAGCTTCTTGCGTCAACGCGGTAGCGCTTACTTTATTCATTTCATATAAGGAGAAACTGTTATGAGCGAATTCGTTCGCAGGCAACAGGAGCTCAAGGCAAACCTGACCATGCAGATCCGCGACGTCATCGACGGAGCAGAATCTGAAGGTCGCGGTCTTGACCAGGCTGAGCTCGAAAAAATTGAGCGGATTGAGCGCGACATTGACGCTGCTCACCGTTCCATCGAAACTGCACAGAAGGCTGAAGAGCGTGCCGCTGAGGTTGCTCGTGAGTCTCGTGGGTTTGAGGTAGTTGAAGAGTCGCGTGGCGCTGCGGAGATTTTCCGTGCAATGTCTCGCGGTGAGGTTCGTTCGCACGAGTTCAAGAACGCCGAAAAGCGTACCCTTGTGACTTCGTCTGACACCGTTCCCGTTGACTTCCTTGACCGTGTCTACATGCTGGCTCGACTCGTTGGCCCGTACCTGGAGACCTCCGAGGTGTTCACTCGCGACTCCGGTTCTGACCTGCGTATCCCCGTTCTCACGGGTTACAGCACTGCTGCCGAGACCGCTGAAGGTTCCGCTATTGGTGAGTCTAACCCGACTTACTCCAGCATCCTTCTCGACCCCGTCAAGCAGGCGTTCATTGTTCAGCTTTCCAACGAGCTGATTTCTGACGCTGGATTCGACGTTGAGGCCAACATTGCCGAGCAGGCTGGTATCGCTATCGGTACTCGCGCTAACACTGTTATCCACACCGCTGTTACTGCGGTTGCTGGTTCCGGTGTGACCGCTGCGAGCGCCACCGCGTTCACCGCCGACAACCTGATCGACCTCGCTTACAGCGTTGATGGTCTGGCTCGCATGCTGCCCGGTGCTGGATTCATGGTCAACACCAAGACCCTCGGCTTCATCCGTAAGCTGAAGGACAACCAGGGTGCATACATTTATGACCCGGTTGTTGGTGGCCCTGACCGTATCCTCGGAATGCCCGTGTACGAGAACCCTGCCGTTGCTGACATTGCGTCTGGCGCTAAGGCTGTTCTCTTCGGTCACTGGGGTAGCGTCAAGGTTGCGACCACTGGCCTTCAGGTCGCTGTGTCGCAGGATGCCTACTTCGCTAACGACGTTACCGGATTCCGTTTCGTGTACCGTCTTGGCGCTGGTGTTGTGAACGGTGCTTCACACATCAAGTACCTTGCTCTTGCGTAAGCATTAGCACATAGGCTGAAAGCCCCCGCTGTGTTGTAGGTTTCACGGCGGGGGTTTTCGCTATGCTATGGGGTATGCCTACAGAAAAAATCAACGGCTTCATAGCTCTCGCGTCTAACTCTCCCGGTGCCCCTACGGGTTACGGTCAGCAAGCCCAGCACCTCGTCGATAACTTTGTGAAGCACGGTATCAAGACCGCTGTCTTATCGAACTATGGTTTGGAGGGTTCGATTCAGACTCTCCGCACGAAGCATGGTGACGCGCAACACTATCCGCGCGGTGTTGCACCGTATTCGCAGGATGTTTTGACGCCCTGGTTTCAACATTTTGCCTCTGTGAATCCGGGTGTGCCTGGGGCGATTATGACCCTGTATGACGTTTGGGTTTATGAGCAGTGGAAGGACGATATTCCTGTTATTTCTTGGGTGCCGCTAGATCATGTGACGATGCCTCCGGGTGTGGCTTCGTTTTTGAAGCGGGATAATGTGACGCCGATTGCGATGGCTCCGTTTGGTAAAGAGCAGTTGGATTCTGCGGGTATCGATTCCGTGTACATACCTCACGCAATTGACACCAACATTTACAAGAACACTCCGAACATTGTGAATGAGCATGGCGAGAAGGTTCCGACTCGCGAGTTTATGGGTGTGCCGGAGGACACGTTTTTGGTGTCGATTGTGGCGGCGAATAAAGCGAATGGGATTGTGCATCGGAAGGCGTATGCAGAGAATCTGCTCGCGTTTTCAATGTTCCATAAAGAGTTCCCTGACTCGCACCTTTATATTCATGCTGACCCGGCCCCGGCTACGGGTGGATTCGATTTGAAGATTCTGTTGAAAGCCGTCGGTATTCCGTCGAACGCCGTGACTGTTGCTAACCGGGAGATTCTGCGTATCGGGTATCCGCAGGAACAATTGGCTGCCATATATTCTGCTTCGGATGTTTTGCTTGCTACGTCGTATGGTGAGGGTTTTGGTGTGCCTACGATTGAGGCGCAGGCGTGTGGTACTCGCGTGATTGGCTCGGGTTGGGCCGCGACTAAGGATTTGGTGTCGGAGGATTCTTGGCTGGTGGATGGGCAACCGTTCTGGGACGAACCCCAAAAGGCCTTCTTCCAAATTCCTAACGTCACGTCGATCGTGAAGGCATTGCGGGAAGCGTATGAAGCACCTCGCGGGTTCTCTGCTGATGCGCGGAAGTTCGCCCTACAGTTTGATATTGCGACTGTGTGGGATGAGTATTGGATGCCGTTCCTGCGTAACTATTTCAAGTGATGTTGACATTGGTGACGGCTACTCTGCCGGAGCGTTCATCGTTTCTGCGGGAAATGTTGTCGTCGGTGACTGAGCAGACTGTTGCGCCTGCCTGTCATATTGTGATGCGGGATGATGGGCGTGGTTTCGTTGATACGGTGAATCGTGCCGTGTGTGCTGTTGATACGGAATATTTTTGTCTCGTCGATGATGATGATTTGTTGTTACCTCACCATGTTGAAACCCTGGTGGGGAATCTGGTTGCGGATATTGTGTGGACGTGGGTGCGTGTTGAGGGTCGTAGTTGGAATCCGAATAGGGGTTACGAGTTTGGGGCGTTGAAGCATGGCAACTATATTCCGTCGAATTTCGCTATGCGAACGTCGTTGTGGCGGGAGTTGGGCGGGTATCGGTCTGGCCCACAGCATCCTGATTGGGACATGTTGATTCGATGTGAGGATGCGGGTGCGTCGTTTCATAATGTGCCTGAGATAACCTGGGTGTATCGCTTTCACGGAGGGAATATGAGTGTCTAATGGTTGAGCGTATTACTTTGGGAATGTTGCCTGCCGAGCATGGGCATATTGAGCGTTACCGTTTAGCGTCTGAGTGGATTGAACCCGGGGAACGTGTTTTGGATGTGGCGTCTGGTATCGGCTATGGCGCTTCCGTCATGTTGGAGAGTAACGATTTTGAGTATTTTGGTGCCGACAAGATTGAGCCGGATAATGAGTTCGCACATTTGGGCACATTCTTTTCGGGTGTGGATTTGGATTCGTGGGAACCGGATTTCGAGTGGGATGTGACGGTTTGTTTCGAGACGTTAGAGCATGTGGGGAATCCTAAGCATTTGGCTAAGCAGGTGGCGCGGGCAAAACGGTTGTTGGTTGTGTCTGTGCCGACTAGACCGACTAAGCATTTCAATCCGTATCATTTGCACGATTTCACGGTAGACGATGTGTTGGATTTGTTTGCCGGTCACGAGTTGCTTCATTTGCAGGATCAGCCGGATGAGTTGTCTCACATTTTTGTTTTCAGGTCTGCTCATGCTTGAAAATCTGATTGTGCCGGTGTTGAATCGGTATGACTTGCTTCAGAGGATGCTGGACTCGATTGACTATCCGATAGAGCACCTGCTGATTTTGGACAACGGTTCGTCGGATGTCGAACATTCGTTCGAACTAGATGTCCCTGACTGCGTGAATCACACGACCTATTTGCCTCTTCCAGCGAACCTCGGTGTGGCCGCGTCATGGAATTTGGGGATAAAGCTGTTTCCTTATGCCGAGAGATGGTTTTTCGCCTCGAATGACATGCAGTTTGGACCACATGCGCTTGAACGGCTCTGTGAGGCGCGTAGAGACGAGATAACCCTTTGTGGACATTTTCCCTTTTGGCAAACATTTGCGCTCGGCTACGAGGCTGTCAGGCGATTGGGTTTGTTCGATGAACGATTTTTTCCAGCCTATTTTGAGGACACGGACTATTTGAGGCGTGCTGAGCATGCTGGGGTCAATGTGCGGAAGATTGATATTGATGTGAGCCACGATAATTCTTCCACGTTGCATTCGGACGAGCATTTCAAGGAACGTAACGCGCAGACGTTTATTGAGAATCAGATTCGCTATCACGAGAAGGTTTCTGCTGGGAACTTTAGTGCGGGTTCGTGGAGTGTGGAGATTCGTCGCCGGAACGGTTGGGAGCGCGACAGGTAGAATAGAGATTGGAGGTTTTCTATGGCTATGTCCAATCCTTACGCCACGCTTTCGGACGTAAAGGCTGCTGCTCGTATCACGGACGCGATTGATGATGCGTTGCTTGAAGTTGCGATTGAATCTGCGTCGCGTGAAATTGACTCGTATTGTGAACGGGTTTTCTATCAGACGGGTTCGACTGCTGTCCCTGCTGTGCGCGTGTATGTTCCGCAGGATTTGTATGTGGTGCAGACCGACGACATTGTTTCCCTGACGACATTGAAGTCTGACAGTAATGGAGATGGGACTTTTGATCAGACGTGGGCTTCGACGGATTACCAGTTGGAGCCGTTGAATGGTATCGCGGGCGGTATTACTACGCCTTACACTCGGATTCGCGCTGTCGGAACTTATCTGTTTCCGACGTATGAGCCTCGGAACGTGGATGCTAACCAGGCAAGCGTGCAGGTGACTGGTGTGTTCGGTTTCGCTTCCGTGCCGACTGCTGTGAAGCAGGCCACCATTATTAGCGCTCTGCGTCTCTACAAGCGTCTAGAGTCACCGACTGGTGTGCTTGGCTTCTCGGATGTTGGTGTGGTGCGTGTGGGGCGTGTAGACCCTGACGTTGAACGCCTTATCGGGCCGTATCGGAAAGTGAGAATGGCGTGACCGTTTCCGGTATGCGCTCCGGGTTGGCGACCAACCTGGCAACGATTTCGGGGATTCGCACCTACGCGGATATTCCTGACAATCCTGTCATGCCCGCTGCGGTCGTGCAGTTGCAGTCCGTTTCGTACAATCAGGCTTTCGCTCGCGGGCTCACCGAATACAACTTTGTTGTGACGATTATTTTCGGACGTGTCGCTACGTCGCAGGCACAGAAATCAATGGACGAGTTGATTGATGATGGCGGTGGGCGTTCCGTGAAATCAGCTATCGAGTCCGACAAGACATTAGGCGGGAATGCCTATGACACTAGGGTTGCTGAGATGACTAACATCACCTCGGTTACAATTGGAGATATAACATACCTTTCGGCGGACTTCGCCGTGACCGTCTTCGCAGACTAAGGAGAAAACTGTGGCAAAATTTGTCGCAACTAACTACAACATCAAAATCAATGGCGCTGACTTCAGCTCTGCGATTGCCGCAGTTACGTTTGACGTGAGCGCTGCCGAACAGGAAACTACTGCTTTCGGTGACAGCTATATTCAGCGTATTGCCGGTCTGAAGGATGCGAGCGTTACGCTTGACTTCCACCAGGACTTCGGTTCAGCCGCTGTTGACGCTACTCTGTTCCCGCTGTTGGGATCGAACGCGACTGTCGTCGTTGTTCCTAACGGTAGCGTCGTATCCCCCACGAACCCGTCATACACTGGCGTATTCCTCGTAACCGAATACCAGCCGTTCGCTTCCTCTGTTGGCGACCTGGCTACTCTTTCGGTAACATGGCCTTTGGCTGATGGAACAATTACTAGAGGAACAGCGTAACCAATGAATCCCATAAACCTACAAGTAACTTTCATTGATGGTACGAGCGCTGAGGTCACGGCTATTGCTGCTGACCTTATCGCTTTTGAGGCACGTTTCGATTTGAGCGTTGCACGCCTGGAGAAAGAGATTCGGCTCACTCACTTATTCTTCATTGCCTATAGTGTGTTGAAGCGCACGGGGCAGACTACTGAGGAGTTTGAGAAGTGGGCCGAATCTGTCTCTATGGTTGCTGAGGCTTCCGCAAAAAAATAGTTGGGCTAGGGGATTCTAGCCTTCACTGGGAGATTGCGGCTCTCGCTGTCGAGACGGGCATTAGTCCTCGCGAGTTGATGATGTTGGAGCCTCGCATGTTGTGGACGATGGCTCGCTATATTGTGTCGCGTTCTCAGGCTCAGAGCGGTAAGCGGGGTCGCCGGTAGAATGGAAATACCATGCCCGCTCAATTCATTCTTCGCGAAAGTAACGTGCAACAGGTTGTTCGTGAACTCAAAGGCGTAGAGGGTGGATTATATAAACAGCTTCGTGCCGATCTTCGAGAAACTCTAAAGCCGACGCTTGTCGAGTTACAGGCTCGTATCCCGTCTCAGGCTCCGCTATCGGGATTTTCTCGAAATAAAGCTACAGGGCCAGAGGCTTTGCGTTATACATGGGCTAAACCAAACGCTAAGGTGATTACTGATTTGGGCAATCCGAAGCAGGCTGCCGGCGGGCAGATTCCGCTTGTTTCGTTGAACTTTAAAGACGCGAAGAATACTGCTGGATTTACAATCTTGGAGTTGGCGGGGTCTAAGAATATCGGGCGATTCAAGCGCGGTCTGGCTCCGCAGGGTCGCGCCATGATTGATGCTTTGAATCAGCGTTACCCGCAGCGTTCGAGTTCTGGTCGTTTTGTTTTGCCTTATGCACGACCCCAGCGCCCCCGAATGGTGGCGGCTGTAACTGAAATCATTGTTCGTTATGCCGAGAAGATTGGAAAGCGTTTGAGATGAGTCGTGGTGCTATTGATATTCCTATCGTCTCAAAATTTGACGACACTGGTCTAAAGAAGGCCCAGGATGCGCTAGGCGGCTTCTCGTCTAACTTGGGCAAGATTGCGGGTGCGCTTGCGGCTGCATTCTCTGTATCTGCTGTCACGAATTTTGCGAAAGAGGCTGTCGCCGCTGCTGAAGGTGTAGCGGTAGCCAATAATCGTATTGGTCAGATTGCGAAGTCCACTGCCCTGTTTGGGTCTGAAACACAGGCCGTTACTGACCGACTTATCAAGTTTGCTGAAGCTCAGGAGATGCGTCTCGCTGTTGATGCTGAAGTTATCAAGGGCGTTCAGGGTCAGTTGCTTACGTTCAAGGCTTTGGGTGCTACGGCGAATGAGACTGGCGGGATTTTCGACCGCACGACTGAGGCTGCTTTCAATATGGCGGCTGCCGGATTCGGGTCTGCTGAGTCAAATGCTATCCAGTTGGGTAAGGCGCTCGAGGATCCGATTCGTGGTTTGACGGCTTTGCGTCGTTCCGGTACGACGTTCACTGCTGAGCAGGAAAACCTAATCAAGACTTTGGTGCGGTCTGGCGATTTGTTGGGCGCTCAAGAAATGATTTTGGGCGAACTGGAATCTCAATATGGTGGGGTCGCTGAAGCGACGGCTAGTGCGTCCACTCGTATCGGATTGGCGTTTGACAATATCAAGGAGCAGGTTGGGGCAGTCCTCCTTCCCGTCTTTGCTGACCTTGCCGAACAGTTGATTCCGTTGACGGAAGCCGTTGGTGACGAGCTTGCCTTAGCGTTCGAGGATTTGACGCCGGTTCTCACAGATATTATTGGGCAGTTGCCGTCGTTGATGAATGCAATGTTGCCGTTGATTCCGATTCTTGGTCAGGTTGCTGCGATTTTCTTCGACCTCGTGTCGGCGGTTCTGCCGGTCTTTGTGAACCTGTTGAATGCGATACTGCCAACGATTGAGGAACTCGCTCCTATCATCGCTGAGGCACTTGTGGTGGCGTTTGAGGCGTTTGTGCCGGTGTTGATGACGTTGGTTGACGCGTTGATGCCGATTGTGGAGGCGTTGCTTCCGGTGTTGGCGGAGCTGATTGTGGCGCTTGCCCCTATCGTTGTTCGATTGATTGAGGCGTTTATGCCTCTGCTGGACTTGATTCTCCCGATACTTGTTGACCTGATTGAGTTCCTCACGCCATTATTGATTACGGTGGCGGATATTCTGTCTGTGCTGTTGACGCAGGCAATCAACATTCTGATTGAGGGATTCGAGGGTTTCATTAGCTTCCTGACCCCATTCATCAAAATCTTTGAATCCACTTTTGGCGGCATCAAAGAGTTTTTCTATGGCATTGTGAATAATTTGATTGGCATGTGGGAGGGTTTCGCTAACGCGATTATCAATGGTGTGAACTTTGTTATTCGTGCGTTGAACCGTATTCAGGTGAAGGCTCCGAGTTGGGTGACGAAGCTGACTGGTATGACGTCGTTCGGTTTCAGTATTCAAGAGTTGCCGAATATTGCTTTGCCTCGCGTGGCTCTCGCTGAGGGCGGTATTGTTGCGGGGCCGATGAATGCTTTGATTGGTGAGGCTGGTCCGGAGGCCGTGATTCCATTAGATAAGATGCCTCGTGGGGCGACCTACAATATCACGGTGAATGCCGGGATTGGTACGAATGGCGCTCAGGTTGGGGAGCAGATTGTGAACGCTATCCGCAGATATGAACGGACTTCTGGCCCGGTCTTTGCGAGCGCCTAATGGCAACCGTTGTTGAGCTTGGTGACATTGAGGGGTTTATTCTTGACGACCCGGTGGCGGGCGTGCTGGATAACACAACCTACACTTTGGGCGGTCTTGTCTTTAGCGACATTACTGACCGGATGATTAGTGCCAGTGTTTCGAGGGGTAAGAACCGTGACCTTGACCGGTTCAACGCTGGAAGTTTGAGCGTTGTGTTGAACAACAATGACCGCGCTTTCGACCCAACCTATACGCTGTCACCTTTCGCTGGGGCGATTATTCCCAGGCGTGAAGTTCGGGTGACAGTTGACGGGGAACGGGTTATCGAAACAACTATTGATGACTGGAATTTTGAGTATCAGCCGGGCGGTAATTCGATTGCAACTATTGAGGCAACTGATGAGCTGACTTTGCTGGCCCGTCAGGTACTCACTCAGGGCACGGCGACACCGCAGCTCAGTGGTGCCCGTGTGACCGAAATCCTGAACCAACCTACAGTCGCATGGCCTGCAGATAAACGCTCCATTGATGCCGGTATCAGCACGCTGGGGGATGACTTTATTGAGGGTAACGCTTTGTCTTACTTGCAGAAGGTTTCTGACAGTGAGCAGGGGCTTCTGTTTGTGGGGAAGAATGGGAACCTGGTGTTTAGGGATCGCCTTGATGCCACACCAACCTCGACCACGGTCACAGAGTTTACTGATGATGGCACTGGGATTCCGTTCACTCTGACCTCGGTGAATTATGGTTCTGAGCTTCTGTATAACGAGGCAATTGTCACGAGCAACGCTGGAATTGCTACGGCTGTGAATGAGCGTTCGCAAACTGCTTACGGTATTTCATCAATCCAGTTGGAAACCCTCGTGTCCACCACGGAGCAACTGCAAAATATCGCAGACTTCCTTGTTCAAAAGTATGGCGACCCGGAGTATCGTTTTGAAACTATCCGGGTGAACTTGGACACTATCGGCTCCACTAATAAGGCAACCTGTTTGGGGTTGGAGATTGGTGATGTTGTGTCTATCAGTTTCACACCGAACAACATTGGTTCTCCGATTCAACAGTTTGGGCAGATTATTCGCATCGCGCATGACATAGATATTTCCAGGCATGACATGAGTATTAGTGTTGCCTCGTTGGATTGGACTTTCCTTGTTCTGAATGACGCGGTGTTTGGTAAACTTGACAGTAATAACGCTTTAGCTTTCTAGGAGAATCAATGGCTGGCGCAGGCTATCGCACATTTACCGCAGGTGAGGTTTTGACGGCGGCGAATGTTCAGGGCTACCTCATGGATCAGTCCATTCCGGTGTTTGCTTCGGAGGCTGTCGCGGGGTCTGCGATTCCCACGCCTGGGGAGGGCCAATTTCGGTACCTTCAGGATGTAGATGCCTTTCAGGTCTACACTGGGAGTGCGTGGGTTGCCGCTGCCGGTGCGAGCGTAGGTTTTGAACAAACATTTCTTCTGATGGGAGCATAACAACATGGCAAGTAGTTACAAGGTTTTGGGTCAGGTGGATTTGCAGTCTGCTACTTTGACAACGCTTTACACGGTTCCTGCGAGCACTGAGGCTGTGATTTCTACGGTAATTGTGGCGAACAGGGCGGCTACGGCAACAACTTTCCGGCTTGCTGTGCGCCCTAATGGTGCTGCTATTTCGGATCAGCATTACATTGCTTATGATGTGCCAATTGCCGCCAACGACTCCACCACTCTCACGCTCGGTTTGACGATGGATGCTTCGGATGTGCTTTCGGTTAACGCGGCTGGTACGGCTTCCCGGCTTTCGTTCAACGCTTTCGGTGCTGAAGTAACCGTTTAGGAGGGGTAACTCATGGCTGTTACTTCTATGATGAATTCCAGTTTGGGGTTTTTTCAGCGTTATGACCAATTCAGTGGTGGCGCTAGGCAAGTGCTAGAAGCCAGTTTTATTTGCGTTGGCGGTGGTGCTGGTGGCGGAAAATCGAACCGTGCCGCTAACAGTAGTGTCGGCGGCGGAGGTGCCGGTGGTGGTGGAGGACTATCTTTCGGCAATACCTTTCTTCGCCGTGGAGATAGTTTTACCGTAACAATCGGCGCAGGCGGTAGCACAGCCGGAAACTCTGGCGGAAACGGAAGTAAAACTGTTTTTGCCAGTGTTTTTCAGGGCGGTGGCGGTGGCGGTGGTTATGCCGTAGATAATGCGGCCGCCTGCGCTGGTTTGACGGGGGCGTGCGGTGGTGGTGGCGGCGCACCTCACTCGGGAACTGGTGCGGCAGGCTTGGGCGTTATCGGTTTCGACGGCTCAACGGGTCCGGCTACCGGTGGCGGTAGCGGTGGCGGTGGAATGGGCGTGGCTGGCACATCTAACGGCGGTCCGGGTGGAAACGGTCTGACAGTTAATACAATCCTGACAACCGCTGAGGCTACATCTTTAGGCGTCGGGCAGGTTTCGGGGTCCAATGTTTGGTTTTGCGGCGGCGGTGGAGGCGGCACAACATCCGCAACGGCTAACTCCGGTGGCGATGGTGGTCTCGGCGGTGGCGGTAAGGGTGGTGACCGCGGTGGAGTAAACGCGGCACCAGGAGTCGCTAACACAGGTGGCGGCGGTGGTGGCGCTGGTGCTGGTTCAATGAGCACAACACAGACAGGAGGGTCGGGTGTTGTCGTCTTAAAATATCCGGCTAACATAACGCTCTCCATAGGCGCTGGCCTAACCGCTGGTGCGGTTACAATAGTCTCAGGTTCGTTCAAAATAACCGCTTTCAAGTCCGGTTCAGACACAGTTACGGTGGCTTAAAAATGGCTCATTATGCGTTTCTCGATGAAAACAGTATTGTCACCTGGGTAATCAGTGGAAATGAAGAAGATTTCATACTTGACGGCATTGAGTCTTGGGAAGACTACTATGGGTTGTTTCATGGTCAAAAATGTGTACGAACTTCCTACAACACTTTCGGAGGCGTTCACTACACTACTGATGACGAAGGCGGGCGCGTACCCTCAGAGGACCAGTCCAAGGCGTTACGGAAGAACTACGCCGGTATCGGGTTCACTTATGATGAGGAGCGCGATGCGTTTATCCCACCGCAACCCTTTGAGTCATGGGTTCTCAATGAGGACACCTGCCTGTGGGAGCCGCCTCTGTCTTATCCTACGGATGGGAAGATTTACACTTGGGATGAGGAAGCCGGTGACTGGGTAGAGGTGCCAAGTGTCTAAATGTTCTGCTTGTGATGATCGCCCTGAAAGGTGCGATGACTCGTCTTGCCCTCCGATAGGAGAGTAGGCGGTGAAGCTCGTTCAGCCCTGGCCAGAGGGATATTCCATCAATGCCAAGAGCCCTTATGGTTGGCGGAAGCATCCGATTACGGGTAAGCGTACTTTTCATCACGGCGTAGATGTGGCGTTGCCTGTGGGTACTCCGTTGACGGCTCCGGCGGATGGTGTGGTGGTGAAAAAGGGTAACGGGGGCTCTGGCGGTATTACTTTGATTGTGAAGCACGCCTCTGACCTTTTCACTGTCTACTATCATTTGCAGAAACCGTCACGGTTTCCTGTTGGTGGGCGTGTGCTTGTGGGCGAACAGATTGCTTTTTCGGGTAACACGGGTGCTTCTACTGGCCCACATTTGCATTGGGAGGTGCGGAAGTCTGCGCGTTGGGGCGACACTGTTGATCCTATGCCTTACTTGCAGGGTGCCCCGTCTGTGGCTCCAGCTCCGTTAGCCGTGACGGGTCGTCTCGATGCCACGACATGGAAGGCGTGGCAGACCGCGCTTAAGAAACAGGGCGTGTACCCCGGTGTTATCGACGGCAAACCTGGCAGGATGACGTGGGCGGCAGTACAAGCATGGGCGGGCGCTCCCCAGACGGGACAGAATGACCGTGTAACGCGCCAGAAGGTTCAGGAACGCCTCGGAGTGAAGGCGGATGGGGTTTGGGGTCGTCTCACGATTTCAGCGCTTCAGCGGGATCTCAACGAAGGGAGCCTGTAATGGAGGAAAACCATGAGACCGCGAGTGTGAAGGTATCGATGCGGGATATTTATTTAGAGGTTCAACGGCAGGGTCGCCTGCTGGAGAAGATTGCGAATGCTTTGCCGGATAGTGAGGCGAAGATTGAGGATCATGAGGTTCGGATTCGTCGCCTGGAACAGAGGATGTGGCAGGCTATCGGGGTTTTCGGGTTTCTCGCGGCTGTGATTAGTCCGCTTGTGGCGGTGTTGACGAAGTGAAAGCGAACCCTAATTGGCGGATTCGGCGACGCTACATTTTCGCTGCGTTTGCGCTCGGCGTAGGAATGATTGTGTCGGCTACGGTAGCGATTTGGCAGGACAAGCTCGGTGCGGGTGACTTAGTGACGGGTGGCGTTGCCCTGATAACCTTGATTCTCACGTCCTACATTTTTGGGGCGGCTTGGGAAGATCGTGGAAAGAAGGAGAATCCGGATGGATAAGTTGAGGGCTTACTGGAGTTATGCGGCTGAGCGTGCGGTGAAGACTGTGGCGCAGACCGCTATTGCCGTGATTACGGCAAGCGCGGCATTGTCGCTCGTCGATGTGGATTTTGTGCAGGTGTTGGGGGTTGCGGGTCTCGCGGGTTTGATGTCTCTGCTGACTTCGGTGCTGACTTATGACAAGGCGGGCGAATAGTGTCTGGGCCTTTAGATAACGTCGAGAAGGTTGACGGTTTCAGCGTTCCAGTAGATCCGATGGATTTGCTGCAATGCGATTCTTGTCAGTAGAATAAGACTCTGGCCCCGCCGGTCTCCACCATCGGCGGGGTCATTCTATTTCAGCCACGCAGTAACCGTCTGACGGCTTACACCGGCTTTCTTTGCCAGGGTGGATATGTCTGCGCCTTCCTCGTGTTCGAGCCGTATGCGGGCTTTGAGGGCTTCCGTCACGTTCTCGAGTTTGAGTAGCGCGAAGTCGCGGATGTCTCCGAGCTGTTCCACAGACATTTCGGAGTAGTCAATTCGGTCGTAATTGAACATATATAAAGTCTAAAGCACAGCTTTAGGTTTCAGCGTGACAAAATCGTTATATTTCAATGCTTGTCAAAAACTGCAGCCAGCCGTATTGTATGAGTAACCCAAAGAAAGGTGGAACTAATGAAAATTTGGGAGCTTACAGATTTAGCGCTAGAAGCAATTATTTCGGGAGCTGTCACGCCCGAACAGGCTGAGACGCTAAAGGTTCTAATCAGCAGCGCCCTTTATTTTGACAAGAAGCGTCAAATTGCTCAGTATCGCCAGACTGTTTTAGAGATACAAGAAATCATCAAGTAAGGAAAGGTGGAAACAATGGGTTACATGAAACAAATCGACATACAGTTCGAGAACACTATCGAGACAGCGATGGCTCGTGGCGATCAGGAACTCGCTGACACGGTTGCCTGGTATCGCGCTCACTATCAGACGCTCCCGCCGGAGTTGATGCGAGCGATTCTGACCGATAACGAATTCTTCCAGAAGGCGTTGACGGTGTGGGAGAACGAACTTCCGGCACCTAAGCCTGCGAGTTCTCATGTTGCGCTGCAGGAACCATTGCCTTCACGTCGCGCTCTGCGTCGTCAACGTATGGGATGGCAGTGTGTGGTGGGTTGGAGCATGATTCTCGGTTCTATGGTTGCCGGGATTATCGTGATTGTGGTGAACCTGTGAGGGCCGGCTGGGTTATCGTCCTCATGGGCGTCGGATCGGCTGTCATCGGTCAACACACAGACGCCTATGTGATGGGTGCCCTGCTTGTGGTGTGTGGTTTGCTCGCTCTCAGATTGAAAGGGGTATAGGGATGATGGATTTACAGTGGGACGGTCGGGATATTCGTGTCCGCTTGCGTGATGACGTGTGGCAGGTCGAAGAACCCGGCACGCTGTCTCTCACGAGGACTCAGGCGCAAATGCTGCGGGTTCACTTGAACGAACTCGCGGTCTCTCACCAATACGAAATCGAGCCGGAAGATGGTTAGCGTTCGTGAGGGAGAGTCCCAGCCCAAATGCCGTAAGGCTCTTTAGCTTCTATAGCGTAGAGGAAGCATTGGAGACGGATGGGACATTCGGCACACATGGCCCTAGCGAGTTTTATGGCTTGCTCACGGGTTTGCTTGTCCGGGAAATCCTCGGGGAAGAAAATGTCGGGGAGGGATTGGCAGGGCGTCTCGGTAGATTCGAGCGCTTGTGCGAAATCTGCGTAATGTCCCCGGTTACTCATACGATAAGGATATAGGAGGTGGGCGGTGTCTGAGGACAACGTGGTGGATATGGATGCGTATCGGTTGGCGGATTTGATTGCCAAGAATTGGATGGATGCGTATTCGGATAATGGTGCTATTTGGCAGCGGTCGCAGGATGCGCTTGATTTGGTGAAGCGTCAAGTGTCGCCGGAGATGTGGGATAGGGCTCTCGTGATTGCGCGTAGGAGGTTTGGGGATGGCGAGATTTATTGACCCTAACCGGTTTGTGGCTTCTAAGAGTTTCTCGGAGGAGGCTTGGTTGGAGGCGCGCCGGTCGGGTGTGACTGCGACTCAGGTGGCTAAGGCTGCTACGCCTGCGGGGTTTGAGCAGGTTGTTCGCGAGTATCGGTCAAATGAGCCGGTCGAGGACAACGCGTATATGCGTTTCGGTCGGGAGTGGGAAGGTCCGATAGCGATGACGTTGAAGAATAAACATGCGATTATGCCGAATGATTGGGTTATTCAGTCGGCTGAGAATCCGCGTCATATGGCGACCCCGGATGGTCTGTCGATGGATCACCAAACTATCTCCGAAATAAAGACTACGGGGACAGAGTGGAAGACTATTCCGGCGCAATATATACGGCAGGTGCAATGGCAGTTATACGTGACCGGGGCGAACTTGTGCGTGTTTGCGTGGATGCTTAGGGACGAGTTTGACGGTGTTCTAATTCCGGCATGGTTTGAACCTGAGATTAGGTTTATTGACCGGGATGAGGACATGATTGAGACGTTGGTCAAGGTGGCTGACGAACTATGGGAAAGGGTAAATAATGCCGAGGTTTGATTTAGCGCAGTATTCGACTGTGGCGGAACGTATTGAGAAGTTTTGGGTGAAGTATCCGAATGGGCGATTGCATACGGAGCTTGTGCATTTCGCGCCGGATCAGGTAGTCATCAAGGCAGAGGTTTATTTGGACCGGGACGACCTGCGACCCGTGACGGTGGACTATGCGGAAGAACGCATTGATTCGTCGCCTGTGAACCGTGTGAGCATGGTGGAGAATTGTGCGACGTCGGCTATCGGGCGCGCTCTCGCTGATTTGGGTGGTGAACTAACTGGCGCTAAGCGTCCATCCCGTGAAGAAATGGAGAAGGTCGCACGACATGAGACGGCTGCGAAACGCGATTGGCTCGCCGAAGCCGAAACCATCGAGGACGTAGACAAACTGCGGTTATTATGGGCTGAAGCATCCCAAGCGGGTGCCTCCCAAACCGTATTAGCGAAAGTGAAGGCCCGTGCAGAAAAACTCGGTGCTAGTGGCGAGCGTTCGTGAACTGTCGGACGCATACATGGAGGCTCTCGCAACGCATGACCCGGATGTGGAAGTGTGGAAGCGAGCATTTTTGGAGAGGACGGTGATGCTCTGTGATGCCTTCACAGATAGCGCAGGAACTAATAGAGTTGACACAAACAAACAAGAAGGGTGTGGAGGCGCTTTATGAAGCTGAGATTGATTTGGCTGGAGCTGAATCTGCTTTGGACAAAGCGGAGGCTAGCGCGTTTATATCAGCTTCAGGCTCGGTTGCTGAGAGGCAGGCCGTTGCGAAGCTTGAGGTCGCGGAGTTACGCTTTGAAAGAGATTTGGCTAAGGCTAAAGTGAATCGGGTTCGGACGAAGATCAAGGCGATTGAGTCCGAGTTGATGGCGTTGGCTACTGCTGCGAAGATGTTGCAGGCAGAAATGAAGCTGTAGGGTTCGCTTCTCATGTGCCCTAAACTTTACATTTGACGCGAAATGTAAAGAATAGCGGTCATCGTTCGGGATAAACTTTGAGCATGGCTATCCCAAAGAAAATCTTGAAGCTCGTCCAGGAAAGGGATGCCCACTGTTGGCATTGTTCGAGCGAAATCGACCTCGTGCCTCATCATCGGATAAACCGGGGCATGGGCGGATCGAAATTGCTGGACACTCCCGACAATTTGATGATGGTGTGTGCCGTCTATAACGGGCTCATGGAATCCGATTATCGGATTGCTCAGGCGGCGCGACAGTGGGGTCACAAGTTGGCTGTGTGGGAGGTGCCGGAGGAGCGTGCCGTTTTTGATGTGACGGGTGGTTGGTGGTATCTTCACGGTGACGGGTCGAAGTCACAGGTCGATATTCGAGACCTATGGTAGGTGTAGAATAGAGTGAGGGCCAGAGCTTTCGCACCCTGACCCTCACATAAATACCGGTAAGCAGACTACCGGCTTTTCCATTCTACGGGATAGCCGGGGAATGGAGAAACAATGAACGACAATTCATCAATCGATGAAGGCATATACGTCCCTCGATTTCCGGGGTGGCCTATGGTCTTACAGCAAAGCCTGATTTTCAGTGAACTGTCAGACGATGAATTTCGCATAGCGTGTGCCTATCTTGTACGCGATGAACACAATAGCGACCGCTTTGACGACTTCGTAACGCGCTACGATTCTAAGCTAGTCGCAGACGTAGTCAAGTGGGTTCGAGACTCGGGATACACTCGCAATGGATAACCCGGGCATTTATCGAAACGAACTCGCTATCGACGGCAACTTCACGACTGTCGATAACACTTGGATTCGCAATAGTGGACTCACACCACAGGCGAACTTTCTGTGGATTTACCTGCTTAGTCACAAGGTCGGATATGAGCTACGGGATAGCCAGATTCTGCGAGAGACGGGCTTCGGGCGCAAAGGCTTACGCGCTGCTAGAGGCGAACTTGTCGAAAAGGGTTGGCTTGTGCTGGAGCGCATGAAGAACCCGGATGGGAGCCTCGGAACCTATGCTTATTACTTGCAAGAACCCAGAGACCCCATGGGCACTGTGGCTGGGGGCACTGTGGAGCAAGGCACTGTGGCTGAGGGGTCTGACTTAAGAAGACTAATATCTAAAGAGAAGACTAAATTAGAGAACACTAATTCTATAGATATTGCGTTTGAGAAATTCTGGGCTGCTTATCCTCGCAAAAAGGGCAAAGGTCAAGCACGGAGAGCCTTTGAGACGGCGCTAAAGAAAACCGACCTAGATACTATCCTCGCTGGGGTAGAGGCATATAAGGCAAATGAGGACATGGATGACATGCAATTCATTGCCTATCCGTCGTCTTGGCTAAATGGGGAACGGTGGGAAGACGAGTATGAGGTCAAGCCTAAGAAAGAAACTCCGGGACCTGGTCGTCGTGAATGGGTCAAGGATTTTCATCGGGCTGGGGACCATTGGGCTTGTGAGCCGGGTGAGTTTCCGGATGGCTGTTCGTGATGAAATCGTTATATTTCAATGCTTGACATATGCCTACTGATAGACAATGATTGAGACATAAGCCAGAAAGGTGGAAAAAATGGCTAACACAGCAAAAATAACTCTCACGGAAGCTCAGATTCGCGCTCTACTGTTTTGCTTGGACATGGGCGAGATGGATTTGCAACAGACCGACGATGAAGAAAAGCGCGACTCGGGTCTTGGACATTTTGAGCGTTCGATTGAATCAATCAGGCAAAAGCTCGCAAAGGAAGGTTTCTCGCTCTAATGCAGCTTGGAAAGTTTGACTGCTCTACTGGCATAGCAAACACGTTGTATGTGAACGGCGATTTGACGGTGAGAACTGCTGTAGAAAAAGACAAGGCTTTCATCGACAAATTGCAGAAGGATAATTCCTACGCTGTCGGATTTATTCAGTCAACGGTTTGGGACAAATATGTCTTTGGTGGGGAACGTAACTTTGTTGTGTTTATCTGTGAGAAGAATGCTGACATGGTTGGGTATGTGTTATTGACTCCGGGCCGCAAACCGTATTCGTATGCAAAGATTCAACAGATTGCTGTTCGTGAGGATGCGCGACGTTTGGACTATGGGTCTGCGCTCATCGCTGTTGTGCGAGAGTTTTGCAACACGTTTCAACGTATGGGTGTGACTTTGCGTTGTCGGATTGATTTGGAAAGTAATCATTTCTGGCGTGCTCTGGGGTTCACTTTGTATGGTGTTTGGGAAAAGGGGAAAGTAAATCATGTTGGTTTCAAGGCTTCAGATGACATCAATCTGTGGCGGATTGACTTGAATGACCAGTTGTTGACTCTGTTTTCTACGGAGGAAATGGATAACGGAATGTGGGTTGTTGAGAATAAGGTGATGTATCTGTGAAAGGTGAAATGATGGAGGCTATCCCGTTTTTCATGGTGGGTCAGGTGGAGCCGTTGTCGCCGGATGCTGTCGAGCTTGTGTGTGATGGGGATCGGCGGGATGTGGCGCGTGGGGATGTGTTGATTGTGAGGATGCGGTGATCGATTGGGCTAAGGAGATGGGGATTGATATGACCGAGTTACAGAAGGAAAGCCCATCGTATTTGACCCCGGGAGATTATGCGTCATTAGAGTGGCGTTTCAATAGGGGAAAGATTGAGCGTGCTGAGAAGGTTGCCGCAAAGCTCGAAGCAAGAGCTAATTCTGTTCGAGCAGTTAGGGAGGCAAAGGGATTCAAAAAACCCGAGTCTCTGTCCACGAAGCCTGTTCCAAAAAAACGCGCTAAAGTGAAACGGTATGAGTTCACGGAACGTCAGTTGGAGATTGCTAGGCGGGTTTTGAATGGTCAGGGTTCAGTGTGAACGTTGCGGCATGGAATGGCAGGTCAACTCGATTCGTCGAAAGACAATCTTGTGCCAGTCGTGTAAGGCTCGGAAGGTTCAGACAGTCCACTCCCCGGAGGGCAAGTGTCTTCCCTGGCATGGTAGATTCGCACGCGATGAAATCACGCCGGTGGATGACGACGGGAATCCTGTTTTCCCTGGTGTCCGTAGTTGTGGTAATAATGATTGTGTTTCTCCGAAGCATGTTGTTGGTTATGGAAAGGATGGAAAATGATTCGTAATGGTGCACAGGTGACTGTGACTGGTTGGTTGCAGAATGTGTCTGATTTTGATTGGGGTCGGTCGGTGAAAGTCGCGGTCGATGTTTCCCGTAAGAATCATCAAGGGGAGTGGGAGAAGGTCGATCAGACGATTTACGACTGCACCACTAACGACAAGGGTCAGGTGTTTGACGGTATCAATCAGGTGACGGTTGTGGGTCGGATTACGGGGACGAACGTGTTTCAGAAGCGTGACGGCTCTACTGGGTTCTCTATCAAGGTTCGGGCGGATGATATTGCGCCGGCTGTCGATGAGAAGCGCATGGAGGCTGCCGTGAATGCCGTCTGGCCGACAGTGAATCCCAACAAGCCTATCGACGAGAGCGCACCCTTCTAATGACTGGGAACGTATCAACTTTGTCGGAACTTTTGCAAGTATGGTTTGAACAAAAAAAAGATGAGCCGTTTGCTTTAGACGAGCTTGCCGATTTAATGGCTGACGCTAAGAGCATTGTCGAGGAGCAAACACTCGAACGGATTTTTAAGATATTAGAAAACCAAAAAGTTCAACCTCTAGGAGCATGGGATATATACATGGAGGCCGTTAGAGAGATTATTGAGGAGGAATTCTAATGGACATGGTTGGCAGACTGCTGATTCTGGGGATGGCGACCACGTTCATCCTCCTCGCATACCAGACCACAGGCTTCCTGAGCGTCCTGGGATACATTTTCGGGACGATTCTGGGCATGGCGTTGCTTGCCTCATTTGCTAAAGGCACGCGATACTCTGGAAAGCGTGGAGATTAGCTTCGATGTTATAGGGCGACCCGCACCACAGGGGTCGAAGAAAAGCATCGGTAATAATCGTTTCATTGAGTCTTCTAAGTTTCTCCCTGCTTGGAGGGCTGACGTGAAATCGGCTGCTATACACGCGACCCAGGTTTATGGGTGGCAGGCAGTCACGGGGCCGGTTGAGTTAGAGATAATGTTCTATCTTGACCGGCCTTCCAGCATTTCTAGGACGGCTAGACCGTATCCGATTGTCGCACCGGATCTGGACAAGCTGATTCGCGGTGTAGGCGACTCGTTGACGGGTGTCGTGTATGAGGATGACGCACAAGTGATCCGTGTCCTCGCCTGGAAGACATACGCTGACACTCGCCCACCTGGCGCATTTATCCGCGTGAACGAATTATCACAATTCGATAACGAGGCGTTTCAATCATTCGATTTCCTCGATTTACCTGATTAGACTTGTGGCAACCTACGAAAGGAGACACTATGTCTAGTGTTCAGGAAGTGCTACACCAACAGTCTCGGAAGATTAGCGACGACATATTCCAGCCCTATGATGAAGCCTCACGGCTGTTGCTTGACGAGAACCTTGTGTGGAATGAGGACTTCGATGCAATCCGCAAAGCCCTCGCCCTCGCCTTGAAAGAATGTTCTACAACGAAGAACTTGAATCCCTGGTTTCTCGAGGTGGCGTTCCGTCTGATTGATACGAAGCGTGCCGATGCTTGAGGGTTTGACGCCGCCGGAGCGTACATTTCCGTGTCATGTTCGTACAATCCTCGAGCGTCTCGACGAGAGTGACAAGAAGATTCTCCTAGACGCACTCGCAGACATGGAAAGCTGGTCGCATGTTGCTTTGGCGCAAGCGTTGACGCAACGCGGGATTCAATGTTCAGATAAACCTATTCGTAAGCATCGCAGTGGAATCTGTTCCTGCAAGTAAGGTGGACTAATGCTAGAAAACATCCAGCCGGCTACTCCGGTGAAAACTACGAAGCAAGTGAAACCGTCGCTAGAGTTTGACGGGACGGAAGGTGTAGCGGTCACGCCGGGCTATGCCGAGGAGCCACAGAACTTTGACGAGTTCCTGCGTGACGCCGGTATCGATCCGACGGATATTGACGTGATTCCTCCCGTTCGGACGTCACGGTGGCAGCGGTGGGATGGCGAATGGTTGACGTCATACAGGTTCACGTTCCGGAAAAAGACTCCGGGCATAGATTTGCCGTTACTGCTTGCCGAAGCCAAGAAAAAGTTAGGTAAGCCTAAGTTAGCTAAGCCGGAGGCGCGTGCCCTCGTCGTGCTGTGGTCTGACCTACAGGTGGGGAAGGTGGACTATCGGGGCAACTCGGAGACTCTACTTGCTCGCGTCGCGTTGATGCAGGCACGCCTTATCGAACAGGTGAAGCGTGAAAAGCCCGCACAAGTTATCTTCGCTGATCTCGGTGACGTCGTGGAAGGCTTCGCCAATGCGAATAGCTCACAACAGCATTATTCTAATGACCTAAGCCTTATGGAGCAGGTAGACCTCGCAACCACGTTTGCTTGGCAGACAATTCGTGAAATCGCGGAACTAGTCCCTGCTGTAATCTATGCGTCGGTCGGGTCTAACCATTGCCAGTTTCGTGGGCCAAATGGTAAACCGATAGGTAAGCCGACGGATGACTGGGGTGTGTTCATTGGGAGGCAGCTTGCACGGTTGGCCGGTGAAATCGGCGCAGACCATATCCGCTTCGTAGAACCACAACCTTGGGACGAATCCCTAGCAATCGACGTATTCGATGACGGATTCCATATCCTGGGTATCGTGCATGGTCATCAAGCATCGCGACCTGACGCCATGGCGACATGGTGGAGACAGCAAGCGTTCGCACGCCAACCAGTCGCAGACGCCTCACTGTTGATTCACGGGCACTGGCATCACCTACGCGTCACAGAGCTAGGTTCGGTGGATCGTGGCGATAGAGTCGCATCACGCTTCATCGTCATGGCCCCAACAATGGACAACGGGTCAGGCTGGTTCAGATTGAACACGGGTGAAGATTCCATCCCTGGCCTCGCCACACTCATCCTAGAAAAGGGCGTCGACTACACCGGAACAGTCTATAAACTGTAAGTTATGGACATCTCAGCCCTCGATGGGCATTACAACCCGGTAGAAGTAGAGACAGCACACTTCCGAGGTGTCGCACAAAACTTCTACAACCTTCCTATCCATATTCTGCTTGACTTGAAGCTCGCACAGTTCGAAGGTAAAGGCGATGAGATACTTGTCCTATTTGACGCCGCCGAACTAGCGTTCGATGCTAAACAGTTCGACAAACCCCAAGACCTATCCTTCCGTCAATTCATGGAGGTCATTAGGCAATGGGTAGACAAGTCGCAACCTCAGGAATGAAAACCCCCACCCCACATGCCATTCGCTAAACCATGTTTGAAATGTAATAAACTAACCCGCACGGGGTCATACTGCCAGGGGTGCCGCCCCATCAAGCCGGACAGCCCAGAACGAAAAGCAAAGAAACAACAGCTATACAACAGCGAGTATAGGAAGCTACGGAAGCTCGTCGTCTCAGGCGCAACACACTGTCACATATGTAACAAACCATTCCAGCCAGGGGACCGGGTAGAAGCTGATCATGTAGAGCCAGGAAACCCCTACGGGCCCCTCGCGCCAGCTCATCGATTATGTAACCAACGCAAGGGCAACAAACAACCTAACTAATCGCGCCAGATACCCCTGTACGAGTTTGATGGGGGTGGGCAAATTCTTGAAAAACGTTTGCGTGGTCACAGATCGGAAGAGCGGTTCAGCAGGAATGCCGAGACCGCAATGGGATC
>ERZ869929.355-NODE-355-length-30299-cov-3.778402_pt1 | contig 30299 bp, 42 predicted proteins | sample MGYA00579312_ERZ869929 | MGnify/ENA primary metagenome ERZ869929 (study PRJEB32216, sample SAMN09231818) | wastewater metagenome | place: USA: Maryland | collected 2016-08-09 | study: EMG produced TPA metagenomics assembly of the PRJNA472060 data set (Reclaimed... | reverse complement strand
GCGGTTTATCCATTCCATTCATGCTCCATTTTTGATATAATCATATCAGCTTTTAGCAACTACACGCCCCCTACGACAAGGGCGTTTTTTGTTTCATATGACAACTAGTATAGCCTCACTTGCTCTAAAATGCAAATAGTGTTATGCTTCTATATGCTCACTTATACGCGATTGTTGCATCTCGCAGACCACCAAAGGGCCATTGTTTTCACTCCATTGAACGATGGCCTTTTTGGTTGCCAAACGCTGGTGAGTGTGATATATTGATAAACGAACACTACTCCGTTCATGATGACTGCGATAGCTTGAAACTTGATACGCACACCGCCCCAACGCCTCCTGTATGGGGCGGCTGTGTTTTATGTGGTATACTCAGGTTGTGATGATAAATAGGTCGCACTATTTTTGTCCAACATTCCCCCGCGTGGGGATTTGTTGTTTATGCTCCATACCGACATCGGTAAACCAAAAACGCCTCTAGCGATTGAGGCGTCTGTGGCTTGCATACATCCAATGTCGAAACAAAGAATAGATAGTTAAAGATTAACGCACATCTGGCAGGGTGTCAAGTAAACGCTCAATAGTGGCGTATCGTGCTGTCCCTAATCTATAGAGGCTGTGGGCATATACCTTAATCCAATCTTCGCCTATCTGTTCAATGCTGAATGTTTTGATTATATCGTGGCAAATCGTTTCCAATTCAGCGATACGTTTATTAGCCGCGTCTAATTGGCGTGACGTTTCCAAGTGGCGCAATTGCTCCAAAAGTAACATGCCCTTAGGCGTTAAAAAGCCGATTTGTTCACCGTAGCCCGTTGCACGCCAGTCTATATTGCCTAGCTGTTTAAGCTGTGCAGTCAGGCTATCGTTTAGATAATCACGCCCTGAGCCTGCATAGTATTCTAAACACTCGCGTTCGTTGGTAAATTGAGATTGGTCAGTCATGGTTTATTGTCCTTTCCTAGTTTTCTTGGATTGAAACTGTATGCCCGTTATGAGCATGTAAATAAGCCTTACGATACTTTTCAGCGGTATCTTTACCCACCTTACCTAACCCGCTGGATTCAATAGCGGCGGCTAATTCGCGCACCGTTCCGTTATGGCGATAGTCTGGATAGCTGTCTAGGAATGTATAGACAATCGTTTGACTAGACGGTCTATTTGTCGAATCACTAGACGGGTTAGACGTGTCTACTTGTCGATTGTCTGTCTGATTAGACGGCTTAGACATAGACATGTCTAAGGCCTGATACCAGTTGTCTTGTTGTAGCTCAAAACGAACGTAGTGTGATTTAGTAGCGGCGTCAAATTCTACACCGTCCGTCATGGCGCGATTTTTGGCTACAATCGCATCCCAATAGGAATTAGCGAGATTAGACATATAACTACTGTGATGCTCCACTGCCTCTATACGGCCTTGCCATTCATTCAAAGCATGGTCATAGGCTACCTTATCGGCATGGCGTCGTTTAATCGCGTCTAAGCCAACCTCTTTTAAAATGTAAGCCGTTATAAGGGTTAGACTTGGTGGCCCTAATGCCTCTAGCCACGCAAAAACATTCACGCTATGCCCATGTAAAGCAAAGGTATAGTTACCCACTAGACTAATTGACACGCTGACCAGCATCGCGCTAATCAGCAGCACACGGGTTAAACGATGCACGGGCAACACCGCAAACGCCAGCGTAAACAGAATGGCTCCAATTTCAGCAAGTGCTACCACACAAGACGCGACCAATGCCGCCAGCACCTTACTTTCAATATTGCTATGGAAAGTGGTATAGCCGATAGCAAACAATCGAATAGCACTCGGAATAAACGCGGCGAGCAAAAAGCCATAGGCTAATCGCGTCACACGGTTAATGAGTTCGGGTGGAAACTTACCCACTGATGTATTCTCGAATTGTGCGAATAATGGTTTGTCGCCAATCTCGCGTAGGGTTGCTTTTACAGCGCGTTCTTTTGCTTGGCTACGCTGTACCGTTGTGAGAGGTCGTAGTTTAATATCACTGTCCATAGTTTTCTCCTATTCTTTTGATTTGATCTATATCCTCATCTGACAATTCAAACCATTCAAGACGTTGACGTTTATCCTTAAATTCACGATGCAAAACTAGTTCTAATTCATCGTATTTCGACGACGGTAAAATACAAATTATTCGCATAGGGTAAGGCATAGCAGTTTCTAAATGACTTATGCGTCGCCGAATAGAATAAGTTTTGCCAATTTTATATAGCTTATTGAGTCCACATTCCTGAATGATATAAACACATCCATTTCTTTTAATGGACTCAGCATAGGCTAACCACTGCTCGTTTTGCCCACGACGATATATGTCATCTACCATGCCTTGATAAATATCATCGTTCGGGTTGCTCTCTATTTTTGGATAAGCTACGCGATAGAAATAGACAACCATGTAAATATAGAGCGTATTCGTAAATATCGTAATCAAAACCCAAATCAAAACCATCATTTCCATTGATGCTATCCTTTGTTATACTTATCTTGAGCAACACCCCCGCATAACGCAGGGGCGTTTTGTTTTAAACATATCCCTATTATACCATGTCTGGTAGCTAGGGATGGTTAGAATCTACTCCACTTCTACCAACATCAGTTTATAGCGTTTGCCCGTCTTGACCCGTTCGCGCCATGTGGCAAACAATCGAATGAGGGGCTTGATATTCCCCGCCAAAATGCCGCTAATTTCATCCGACGAATACACATGGATAGTTTCATCGGTAGGCGGTTGCAAATCGTCACCTTGCCCCGCCTGCATCGCCACACGACTATTTTTCTCAGCAGTGAGACGCGCTACACTTGCTTGATTATCAACTGCCCACTCTAACAAACTTTCGCGCTCATTTCGATCTTCGACATACGCAACAGCGGCATAGTGCGAAAAGGACAGCGGGTAGAGGCGTTCATGGAGTTCATACTGTGCGACCACGCTACACCAGTTAGAAAGCGTGCTAGAGGCGTTGGGAAGTAACAAGCTATCCATCGGGATAATCTGATGGGCGGCTTCACCAAACTTAACCGCGCATTGGTTAATGAAGTCCGACACAACCCATTGTCGGTTGCTATAGGCCATATACCAACCGGCGACAATCGCCTCAGCATCTTGTAGCGTAGCGCTAGTGACTTTGCAGCCAATGGTGCGACCATCCGGCGTAGTCAGGACAGTGTAGCCCTCACTGGCGTATTCGATAATTTCCTGTACCGATGTCGGTAAATCAGTCATGCTAAATTCCTTTCGAGTATCTGTGTCATACGTTTACGTTTCTGAGTATAGTAGCTTTTGTTGGCGCTGATACGCCGCTTTTCGCGGTACTCAGGCCGCGCCATATTACGGTGATGACGTTCCTTTGATGCTTGATTCATACAGGCCTTGCACCTGCTACTATAGTATAACTTGCCCTTGACGCGCTGACGATAAAAGCAAGCGACGGGTTGTGGGATACCCCGACAAATACAGTCGGGGTTAGTGCATACGCGGGTAGCCATCGCTTATTTATCCTTTTTGATTTCATCAACCAATAAGGCCGGGGCGTATCTATCCCCCATTGCAATTCGCAGCTTGTCATCCTGAGTCTGGACTAACTCGCCTTCTATGTCCTTTCGGCAAACATAGAAGGCATTTTCGCCACGTTTTATTTTGACGGTAACAGTACCCGATCCGCCCATTTTAACGTGGTCGGCAGTCATGATAGTGTCAACCCACACCTGAGTCATTTCAGGATTAAAAACTACCGCCCATGATACCGTATAACGGATGGCACCTATTGCCATATCTTTGATAGTAGGTCTAGGCGACGATGGAAATGTAACGAGCATGGTTATTTATCCTTCTTGAGTGCTTGCTCAACACGGGCTTTAAAGGTAGGGCGATATTCAAACTCAGATTCGGGCAACGTGCCGACGATTTGCGCCCAATACTTTGTCGGATAGGTGTAAGTATAAATCGCATACCCCTTTGCATCCTGCCCAAACGTTTCTTTATCGGTGTTGGGGCTTATGCCTGTTGCCTCTTTGAGTTTGTCACCCCATGCTTTACGAATTTCAGCGCTTTTCTCTTTGGACTCGACAAAAGCGTAGTAGATGTAAATGGTATTGTCTTTAACATCTATCCAATTTCGCGGGGTGCTAGTATTTCCGCCCTTATTCCAACCGCCGCCTGACTTCGGAGTAGGCATTGGCTTGAAGCCATAACCCGCTAATGCGTTGTCAAATGACAATAAATCTTCAAACCATCTGACAAGATCGCTATCAGGATCATAGTCGTAAAACGGGATGGTGATTTCAAAACCTTTCGGGGTTGTACATTTGATTGTGACAGTCATTTTATCTTCACTCCATTGAGATACTCGATAGCCTCATCAGTAAGGCGAAACATCCAACCATGTATAGCGTGTTCGGTGATATACCCCTTGAGTATCAACCGTTCAAAATGTTTACTATCTGCTACCTCATGAGTAGAGGGGTTATTGATACGCCAACGGGATATATAGCTCCCATCACGCGGGAATTGCATCAACAGGTTCAACTGAAATACGGTAGGGCGTTTCATTTATCACCCCGCGTTTTCAGCACAACAATAACCGTTTGGTCGGGTATAGCGTCTGATTCTGTGACCATCGCTATTTTAAACTTATATTTCTTGGCAACCTGTCGAATAGCGTTCATCGCTTGCCGATATTCGTCAGTCGGAAATGGGTACTTACACGTACTCTCATAACGTTGACTGACAATCTTATGACGCAACTCGTACCACTTGCCTCGCCGTTCCAGTTCAATTGATTTTTGCATATCATTCCTTTCTATAATCTACACTTGATTACATTATAGACTATTTCTAGTTGACATTCAAGCTACATTTTGTTATACTAAGGATGTTCTTTCGGTAATCAAGTAGAAGGGTATCGCCTATGGCACAATCTGTTTTACCCTTATCAATCGTAAATCAAGCAATCAATGGAGTAGATGAAAATGGTTAAAGCCTATCATTTTGTAAACAACGATCTCTCGCTAAATCACGACATGGCCCATATCAAGGCCAAAGTCGGGTTGACGCTTATGGTTGACCCCGAACTTCTTGAACTTTGCGAATATGGGTTACATGCGTCCTTAGATTTGTTAGACGCAGTACAATACGCGCCCGGTTCGATGCTGTGTATTGTGGAGCTAGGCGGCAAAATTTTAGAAGATACCGATAAGGTTGTGGCTGAAAAGCGCACGGTGTTAAACATTGTCGATTTTGACCGCCCCTTGCATGAGTTTGCCCTATGGTGTGCTGAACAAGCCTTAGCCCTTATCCCCAATCCAGACCCGCGTTGTCAAAACGCGATTGATGTCAAGCGGCGTTGGTTAGATAAACAAGCTACCGATGAAGAACTTGACGCCGCACGGTCAGCGGCATGGTCAGCGGCATGGTCAGCGGCAGAGTCAGCGGCACGGTCAGCGGCAGAGTCAGCGGCATGGTCAGCGGCACGGTCAGCGGCACGGTCAGCGGCACGGTCAGCGGCAGAGTCAGCGGCATGGTCAGCGGCAGAGTCAGCGCAAAAAGCGAAATTACTGGAAATGTTGGAATCCGTTTTGAGTACAATGGAGTAGATGAAAATGGAAAACGAAACAAACAAAAGCGCATTTTATGTCGGTCAACCTGTTGAAACGTCATTTGGTGGCGTTCGGAAAACTGGGAAACTATATGCCACAACGGGGCATTTTCGTGATATGTGGTTAATTGATCTTGATGAGGGTGGACGTATTCAACGCGGTGTTGCTAGTATTACCCCTATCCAATCCGATCCCATCCCGCAACCCGCCGCTATCCAGTACCCGCCCTTGCGCGTGCTGATTGATGGCAAGCCTAGCCAAACATGGCAACAGGTACTTGAGAGTAAGCCATTAGCCGCTAGTCAACCTCATTTGTATTTGGCGGGATATTATGAATTTGTTGATGCGACTTCTATTGAGATGATCAGTTTTCTCAATCAGCATCCACATACCCTCATGTTTGATTTTAATCCACCCCTAGACTCTGACAACGAAAGTGATTTTGGTTCTTACCGTGTCTTTATCATCACTGAGGGGGCGTAAACATGCGTGAACCTCTATTTGTCCATACACACTCGTTAGTCATTCCAAAGGGGGATAACACCCCCGAAATTGACGTGACGATTACCATCCGTGAGGGTGCTACGCCTGAAATGATTGTGGAAACGCTTGACCACTATTGCATCGCTGTACGGGCGTTGTGGTCAGGGGATGTGTTAGGCGATGACAAATACAACCGCGTGCGTAAAGATTATGCGGATACCCCACACGGCGAAGCGCGGGTGTGCTGTTACGGTAAGGCGTGGATGTTGCTTCCATCGGGCAAACGGCGTAGCGTACAGATTAACAAGTGTACTGAGGTAACGACGGCTTACGAGTTGACACGCTCCATTCGTGAATCTATCGCTACGCTTCACGACTTTTACAAGCTGACGACAGAACGCCGCGTTAATGCTGAGTTTGCCAGTGAGCCACAGCCAGCGACGTTGCGGCCTAGTCGCCAACGGGTTAAGGGCATGCTCGATGATGAATTAGCGCACCGCCTAGATGTTGGCCCCGGTCATCCTGATGATTATGGAGATAAATGATGACAACTTGCCAGCGCTGCAACGGGGAGAAAATACTCCCCACCTTACGCCTAGTTGGTAAACACTGGCGACCCATCGCAACCGACCCATGCCCCGATTGCTTAGGCACAGGGGTTAAACCTGAACGGATTTGCAAATTTTGCGGGATGTATCTAAGTGACGACCAAACAGGCCCGTATTGCAACGACGATTGTCATAGCAAGTCGCTACGCCCGATTACGATAGATAACAAGCGCTTTAAAATTAAATGCGTTGTAGTCTCACCTGAGGGCGGGTGGGAGTTTGGCAAGAATGTGACCATCGAAAAAGCGGGTTACATTATTGACGTGCGGATTGGCGTCGGTGGGGCGATACTAAGTCGGATACGCCGCAAGGGGGCAAGTATTGAGGGTGGGTTAATCACGGTGGAGAAAATCAAGTGAGCGATTATCAAGAGTTTCTAGCAACCAAGCAGTTTGTAGTGCGGGGTCAAGGCCATGAAATCAGTCTTGAGGACGTAAACCCCGTACTGTTTCCTTTTCAACGTATGATTGTCAAGTGGGCTGTTGGTAAAGGCCGCGCGGCTATCTTTGCTCATACAGGTTTAGGTAAAACGATTATGCAGGTGGAATGGGCTAGACTCATTAACCCGCAGGGGCGCACCCTGATTATTGCGCCGTTAGGGGTGACTTCCCAGACCGTCAATGAAGCCCGTGACTTGTTAGGCTTGACAATTCACTATACCCGTAGCGGGGATGATCTAATTGAGGGCATCAATATCACCAATTATGAAATGATCAAACATTTCAACGCCGATGATTTTGAAGCGGTAGTATTGGACGAGGCCAGTATTTTAAAGGGACTGGACAGCAAAACACGCCGCCTTTTAACCGAGATGTTTGCAGACACCCCCTATCGCCTGTGCTGCACCGCTACACCTGCGCCCAATGATTACAGTGAGATCGGACGGCATAGCGAGTTTTTAGGCTATCTATCTGATCAAGAAATGTTAGCGGCGTTTTTTGTGAATGACATGAAAATGAAGGACGGCACATGGCGACTTAAGAAAAACGCGGTTAAGGCGTTTTATCGCTGGTTGGCGTCGTGGTCTATTTCAATCCTTAAGCCCTCAGACTTAGGTTTTGAGGATGCGGGGTATGATTTACCCCCGCTGAATATCGAAACGCACTTTGTCGAATCTACGTTCGTTCCTGATGGTCAAATGTTTTTTACTGGCCTTAAGGGGATTACTGACCGTGGCAACGTGCGTAAGGGTACACTCGTTAATCGTGTGCAGAAAACTGCTGAGATTGTCAACGCCTCAAACGAGCAGTTTATTGTGTGGCATGGCCTCAATGATGAGGGCCATGAATTGCTTAAACTCATTCCTGATGCTGAACTGATTGAAGGCGCTACCCCGATGGATAAAAAACTAGCCATCAGTGAACGGTTTAAGGCAGGTCAGACGCGGGTTTTAATTAGCAAGCCCTCGATTTTTGGATTTGGCATGAACTTCCAATTTACTCACAATATGGTTTTTGCGGGTATGAATGACTCATGGGAGCAATACTACCAAGCCATTCGGCGGTGTTGGCGTTTTAAACAACAGCACCCCGTGAATGTGCATGTGGTGTTAGCCGATATTGAGGATGAAATCTGGCATAACATCCAGACCAAAGAACAGCAAGCCATGACGATGTTACATGAATTGATTCAGCACGTTCGTTCATATGAAGTGGAGGAGTTATACAGTATGGTACATAAAGACTGGCAGTATACCGAGAATATGGCGCGGGGCAACGGGTGGACAGTTTTACTAGGTGATTCATGCGAACGTTTAGCCGAATTGCCCGACGATAGCGTTAGTTTGACCGTCTCCAGCTTACCGTTTTTGAGCCTGTACACCTATACGCCAACCGAACGCGATTTAGGCAACAGTCGCAATACTGAGGAATTTTTTAAACAATTCCAGTACATCATTGATGGTCTGTATCGCATCACCAAGCCGGGGCGTAATGTGGTTATTCATGTACAACAGGTTGCCGCCACTAAGGTGAACGACGGGTATATCGGGATTAAGGACTTTCGCGGGGATGTCATTCGTGCTTTTACCTCACCGCATATCACCCGTGATATGACCCCCGATGAGATTAAGGCCGAATTTGATAAGGATCGTTTTATCTTTCATGGCGAAGTCACGATTGATAAAAACCCTCAGATTCAGGCCATTCGTACCAAAACAGAGGGTTTGATGTTTGTGCAACTCCATAAGGATAGCGCCGCTAGTCGCCCTGCCTTTGCTGATTATCTGTTGATCTTCCAAAAGCTGGGGGCCAATGAAACACCCATCAAGCCGGACATTACCAATGAAGAATGGATACAATTTGCTCATCCGGTCTGGTATGACATCGAAGAAACTGACGTACTCAACACCCGCGCTGCTAAGTCTGAAGAAGATGAACGTCATATTTGCCCCTTACAATTAGGGCTGATTGAACGCTGTATCCGTCTGTGGTCTAATATTGGCGAGGTCGTTTTTGACCCATTCGCGGGGATTGGTAGCACGGGTTACGAGGCGGTCAAACATCAGCGCGAGTTTTGGGGTATTGAGCTAAAGCCTGAATACTGGCGAGTGGCGCAAAACAATCTCAAGGCCGCTGAGAATATCAACACCTACGACTTATTTGCATGGGCTGACCATCAAGAAGTAGCTGTTAACGAATAACCATGAGGGGAGTAAACCCCCTCTAAGATTTAGTCCAGATACCGTTTATTATCGTTAGCCATATTATGTAACATCGCATGGATATGCGGAAAGGTCAATGGAGATGAACAAACAGTTACAAAAGAAGTTGGCGCATTATATAGCATCATATCTGGTGGACACCGAAGGTGGTGTAATTCGTGATATATTGCAATCCGCTGGCGTCCGTTTCCACGAAGATGATCTTGAAGTAATCACTGAATATATTATTGATATGCGATATGCCCACGAAGCACAGTCAAAAGGGTGGGAATTAGCTGTGCCGCTGATTCCTCCTGACGATGACGATGAAGCTGCGACAGTGAAATCGCGCGATTGGAATTATGAGCAAGATTGGGACGAAAAACTATAGTGGCTTGAGAGAGCCGGAAAGTGGAAACAATGAATCAGCAAATGGCGCTAGATGAATTGATTGATGATGATGTTTTAGACACATCGCATTGGGTTCATTATGAAATTGCTCTGGCGGCTGGATATATCCACAAAGGATATGCTTTTTTTGGTTTGCCCTCCCAAGTTGTTAAGGAAGTTTTGGGGCGAAAGCTGGAAGATCGAGAAATCTATAATTATGATTGTTACCTGCGAGAGCATTGGGGGCATTCGGCGGATAGCATATGTTGCGGTAGTCATGAGATTTACAAAAGAGGCGCTTTTGAAGTTAAGGAGTGGGTACTGGCTGTCACTCCTGAAGATCAACTTCAAGTCTATGACGAACGCGCCTTCCAAATGTATCTCTATCATCACCTGAAAGAAAAAAGGAAAGGGTCTAAGTCGCCATATAACCCCCCTGAATTTTGGCGAAACGGTATCCAAATTGGCCTTCCTTATACTGAAATTGAAGTCAATAGTCTAATTTCAGATTGGGAAAACTGGTATGACAATGAACTATTGAAAGGTAGATAACCGATGGGTGATTATGATGAGCTTAGCGATTGCTACTATGAAGATCACGAGTTCGATTGCGGGTGGTCGGGCGATTCGGGGCAACTTTGTGACGATGCGGGGTCTGAAAGTTGTTCGTTTTTCTGTCCGCATTACCGAACAATGATTGAATCGCTAGGCCCGAAGCCCAAACCGCCAAGATGGGCGCAAGACTGGGGTCAACCAAACTGGATCAATGATTCGCCGCTTACAGATGAATACCCTGATGTTGATGGCAGTATTGATGTTGAGGAAGATTTCGATTCGTAACCCGCAAAACGATAATTGCCATTATCACGAGTAAAGGGCTTGAATAAGCCAAGAGGGGTACATGATGAACGACCTAGCCAAAACCGTAGCCGAAGCGGTAGCAAAAATCTTCGGCGGCAATCCCACAATCATCAATGGTCAAATTGTGATTCGCCAGTGTGATTCTTGCGGTAGTTATAATACCGAAATCGAGTACCCATCTGAGGGACTCCCAGAACATTGGGCCTTTTGTCGGTGTCTCGATTGCCCTGTTGGAGAGCCGTTTGTATTGGAGCAGGAGGGATAGATAGATGAAGCGTATCGCAGACCATAGATTACCTCAGCATTATGTCGAGGACGGCTATTTAACCCGACTCATCAACATGGCAATGTTACGCCTTGCGGGTGACATTTCAGAAGATTTGAAGGAAACACATACATTGACGCTGGAATATATCTACCAGTGGCGTCATCAGTATCGGTACAAAATCGCTAGTTGTGATGGCGAGTTTCCGCGCTTCAATAGACCGCCCATTCATCAGGCGGCAGTTAAGTATTTTGACAGCCTTACCCAAGAACTGATTGCATGGCTAGAGGGCGGGGAAGCTATCAGCTATAGTCGATTGGAAGAATCAAGTCGTCACCTGTCAAACATATCGGGGTGCATGATAGACCCGATTAAGTATTAGCTGAGATGGCTTAAATAAGCCAGATAGTTACTTATGAGAATCAGGCTTTACGAAAGGAATCCAGGGAGGTCAAGATGGAATACATCAAGACGTTACACCATGAACTACTGAAGGCGGGATTATTGGAACGCTGTCCAGACCCGCAATACGATTGGAATAGTTACGAGCCTGCTGATTGGCACGTACAACTGTCGAATAAGGGCCGTGAATTATTGGCACAATTACAGGCGTTTGCAGATGAAGAAACCGAAGATGAGAGCGAAGATTAGGCCCACGACGGGCGAAAGGTGAGGATGGGTGATGGATATGTACCGCGCAATGGCAATAGCCTACAAAAAAGCATTGGAACGATTTGTAGAGGCTAGTGAAACATACTTAGGCCGCGCCAGTTGGGAGTGTATGTTTTGCCTTGCCAACGCCAATGAACCTGACCACTCGGATGATTGCCCAGTCAAGGCAGCACAGGAGCTACTCGCTAAAGAGCCAGTTGATTTTATGGAAGATTAGTTGCCCACACGGGCGAAAGGTGAGTGAGGGATGAAAGACGATACACGGCCTGATTTTCAACCATTATTTATGACCATGCGGAATGGGTCTGAGTACGAGGCCACATTGGGATGCGTACCAGATAACGAGGAAGGCGACTGGGGTGGATATATCAAGTTCACCAATGACATGTATAACTGGCCTGTATCCTTCACGGGCGAAAAGGTAGACATGTATGAAGCGTGGGGCTATCCGCGTCGTGTGGTCAGTGGGACATACATGATGAATCTGTTGATGGGATGGCATCAAGAAATCGTGGAATTTATCGAACGAATGAAGGGCAAATAGGTTTCCCGTTCGCCCATTCTGTTACCCTATAATAGACTTTAAAGGGCGCTCCGGCGCTCTTTTGTTTAGGGTAGGAGTGTGGTAAAATAGAGGTATGCAGCGAGATAGAGTAACGGTTAACTCATCAGTCTCATAATCTGAAGCTATAGGTTCGATTCCTATTCTCGCTACTTTCGGTAAATGAATAAACCCCGCTTGAACGGGGTCTAAAGGAGTAGTTTTGATGTCAAATAACATTATACAACTTGGCCTATTCGATAGCAATTCTAAGAGTGATGATAAGGCGTTGCCTCTCATTATCGCCGCCGATTTTGGTTTCCCCCTTCAAAGTAGTGTCCAAAATGGCACTACTTATTATGTTGTACTCGACTGGATTAGAGGCATAACCCAAACCGACAATGCCAGACGCTATCTATCCGACATTAAAAAACGTGCTAAACAGGTCAAAGTTGAGTTGTACGCAGATTGCGTACAACTGCCTTATGTAGCTAGAGACGGGAAAAAGTACAAGGTAGATTTTGTTACCGATTTTGATTTATATCGAATCGCTATGCGGATACCTGCCAACACTGGAATTAGAGAGGAAATAATTAAGTACCTAGCGGGGGCTGGTGTAGCGATTGACCAGATACGCCGTGAGCCTGATTTAGCTATTGATCTTGCTATAGAGGCTCATACAGCTAAGGGTAAATCGCGTGAATGGTCTAGGGGGCGTGTTCTTTCTAGTATCACTAATAAAGCTATGCGTCAAGTATCCGCTGAAAACCTAGACGGTCAACCTGATGAATATCATTATGCTAGGCTGACCAATAGTGGCTATAGGGGCGCTTTTGGGTTAGATGCTCAAGAGCTAGGCGCAGTATTGGGTGTACCTAAAGACAAAAAGGGCAAAAATAAACACACGCCACTAGATTCAATGGGCATACATGATTTAACTTTGGTTACAATGTATCAAAATCTAACGGCCTCGAAGATGCAACAAGTAGGACGCAAATTAACTAGCGTTGAACAAAGTCAATTATGTTTAGAAATTGCGCGGCATACCCGTGTGTCAGTTGAACAGGTGATGATTGCGGTAGGCTTAGACCCAAGACAGCACTTAACAGGCACGCCGCTGCTAGACGAATAAACTATATCAAAAGTGTATAAAGTTGAGACTCGGACATAGTGTTCGAGTCTCGGAAAGGTTAACCCATGAATGATTCAGAATCGGCCAGATTACGCTTTAGGGCCATTGTTGAAAGCGGTGTACCTGACCCGATTCAGCAATTTCTCATTGCTGAGGGGCTTGCTACCCCGATGGCAAGTGTCACCACAAAGGTTATCGCACCGCCGCCTAGATTTGTTCCACCTGAGGGGTGGCGTATGCCAGTGGGTTGTGGAGCCAATTACCCGTTTTTGCGGGAGAACTATAGATTAAAACTACCGAAGTAAATCAAAAAGGGGCTTACGCCCCTCTTTGATTGTCGCTCAGTTAGCGAGATGACAGAAAACTAGACCGACAATCTAGGCCAGTCACTCTCTCCACTGCGACAGCAACTTGATAAATCTAGTATACCACGACCTACCCGCGCGGCAGCAAATCGTTAATCTGGCGTTCCAGCTTGGCTAGTCGTTCATTGGTGGCACTATCGACTTTCAGGGCTTGCAATTCCTTCAAAATCGCCCCGCGTAGAATCGCCTGCAAATCATCGTTAATCAGATTCACACCAGCGGCATGTTCTACGGCGTCTACACCCTCATCTAACAACTCTACAACGGTTTCGGCATGACTCTTGGCATACGCCAGCAACACCCCGCGTACCCCTGTCGCACTGGCAACAGCAGCGGCGATAGAACTAATCACCATCTCATCGCGGTATTGCGGTGCTACCCACTGGCTATAGCTGAAAAAGCCAGCCAACGCAAAAAATAGTAGGGTTAGCCATGTATCCCCGTCATCTAGGATGTTGACAATTTGACGAAACAAGACGTTGTTTTTCATGTTCATTCCTCTCGGTTTTCAATCGGTTGTGGAGTAACAGGGGGTGGCGGTTCCACCTTAATCGCCATGACCAGCGGGGTTAATTCCGCCAACTGGTCAGCGATGCGTTTAACTTCGTTACTTAACTCAACAATGGTCTTTTCGATCTCGGTTTGGCGGGTAATCAATTGTTGCAATAACGTAATGGCGTCATTGGCGCGTTGTGATGCTTTCATTTCATGCTCATCCATAGTGTTTTTGAAGCCAGCTCCCACACTGGCAAACCACCTTTCAAAACTTGCTTGCAAACTGGCAATAAAATCACCCTGTTGTTTTGATTGTAGGGCGCTTCTCTCTTTAATCGCTATCATCATATTTCCAATGGATAGGTTTGTATTTTTGTTTTCCGCAATTAAGTCAGTAAAAAACTTTTGACGGTCTTTTTGGTCGCCTGATATGACCTCTGTTAGCGCTTTTATGCTGTCGTTGTTGCTCTCGTTGGCTTTACTCGCGGAATTGAGGCCGGGGGCGTACAGACGGGCAAGATATACCAGCATCGCAATCGCAATTAACACCGCTACCCCCGCAAAATAGCCGGGGTTCTTTTCTAAAAACATCAATAACAATTTCAGAAACTCGCTCATGATTGTTTATCCTATAAATGCGTCATTACCCTATCTATAAAATACTCCCCTTCATTGTAACATAGTCTTTGAAAATTTGTATTACAAGGGCTACCTAAACGATAGCCCCGCTAGGGAGTTAAGCGCTACAGATGCGGTAAAACTCAGCGACGGTATACACTTCACTCACGGTTGCAATATTGGTCGAAATTCCAAAACCACTACCCGCCATTGTAGCAGTCGATTGGTGTTGTACCTCTAAGGCACTCGCTGAGGTCAGGGTAAAACGACCTCGTACCCAAGAGGTTGTGCTAACCGCTGTCCCTGCCGGGGTAAACTCAGATGTCCCTAACACCAACGTCGTACCCGCTGTGATATTCTGCAAACGCGCCTTATGGCGGTCTACCTGTGAAGCGGGGCATTGAATGATACATTCATATGTACCCGGCTGTAAAGTAATTTGATTTGCCGCCAACACGCCTAAGCCGTTAACATCACTGTCCTCAGTATTGAGGTCACGAGTACGCCATGCGCCTAAGGTGAACGTACCCCCGGCTGTACCCGATGCTTTCACGTCGCTATATTTAAGGTAGGGTGTGCGGTTGATGTTCATAAAGTTGACATAGGCTCTAAACCGCAAGCCAGCGCCAACCGTTTGTAGGACTAGGCCGATACTATCCTCAGGTGTGGTCTTGCTTGCTAACCCTGTGACCGCATTGATGTACAGGTATTGTCCCTGTGTTACCCCGGCTGACCCGGCAGTGAGTACCGCGTAACCATTTGATAATATCTGCCCATTGCCCACATTGCCTGCATTGTTGTCTTGGTAGTGGGTTAAGACGCCTAAGGTGCGACTTTGTGAGCCGCCAACGTCAATGGATACTACTGGGTTATACGTACCATTCGGCAACGAAGGACTGAAATTTAAAAGACTACCCTCAGCATATTGTGCCGGACTCGGTAACACTACCGCTGTCGCTACACCGATGGGTAAGTTTAAAAAATGCCGCCGCGAAAAGATATCGGCTAGCGTAATCGTCGCAAAAACATTCGCTACTGCAATATTGGCAAGTTCAATCTGCCAGATGTTGGTGGGTGGGGCGTCTTGTTGAATCAGTGGGGGTAGAGGGAAAACAGCGGGTGTACCTGTCAGATAAACAGCGCGTACTGTCTGCGATGTGACATTGTAACTCAGTACAATGGAGTCTACGCGCGGGTTGCCACTGGTGTTAGCAGGTACAGTAAACACAATATCGGCGTCATTGGTGTAATACGCGCCAGCAACCAGCGCCGCACCAGAGCCGACAATCACGGTGGTATTGGGTACAGCCGCAGCGCGCACGGTTAATTCGTTGCCGACTGTGTTATAGACACCCCAGTGACCTGACTCGCCAAACTCACCTAAAAACTGGCGATACATCGAACGCCATTGCGCGGAACTGTACGGCCCCGCATCCCCAACCGCGCCTAAGGCAATACGTCCCTGCCAAGGTCTTGAAATTTCTGTCATGGTTTATATTCCTATATAACGAGTTTTGTAGGTCAAACTCGCGCTGGTGGTAGGTAAGTTATCGACTAAAGTAAACCCGATGTGATTTACGCCACCGGGAATGAGTGGGTCAACTTCAATTCTAAATTGGCTAATGTCCGAATTAGCGGCTAAATAACCAAACCGATCTATCCCGTTAACAGTAACAGACGGGCGATTGGATTCTAAATCAATGACTAGACTTGACCCGGCAGGTACAGCCAACAGGAATTGAATGAAGTTGTTTAACTCGACATGATAAATCAATGCTGAGGTAAACGGCCCGTTAATGGTAATGATCGGTTGGGAGTACCATGTCCCAGTGTAGGTAATCGTCGCTTGACCAAAAAAGGATATATCTTCAAAAAAGATATGTTCATCGTCAAACGTAATATCAAACGCCAGTTCGTCAAGCTCCCCGCCGCCAATCGTAAGTGTGTTAATCGTGCTGTCGTACCACGTCGGGTTAAGCGCGTGCAGGGCTAATTGTTCCGTAAAACCCCATTCATGCCATTCTTCCACGCTTTGTTCGGGGAAGGTCGGACTATAAGCACGGGCGACAATCGAGCGCCGTGTGTTATCCTCCATAATCACGGTGAACGTTAACGGCCCACCACGATTAGGACGGCAAAAGTTAATCAAGTCGGTTCTGGCACGCCAGTAAGCGGTACGACTACACCCATTGGTGGCAAATAACACCGTAAAATCACGCACATTTAAGCGATAGTTGAGTTCAACCTCACCCGGTTGTTTGTAGGGCTTACGGGTGATGTATTCAATCGGAGGCAACCCCATACTACCCGGTGTAGTCAAGACAGCACGGGTGTTATAATCGGTCATGTCAAAAACTTGACCGTCAAACGTTGTAATCTGATAGAGTTCCCCGACGTATGTTCGTGCGCTAAAGGTCATGCTACTACCACCGTTCCATCAGCAACTCGTTTCCATCCCGCCCCGTCGCCTATATTCCAGCACAGTACGCCCGTACCCGCGCCCGGCCCCTCAGCGGGGTTACGTCCATTCGATGCAAAAGCGATTTGTGTACCGCCTAAGGTCGTTAGGACGGGCAAGGTTGCTACGGTATAGGTTTGCACGCCTAACGCAATGTTGGCGTATTGCGTCAGACTGGCTAGGCGGCGCTGTTCCTGTTTTAGTTGGTTAATCTCACTTAAAAGACGTTCGGTTATGGCTTCCATCGTTAACTTTCAAATTGACTCTTTTTGAGTAGACTCAGTTTAATGTTTTCATCCCCATCAGCGATGGTGACTTCGATTTTCTGTATCCGATAATCCGCCGCGTAATCATGGTATAACACACTTACAAAATAGCCTATATCCCAATCAATGCCGTATTGCCCCTGCGGGGCATCTAAATCAGGCTCAAAATCAAAGGTGATGTTGGGTTCGTTATCTTGTAAATAAGCGCTTCCTGCCGTGATAAAACCATCAAGTACCCCATAGGATATATCACGCGCATCAGTTGTCCCTTCCCGTCGATTAAACGGGCTATCGGCAATAGTGTTACCTGATTGTGGGTAGACTTCACGCGCAGCTTGTGTGCCTTGCCCCAACACATAGACTTGATTGCGTTCTTCGTATCGATTCAAGGTTAACACCGGGCTACGCATGTTGGTACGTTCGGGGGCAAACAAGATAAAGTCACTTGTGCCGATGTTGGTGGTCACGGTCTTGTCCAACCCGATTTTATGTGAAAAGAAATGGAATACGGGTGGGGCAAACGTACTCGTCATTTCACGGTAAATCTCAAAATCAATATCCCCTTTAACGCTACAATCATAGATCACATCGTACAAGTTTTCCCATGCGCGGCGTTGAAAAATGATGTTGCCTAAATCCAAGTTAGGGTCAATCACCATACGCGGGAAAGCACGATCCGCGTTAATGAGGGGTGTCACCATTTGATACTGCACAAAAAAATTCATCACAATCGCGGCGTTGTTTTGGTAACTGATATAGCCCCCGGCAGCAAACGGGTCATCCGCTGGAAATATAATCCGACATTTGAGTAAGTCATCGACTGAGATACCCCCGCGTGTGATGTACTCGGTTTCCGTCGCCTCATCGTAATAAATCGACACATACCGCATGAGGTACGTCTGTTCACGGCGTAAGGGTAGATTAGGTTCAGGACGGCGGTAGACTTCAATCAGGGTATCTAAATCGCGGTAGGCGCTGGATTGATCGGACATGGGTACAGTAAATTGGACTTGTGCGGTATCATTTAAGACTTTTGCATAGGTCAAGCCATTAAAACGTGATTGGGTTACGATGTCTAACTGTAGACCCGTATTGATGTCAATCAGCACAATCTGATAATCAGCAAACGACGCCACTTAAACTCCTCCATACTTTGCAATAAGTTGCTGTTTGACCCACAGCGCCTCTTGAGGGCTTGACACATTGATACTCACCCCGCCCATATCGGTACTCCGGCTGTTATCGTAGGTGTTGCTAGTTGCACCCCCGCCGCTATAACCATACTGCGTAGCCTCTTGAGGGAGTACCGCGCTAGGCGTGGGGAGTTTGGCAAATTCCATCGACAAGGGTTTAAGCGATTGAATCCGTAAGCGTTTCATCTCAGTATTGACTTCTTTAAACGCCGTTGCCAGTGGGGGTGGGGAGTGGCGCTGAATCCAATCAGGAATTGCTAAGTCAAGTAACCCTGAGGCTAAGTCACCCAATGAATCTAAGGCATTGTCAATCGATGTTTTTACGTCATCAAAGGCCGTAGATAGGGGTACTAGAATTTCATCATTGACCTTTTTCAAAACAGGCTTAAAGGTCTCACTGACAAAACGTACTAGCCGCCTAAAAGCCTGCTCTACTTTGTCGCTAATGGTTTTTTCTAAATCTAGCAAGGGATTAACGACGTTTAACAATAAACTAGCTAAAAAGTCATCAAATGCGAAAGGCAAGTCAATGCTAAACCATTTTGAGAACGTGTCAAAATCGGGGAATAGAAACCCCTCAATCCATCCCAGCATTTCAATGATCGGTGTTGTTACGTTGTCAAATATGCCTGATTTAAACAAGGTTGTCGCTAATGGAACCGAAAGGCCTAATTTGTTGCCTAGCGTGACTAGGTTGGGGAAAACCTTGCTAATCAGATTATCTACCAACCCGTTTAAGCTAGGCAATAGATTACCGTCGATTGCACCCTTAAAGATAGCAACAGCGGTAGGCAATACAAAACTAAAATTGGCAGTCAGCTTGTCTAGCTGAGTCCCTAAAATATCAAAACCAATCCCCATTAATTTTAAGGCAATGTCAATAGCTTTTTGTGCCGCCTCAAATGGCTTACTAATGGATTCTAAGCCCTTAAATTTGTCTTTCAACTTCGCTACTGGGTCAGCTTTCTTGATACGGTCTAGTTGTGTGCCTAGTTTACCCATTTGACCCGTCGCGCCTGCAATAGCCTCGACTGCGCCGGATTCGAGTAACCCCTTTTGAAAACCTGCTTGTAAATTCGCAAGGGCATCATCCACACTCCCCATATCAATCAAGTCTAAGGGACTCCCGCCGATGGGTATAGCGCCTGTACCGACATCGGTAGGCGTTGCCGTGCCTGTCCCTGTGGCGGGATTCGTCGCCGTGCTACCACTTGCCGCTTTTTCAGCCTCACCTAAACGCCGCTTTTGAATCGAGAGTAAAGCACGTTCTTGCGCCTGTTGGGATTGGGCAACCGCAAGTTGTATCTGAGCATTATCCACCATGCCCTGTGAGCTATCTTGTAGCTCATTAAAATAATCCGCTTGACGGTCTAAGGTGCGTAATTGATTAATGTCAATCAGTGACCCTCTACCTGCCAGTTGCAACAGTCGGGAGCGTTGGCGGTCAATCGCTTTTAAGGCTGGATCGGCAAAACCTGCAATGGCCTCAAAATCAGACTTTACAATATCGAGTTGCTCCACAAAGGGGCGTATGGCTAAATCAAGCGCCTCTAGGCGTGCGCCAACCTGCTCACGGGTAAACGTGCCAATGTCGCCTAGACGGGCGTTGACCTGTGCTAACACATTGTCCACAGGTTCTAGATTCATCATGGCAAAGCCATCAGCCCACGCCTCGGCTACCCGTTGCGCGCCCTTGTCGATGTCCTTTAATGGCCCCTTTTTGGGAGGGCTAAACCCCTCTAGGAAGTCGGCTACGATTTGAGCAATGAGGGTCACGGCTTGCAGAACGTACTTCGCACCATCCGCAAACCCTTTGGCAAACGCCCCGACGATACGCCCCGCCCCGCGTGCAAAACGAAAAGCTAAATCTGCAAACCCCTTTTCAGTTAATGCACCCATTTTGGGGAAAAAGGCCGCAATCGTTTTACCTAAGACGTTGCCAATAATGCCGGATAACTCAATTAAACCTTGACCAAAAACACGCACCAGCGCGATTAAGTAGGGAAGTACGATCTTAAAGTTATTCCAAAATGGTTCTAAACCACCTAAAGCATTGGTAAACCCATTAAACGCGGCGGTCAACACACCACCCGCAATAGAGGCTAATTCACGCAACAAGGGCGCTACGACTTGCAAGGCACTCTGTAGACCCATCACGACCTTAGCCGCAATGCCAAAAACCGACTCAAAAAGGGGTGTTAAGGCCGATGCTAAAATGTCCTTCATATTCTGAAATGACGCGGTAATTTGTGCGATGCTATCCGCAGTGGTGTTGCGTTCACCTAGCCCGCTTGCAATTTGTTGTAGTTTGGTAATCGCGGCGGCGGCAAAAGCGGCGCGTTTTTCCTCATCCGTCAAGGCGGCGGCGGTCTTGCCTATACTCTTAGCGTATTCTTCATTGGCTTTAGTGATGTTGACCAGCACGCCCGTATCATCGACTAAACGTTTAGAGGACAGACGTAAGCCCCTTACAAACTTTTCGCGTATCACATCGGCGCTTTCACCCGTTGCCTGTGCGATACGGTTGGTAGCGTCTAGGATAGCGCCAAACTGCGTACCGACGATTTGTTTAAACTGGGCGTCTGTGCCACGCAGGGTAGCCACCGCTTGACGCATCAATTCAACATTGGAAATTGTACCTCTTACCTGTTGCTGCAAACTCTTGAGGATGTCTGTACCCGACCCAATCCCCGCAAACGTATTCGAGAAAGCACGCGAGATGGATTCAATCTGAATGGACTGTTTACCAAGTGCGATAAACCCTTCAATGGCGCGTTTCTCAACACTCAGGATGGATTGCAAAACGGTCACAATACCACCCCCGGCAAGGGCAGCAAAGCCGAAATTCTGTGCTAGACCTGCTAGACCACCTGACATAGCCCCAGTAGCGGCATTGGCATCGGCGGCGGCACTCGTAAACCCGCCTAAACTTTTACTGCCACCAGATACCGCTTTTTGGGTAGACTCCACCGAACGATTAAAAGCGGATAGTTGCTTTTGAGCAACCTCCGCCCCTTTCGCTACGACTTGTACGCCTACTTCTGGTAATGCCATTATTTAACCTTTACAGGTGGTCTATCCATTTCAATGACTTCTAATAATTTCATCAGGCGAAACGCTGCAATCACATCGGCTTTGCTATCCTGTTGGGGGCTATCGGCATCAATCCACCAATACGCCCCCGGTAGGGCTAGGTATTCGTTACGGGTCAACCCTGCCCATGTTGCAGCCTGCCATTCCTCTAAGTCACTACTGACTTTAATTATCTTGTCGGGCTTCTGCCAAAACTGGTAGTTGTAGGCGTTCTGACCCTGCACCGTTGCTTGGAAAGCGGGTCGCACTAGCGCTGAGTGCTTGCTCCGTAATATCTGTCTGGCTAATGACCGCTTGGATAAAATATTCCACATCGTCATCAGTAATGATTAGGCTTGAAATGTAATCGGCGCGGCGCTCATCCGCATCAGCACATGGAAACATTGTCGCGTAATCATCGGGTGCTGGCGTCGTTGTACCCAGTCGGATTAAAAACATCTGCATTTCATAACCTAGAATCGAGTTACGCCGTTCTAACAGCGTCTTATAGTACGGGTCGTCTGAAAAGTGTTGATACATCTTTTCTTTTTTAGACCCAATCCCAACCTCCACCTCAATTACAGGTGGAATAGGCATGGGATACGTCTTGTCAAACTCAATTTGCCAGCGTTGGATATGCACTTTAGAGATAGGCTTGAGGGCGATTTTCACGCCCCCATCGGTGATAAACCACCGTTGACCCGTCTTTTCAATCTCAATATGAGCGAGAAATTTAGCGTCAAAGTCAGCCATTATTCACCTGCCACAATCACGCCATCGCTAGACCCTTGTTCTAGCCCTCCAGCGTTAATGTCGTTATACCCGCATAAAGCAACCCCATTAAAGCGGCGTGGTGTAGCTGAGGATACGGTAATCGCTGGTTCATTGTTGTACCATTCACGTCCAGCGGTGAAACTACGATACAGATACCCACGCGCGTTATCTTCCACCGCGATTACGCCATGTAGGGGGCTATCTGGCGCAAACTTGATACGATTGACCACAACCAAGTTACTTTGGTTGGGGAGTAGGCGCTGTGTCCAAGTCGTACCCGCGTCTTTGGTGTAGTACAGTTTTCCATTGCCCGTACCGACATACCAGACCTGCGAACTTTGCACCGCAACACACGTCAGGTTAACCCCTACGGCGGGGCCTGTCACGAGTGACCAGCTTTGCCCTAGATTTTGTGATACCTGAATAGCGTTGCTGTTATGCACCGATACCACGGTCTGTCCAATGCCGTGAATATCATTCCCGCGTTGGGTCGTCAAGCTGTTATCTTGGCTAACCGACACACCCGCCGTAATGTTGGTGGAGAGGTAGATATAGCCACCTTGACCACACATAAACACCCGATTCGTAGCAGGGGCGTAAATCGCGCGGGGGCTTGCACCGACCACAAAACCGGATGTAACCCGCGTCCAACTCGTGCTAGAGATAGACGATTTGAGGGTGTAAACGAGTGAACCATCCGCTTCGGAGATAACCACTAGGTAATTACCGACAGCGGTAATACGTGATGGGTCTTTACCGCCAAGTGGCTGAATATCCACACCTGTATTCGTTGCCCATCCGTCAAGGGTATAGACTAGTTGACCACTTAGGCCGGGGCTACCTGTGTTCGCGCGGGTAATGGCGTAAATCTTATCGCACCCATCCGATGCTACCCCGCAATCACCACACGAAACCGCGTCGGCATAGATTAAGTCGAGTACCTCAGCTACTACCGTAGTGTCGGCCTTTTCGCCTAACTTGACGGGGAAAAACCGCCCAAACCGCACAAAGTTGGCGTTACCAGTGACGGTGATTTTGTTAGATTCACCCTCAAGACTTCCCAGTTCGCTAAATTCGATGTTGGTAGAGGTCATCCCCTCAACGGCTAGGATACTCTCGAATACTGACAAATCGTCAGGTCGTCCACATAGGCCGATTTTGTTCAGGAGAACGTTGGGGCAATCGCGGTTAAACAATTCCTCAACATAGGTGGCAACGTTGCGGGGCAATTGTTCGATAATGGAGGTTTCACCTAGCGCTGACGCGCCGTATTGATACCCGATGATGTCGTACCGATTAGGTACACTGGGGTTTTTACAAAAGATAGGGGTACGATCCCCTTTGGCTTGGCTGAGGGATTGCAGGGCCAAACAGCCCCCCAAATACCCCGGCAACTCGTTTGGGTCATTCTCAGCAAATGCAAAACTAGATACCTCACCCTGTAAGGCAATTAACTGGCTATCAGGCATGGTTTATGTCCCCTTCTATCACAAATCGAATGATGTCCGTTACGTCGTGTTTCAAAACTGCGGTGAGGGCGCTACGGACTAAAACCCCCGCGTCCCCGCGTCTAAAATCATCAGGTGTGACTAAACCCCTATCCCATAACGCTTGCTCAATTTGACTGCACAGCGGTTCAGGATAGAGGGCGGATAAATCTATATTCACAGGAATACCCTTGTCGGCATGGTCTACCGGGGCATCGTCGGGTAACATGACCCGCGTCTTTTTACCTTGTGTACTCACAAAATCAACTGTTTTTACCATTATTCTACCTCAATAGTAGTGTATCAAGATTTACTCTAGTTGTAAACTATTAGGGCATCGCTACGCCTGAATATTGCACAAATGGATACAATAAATGCCATGCTTCCATATAGCCCCGGCTTGAACCAAGCGGATTATTAGCTTGTTCAGGCGTGATAAACACATTCCCTTGACCATCAGACGGATATTGACGCCATGATTCTAGGCGGACATCCACCCGTTGACAGCCACACTTGCGATTTTCGACATATTGCACCGCTATCATGCTGACAATGCGTGCAAGTGTGCGATTCATGCGCCCATTGGCTTGACGTGGGTAGCCTGCTAGATAATTGAGGGTCACTCTGTCGGGAGGTCGCCAACAAATGGCGGGGCAACTCGACGCAAAACTATTGACATCGCTATCCCACTGGGCAGGTACGGGGGCTACCCAACCGCTATCTTTATCCCTAGCTATCCAGCACGCCGTATCTACCACAACATCACATGGGCTATTGCCATCTAGGTTGTCTACGCATGTATCCCAAATACGTTCCCATATTAGACTGCCTGTATCGCTGGTGTCGGTGGTACGGGTGTAAACCTCTATTTCGGTGACATAACTTGCGGCGGCTTCGGCGTCTAGGGATTGTGGGGCATATTGTAGGGTTAGGTTCGGTTGGGTTAACAGATAACGCCCTCCAATGATGGTAGCGACTAACCCTACCACTGTTACAGATAAGGGTCGTATCTCCCAATCAGTCAAGGGATTATTGAGGCGGTCAGCGGCGGTGAAAAACGCGACTATACTTAACGGGTCTGTACCCGCTGCTACCGCAACCGTAGCACTAAACGCCTCATCGAATCCATCCCCATCATAGTCTTGTGGGGTGACTGCTACCGAAGCATCTAAAAGGGTCAACGTTTCAGTACCCACCGCTTGCACATAGCCTGCATTGGTCTTAATGGCCTTATAGCGCCAATCGGGTTGGGTGTAGCCGTTGACATAACGCTTGTCGTAGTATTTTGGGTAGTCATGCCGTTCGGTTTCGATGTACTTAGGTGCAGGCCAAAAACCTGCAATTTCATAGAAACGATTTTCAGCAAGGGCTATCGCGTCCGCTATTTCTTCACGGGCTAGGTTATCCGAGTTTTGCCAAATCTCTTGATAGAGGACGGTTTGACAATCCCCCCGTGAACGCGCTGGAACGTTGTTGCCTAACTGATTCGCGTAAAAGGGGTGCATCCCGATAATCTCGAAAAACTCAGCTAAGGATAACAGGGTAGGGGTGTTAGCTCTCATTGGATCAATCCCAGTTTTACTAAGACCATTAGCCATAAAAACAATAAACCACAGGCCACTAACACACCTACAGTCATTAGAATGGCGATTAATAGACTATGGAATACAAAAGCAACAATGCCCATTAAAATCACAAGCGGCAATGAGACTCCTATGAGCAAATCCCTAAAGAACTCTAGTTCGGGATTCATTTATTGACCCATTCCTCTAGCGCCACCGCGCCACCAGATACAACTAGTCCTATAATTATAGCATTAGAATCTTTGAGCCAAAAAAAAGCGACTCCCCACCCTATCCAAACGGAAAGGCAACGAATACAGCCTACAAGGTGCGCTAGTTCGTTTTGGTAGACTACTTGGCTATATTCGTCATAACGGACGCCTAGCGCGTAACGTAGGCGCGTAAAAACGCCCATAGGGCCATGCTCTTGACTGATGAGTTTTGCAAGCCACCAAGTCAAGAGAATCGCCATGCTGAGGTTAAGCGGGGTCATTTTTGTAACCAATCGCTACATTGTATTCGTCTACATGAACAAATATTGCGCCATTTTTAAGCTGTTCAAGTATGGCGTCTGTCAAGACAAAAACAAAATTCCCATGTACACTTAACAATACCTCTTCGCTTAGCGGGATTAGATTCTCTCCCGCATTGTCATTTACTTGATTACGAATCCCATTAATTTTTAGCTCATTTCTGAGTTTAACATAATCATCCATCATGCAAACTCCTGTTGCAACAATCTAGGCTCAGGCGGGGCGATGCGTTTAGCCGTTGGTGCGCTGACTACTTGCACCGCGATAAAGGCTTGCGGGTTGGCGTCAATATCCTTCTGATATACATAGAACGTGTCGCCATTCATCCGACTCCCATAGGCTTGTTTCGATGCTAGGCCTACCACCGGATGTGGGGCTTGCATCTTCGATACATATTCGACTAAAGCCATCGGGCCATGTTTACCGACATCGGTAGAGGCTGGATTTTGACCCGCCGCTGTCATCATTTGTGCTTGTTTTTGGCGTCCTGAGCATCCACACACGACCTGTTTACCTCCGACAATATATTCTTTATAGCGTTCTTTGAAAAACGCCTTTAATTCATCCACTTTTGCGTAACCCTTTTCACGCAGGCTACCTGTAGTATAGCGATACAACATCAATGGTTCACTGACTCGCGTACCGCAATACCCTTTGGAGATGAGGTTCATAAATAAATCCACATCCTCCCATGTTTCCATTGTATCATCAAAACCACTAATGTCACGTAACCACTCAGTCGGGATAAGGCAGGTAATCGGGTGAAAATACCCCTGCTCGAATATCCTTTGGGGTGTAAAATCGGGGCATTCGTGCGTTTCCTTTTTGCCCTCTAGGGTTATCATATCCCAATCGGTATAGGCATAGTAACCCGTCTTTTCATAGGCCGCTAGGGTCTGGCGTAGGTAGGTTGGGTAGAGTACATCGTCACTATCTAGGAACACCACAAAGTTACCGCGTGCCGCCTGTATGCCAATGTTGCGTGCAATGGACGCGCCGCGTGTACCGCCTGTATTGAGTAATCGCACATACGGGTAAGGCGTCAATTGCAATTCATGTCCAGTGTCATTGACTAAAATAACCTCCCATCGGGTATCCGTTTGTGCTTCTACGCTATCGAGTGCGTCATAAACTAAAGCCTCATGTTTTGGCCCTACAGGGATAATGATAGATACCAGCGGTCTATCATAATCACGCACAGGCCATGACCATGCACGCGGTTTACCATCAGCGGCAAAGGGGCGTTGACCGTTGACAATCCACGCTTTATCGCCTGTCCAATCGGGCGTAGGTCGTTTACGTGACTCACTCCCCTCATGCACCCGGTAGACAAATAACCCCTCTAATGTGACTTGTTTAGCTTTGCCACCAATCGCGCCTATATCAAGCCAAAGTCTGGCATCTTCCCCCGGTGCATAGCGTTGTTTATACCCACCGACTCGTTGCCAAAACTTCTTTTTAAATAGACATAAGCTAGGAACTTGATTGTTTTTCTGGACTTGTAAATCATAATCGTAGCTCCCGTTAGGCCATGAATGAACGTGATTGCTCCCCATAATGGTAATACCTGTAAACGCAATCGCTAAATCGCGTTCATGGTCTAAAGCATCGGCGCATACCTGTAAAAAACCTTGTGCCATGACATCATCGGCATCTAAACATGCAATATACTCGCCTTTAGCGCGTTTAATAGCGACGTTGCGCGTAAAGGCTACCCCGCGATTGTCATGGGCTTCATAGTGGATGTTGGTTAGGCTTAGATGCGGATTCGGCGGTAGCGTCTGGAGAATTTCGCCTACCGTTTCGCGCGTACCATCGGTAGACCCATCGTCGCTAATGAGCAACTCAAAATCAAAAGTGGTTTGTTGAGTGACGACGCTAGTAATCGACTCTCGCAGGTAACGTCCATAGTTGTACGTTGGGATAACCACTGTAACCTTAATGGGGTTGGCTTCTTTATGCAGCACACGGTTAAACACATCGGCAAACTTCGCGGCGGTGGCATCCCATGACCACCAACTAGCCGATAAGCGTGCATTTTGAGATAAGATGCTACGATGTTTAAGGCAGTATTGAATCCCCTCTATCAACCCTTCCACATCATTAGGCGCGCATAGATAGCCATTGATACCAGACTCAATAATAAAGCCCGTTCCACCCCAGTTATAACCGACAACAGGCACGCCGCATGAAATGGACTCTAAAATCCCGATACCAAAGGTTTCTTTGGTCGTACCGAGCATTAGCCCCGCATGACCGACCAACGTTTTCATTTCCTCATTCGATACGCGGCCTATCACCTTGACGTTGGGGGCAGGGTTGCCAAAGGTGGTTATGAATTGTACATCGGGTAAGGCTTGCGCGAGTTTATCTAGAATGTCAGGGTTACAGACCCCCTCATTGCGGTTTTTATTCCACAACACATAGCCCTGATTCGCCAGCGGTTTCCACTCGTCGGTATCCACGCCCCATCCAATGACGTTGGGGTTAAACCGCATATCACGCCGGATGGTATCTGCTACCCACTCACTCGGTACAATGACCTCATCAGCGCGGCGGATGTCATCAATCACCCGCGCGTTAACCGCATAGTGCCATGTTTCGGTACGTGCATGGGGTTCTCCGGTAGGGTAGAGGCCATGTATTACAGCGCAAATCGGAACACGTTTAACATCAATCCCATAGGCCGCGCCAGCATGGGGTAAAAACAACATGGCCTCGTTACTATCCTCAGTCAAACGGTAGCCATATTTAGGCAAGTGCTTGGCGAGTGCCAACACAACTTGATTAATGCCGCTGGCGCTATCACGCCCTGACATTTCAGGGGTAGGCAGGGAAAATACAGGGATTAGATTATTCGGCATTGGTTAGAGTCGCCTTAATTATGTCAAGGATAATCTGAATTTCCCTCCAAACAGCAAGGCGATTATCGGCTGATTTGTTCAAGCCATCAACCATTTGTTGAACGGTATCAGGTAGGGCAGGGCCTCGGCTGATTTGCATTTGAATAGCCCACTGATTCCAATCAATATTCAATCGGTCATGTTCTCTAAATAATACTTCTAATTGGAGCACACGACGTTGGATTAACTCCAAATCTTCTCTAGTTAAGTTAGCCATTGTAATCAACCTTGCCTATCTTGGTTTCTGCTAAACCATCCCGCTTTAAGAGTAAATTTTCTTGCAACAATTCAGCACACACTTTGCCTGCACCTGTGATACACCAGCCTTGACCATCCACTTGTTTAACCAAGCCTGATTTCTTGAGACTGGCAAGCGTGGCGTTATTGATGGGGTAGCCGCGTGATTCGATTTGCGTAATGGTGAGGGCGGTATGATGCGCCCGCCAAAGCGCATCGAATACCAACACCACAAACCGTTGTGACTCGCTTAGTTTAAATAGACGGGTCATGACTCAATAGCCTCTATTTTGACCCAATAGGTTTCGTTTTCATGTCCGTACCCATGCCAGTAGAGCTTGTTAAATTCCTTACCGTCGTACTCAGCTATATAAGCCCAATCCTCATCAAATACATTCGACATATCATAAATTAACGCATCGGCTAGGGTCGGGAACGTTTCGACTAAATCACCAATGCCACCTGAAGGGTAATATTGCCTACCTGCAAAGATAAAAAATAGGTTCATGACTTATTCCTTCTCTACCTTAGCTTTAGGTGGTCTGCCGCCCTTACCTTTGGGCTTAGGCGGGGCAGTGGCTACAAAGTCACTCGGTTTATCTTCACGCGGGGCGATAACTTTACCGATAACGGTAACAGGTTGCGTTGTACGCACAAACCACACCAGCGAATCCGGCCCACTATAGCGCATCCATTCGGTTTTGTGTTCGTTATGCCATTCATCCACCGCCCGTTTCACTTCCCAGTGGAGAGGGTGGGCATCAGGATTTTGTGCGTAATCGTGAAACGCCATCACGCCGCCTACCTTGACAAAGTCCGACCATGCTGCAATATCGGCCTTGACATCTTCATAGGTGTGACCCGCGTCAATAAACAGTAAGTCAATCGGGGTCTTGTGTTCGTTCCAAATAACCGCACCCTCTAATGTCGTACCCCGAATGGGGGTGCAATAGTCCCTAAACCCCGCTTCGGTAATGTTGGCATACCATGCCTTCTGCAGGTTGCCTACGACGGGATGGTCTAAGGGGAACATATCCACTGTATAGACATGGCCTTGTTTGTTGTCGATCTTGAGGGCATAGGCGAATTGTGAAGCGCTACGCCCGTATTCTCCGCCTAACTC
>ERZ869929.354-NODE-354-length-30521-cov-17.243320_pt1 | contig 30521 bp, 36 predicted proteins | sample MGYA00579312_ERZ869929 | MGnify/ENA primary metagenome ERZ869929 (study PRJEB32216, sample SAMN09231818) | wastewater metagenome | place: USA: Maryland | collected 2016-08-09 | study: EMG produced TPA metagenomics assembly of the PRJNA472060 data set (Reclaimed... | reverse complement strand
CATTTTCAAATATATCCACCAAAGTCTGGACACAGGTATTTTAAACCATAAATTAACGTTGTTTATGAAGTGAAAGCTTAATATTCTGCTTTGTATGAAATATACAATAATTGCCCTTTCATTATTTTTATCATTAACATCATTTGCAAAAAACACTGAACATCTTCCTGGAGGAGTGTTGATTTCCACTGAAGATATGGCTTCGATGCAGTTTTCATGTAAAGGAAAGATGCCGCTTAAAGAAATTACATGTGACTTCATTCAAAAAATACTTATTCGTAATACAGAATCTGTAGCTGAAGTGAAAAAATTCTTATCCACGATTAGTATTGATGATTTAAAAAAAGAAAAAAATTTTTCTTATTGCAAAAAAGAATTTGCTACTCCGATTAAGGTATCAAATGCACATGCTAAGGAGCATTCGGATGAGATAGAAAAAAATTCTGATACTTTATGCAATTGTGTTGCTGAAAATGATTTGAAATGTTTTTCGAATGCTATGATGAAATTTGCAGAAATGAAGGAAAAGACATGTAAAGTTGTTCTTAATAGTTTTTCTATTCGGTTTAAAAAGATTTCCAAAGATAAATGGCTGAGTAATCCAGGCCCCGAGGGTCTATGTAACTTAGTCAATGTAGGAACACTCGAGGCTGTAGGTGATTCTGGTTATAGTTGGAAGTATACACAAATTAGAGTTGCTTCTGATAAAGGAGAGCATTGTAAGTTTGATTTAAATAAACCAACAGTCTATGTCACAGATCAAGGTATTTTTAAGCTTAATTGCGAGTACATTGATTTAGGAAGTGTGTTTTAACCCTTGGGTCCAAATAACTTTGTATTATGATCTGCGCTTTTAATTTTGATCCAAGCTTTAATTTCATCTACAGATTCTGTTGTTGAGTATTTAATCTCGTTAGAGTCATAGACAATACTAAGGTTACCACAGGTGTCGACTACGCCATTTAACTGTGCTGCTCGTAAATTTACTTCAGAGTCATCGTCAATTCTTGTAAATTTCTTGGTAGTCATCCAGTGTTCCTTATCTTGCGACGTACGGCATTTAATCCTGTCACTGGTTAAGTAAATAATAAATATTTACTAAGATTAATGTAGGTATTCTTTTGTTTCAATAAAATACTTTTTATAAACTTCCAGCATCGCTTCGCATGCGGCATATTCGTCAAGTTTGTATAATAATATTAAAATAGCTTCGATAGTTTCTTTGTCAATTTCCATAGGCTCTCCTGTGTAATTTAGAAGAGCAATAGGTATGCGATGCTAAGATGTATTGTATTGCTTATGATTTCAGATTTTGGACATATTACATATTTGTCAAAGTGGCCGTATAAAGTGTTTCATCAGCTCCTGAAGGCTCAGGAACACCATTGGCATTAGTATCTAAAACAACCTTCACAGCCTCAGGACTTTTGATGTAATATAAATAGACGGATTTATAACCCGCACCTCTTGCGACTATCAGATTTAGTTTTAAATAACCTCCTGTATATGAAGAAGGAAATAGGGCCTGTGTTGTTGAGCTGTCTGTATCGGTGTCTCCTGCATTGCTATATGAGAAGATCCAGCTTCCGATTAAGCTAAATGAGCCATCTGCATATTTAATTAATTGTCCGCCTTGGAAATAGCAATTCTCACCAGTAAATTGAGTGCAATAGTCGGTAGCTGTATTTGAAATGGTTTGAACACTTGAAACACTGTTCCCAAGAGCTATTGCTGTCCATCCTGCATCTTTACAAACTTTAAAGGATTGTGTGTCCTCAATGTAATAAAGGCGTCCTGATGTGCTGCTATCACACGTTGGTAGTGATGAAGCTGACACAACTGAATAAGACATCCATCCGTTTGTTGTAGTTCCGCCACCTGATCCGCCTCCACCGCCGCTACTGCCTCCGCCGCCTCCTGAGCAAGCTAGTATAGTAAATGACAATGCGCTGATTATAACTTTTTTCATACAGTTCCTTCCTTGGAGTTGTTTATTTTTCTAATAACTAACACTTCATAATGACCACAAATTGATTCCGATTCTTTAGCCACTGGGGCTTCTTTTTTGAAAAGCAAATATTCCAAGCTAACATTGAAGAATTGAGCAATGGCCATTACTTGATTGAAGTTTCTTGGGTGATGTCCATAGGTCCATTGATAAAGAGTTTTCGCAGGAACATTAGTTGATCTAGCTAGCTGTGCTACGCTTATATGATGCTTTTTAAGTAGTAAGGGTAGCTGTGTATCTAAAAATATTTGCATAAGTTCATTAGAATGAAATTTGTTTATATAGGTGACCGAATTCTTTGTGTGAAGAATCAATTCTTTTAAGCGTGTAGGAAATTAATGTGGTTAGTCGGTCAAGTGTTAAGATCAGGTGCATATATCCTCCGACCTCTAGATAAAGGTCCAGAGCTTTGTCGTCAATACAAACAGGACTACTTTGTATTCATTTTATACCGAATAATTGGGCATGGCTAAAAAGATGTTAAAAACCTCAGCTCGGGCTCTGATAGAGAAGAATAAGCAGGAAGACGATAGAGAAAAAGTAAGTCTTTATCTATCTAAAAGCTTGTATGACAGATTTAAAAAAGTATGCGAACAGGGTGGGGCACCAGCAAGTAGGGTGCTAGAAGGTATGATAAAAGAATTCCTAGATGACTTGGATCATATCAGTTAGCAAATTCCAAATATAAATATTATTGTAAACAAAACGTGTTTATGGCAGCCTTTGTTTTACGGAGGTGTTTATGGGTATGTCACAAGCCAGCAGTTTTGTTGTAATAATGCATTATTTCGAGTCGAAAAAGAATTGTAGTTTTTCGCTTACTTTGAACAATGGAGTGAGCAGGGTAGGTGTTTTAAAAGACATTGAAGGGCCATTTTTAATTATTGAGGGTAGTCCTGATTTATACATACCATATTGGGCTATTTCTGAAGTGGTATTTGTGTGAGGTGATTATGTTTACAAGTGTAGTTAAAGATAGAACAAAGGATTTGTGGTGTTTAACGCCAATAATGCCAAATCCAAACTTTATGGTTTTGTTTTTAAAGGATGTAGACGCTATGGAGGCGGCTGATCGATTTCGGTTAAACGAACTACCTTCGCCGCTGGTTGATTCAAGTGCGTTTATACTATTGTATGAGACTGAAAGCCCTCGTATGAAATATTATTGTTTAGATAATGATCCTAATAATTGGTATGTTGTCGAAACGCTAACTATGAGCAATTACAAGTATTCATATCGAATTATTTCGGGAGTGTACACAAAGTCTCAAGCTGAGTCTAGTGCAACAACTCATAACGATGATGACGGTCAAAGCGAACTAATTGGGAATGCAATTATAAGTATGAATGAACAGTCGCTAATTCAACATATTTGGAATAGTTAAGCTAATCCGTTTAAGAATACTCAGGGCCTTTAAAACGGCACTTTTAGAGTACAAATAAAGGGAGCTGTCGGATCAAATCCTAACTTCTACATTTTATGCTGCCTTTTTGTCTGGTGATTTTTCTATAGCGATAGTTTGTCTCCATTCTTTTGCTTCAGCAATAAGGGTAAGTTTAAATTCGTTTTTATGATGCTTTTTAACAATATGTTCAATTTCAGATAGTTCAACTTTAAAAAATTCTTTGCGATCGTTTTCTTTATTCAATCGGCGGTTATCAAATTCTTCATGTAACTTGTGTTCTAAGCCGGGGGCATCATCTGATTGAATGAGTGCATGAATGTCGAAGTCAAATGGTACGGCAGCACTACTTAACTCATCTACGCGTTCAACTGGGTTCAGTCTTCTTGTCATGCCTATTTTATAAATATTTTCACCAAACGATCCTATGTTAGAGACAATGTATACGTGTCCTCGTCTTGTTAGTTCAGCTTGAGATTTAGCGCGTTCTTTGTTTTCATGAGCTTGTTGTAGTTTCGATTCTAAATCTAAGATTTTGAGTGAAAGAGCTTCTTTTTCTTTATCTGATTTTTTTTCAAGGTCAGCTTTAGCTTTTTCTAATGCTTCGGTGTAACGTTTTTCTTCTCTTTCTGCTTCAAGCTGAATCTTTTCTATTTCCCTTTGTGCCTTTTCTTCTTCTTTCATTTGTTCACGAAGCGCACGTTGTTCTTCTTTTTCTTTATGTAGTTTCTCTTGGTATTCGTAAGTTAAGTGTAATTCCTTTAGTTTTAATTTAAAGAAGTTATTCGTTATTTTGCAATTATTTGGCTCTAAGAGTTTATCGATGTTTTCACGTACTTTAATGAGTTTTTCTTCAGCTCTGTCAATATTGTCAAATCTTACTCTGAGTATTTCATTATCACATTGTACGTTAAACGCAGATAAGCCAAGCTTGATTGTTCTGTCAGTCATTTTTTTGCCTTCAGTTTTACTGCCGCCAACGCTCCATTCGGTACCACATGTAATTGCTTCCTTGTCTTTGATTAATTGCTTTTGTTGTTCTCGTAATTCATCTAGCTTTTCTTCATATTTTTTTGAATCTTTAAAGTCGTATTTTGATTTGTAGAATCCAGATTCTATCAGATTGTTGTCTTCAGAAAATATTTTAATTTCATTCTCTAATTTGTTGTGTAGTTCTTTTAATTCGGTCAGTTTTTTTAATGTAGTATCAGCTTCTTTTTCTCTTTCTTTAATTAGTTTATCTAAATCAAGAACGGGAGTGTATTTTTTTAAATTCTTGAGTGCTTCATAATGTTTTTTTCCTAAGAATATCAAAGCAGAAATTGAAATTACTAATAATATATAAATCACAAACACCTCCGGTCTATTCGACCAGTCGGTAATATTTGGTGTTTACTTAATGACGTTTGCATCATATTAGTAGACTATTAATAAGCGTTCTTTTCAGGTGCGTTTCATTTTGGTATTATATAAATATTATTTAGGAGGTTTTATGGAGTTTTTTGGGCAAGCAATGTTATTTGTTTCTTGTGCGCTGTTTGGTGGGTTAGTTGGTGAAGCCGCTTCTAAAGTTCTTGGTGGATTTGAATTATTCTCTGGATTTTCAATAAATGGCGGAGCTATTGGCGTGATTTGGGGCATAGCCATTTCTGTTTATTTGTTAGGTATAAATAATAAACTTGAATTGATTGTTTCCCGACAAGATCGAGAAAATAAGTAGATATGGACTTATCACAGAACCTACTAATAATTGGTGCAGGGGCTCACGTTCCATATGGCCTGCCGACAGGGGAGAATCTATCTTATTTAATTAAAGATTATTACGGATGTAGGTTGTTAAATAGTGTAGCTGAACCTATGAATGGTGACATACGACTAGATCAAATAAATAGTTTTCGTTTTGAATTTGAGGCTATCATTAAGCAGATGTGTAAATTTGGACCGGATAGAGATAAGTATTTCGAAAAACAAAATCTCGATCGGATGGTCGTGTATGTTGACGAATTTTTAAATTCATTTTCTGTAAGTAGTGCTTATACAATCGATTCGTTTTTATCCAAAATTAGTTTGGAAACAGATATGAAAAAAAGATTGGCATTCATTTTAATAGGAAAAGCGTTAATAACAAATCTTATCCTAATAAAAAAGAAATTGAATCCAGAAGGGTCAACAAAAGATGACTGGATCGAACATTTGCTTATGTTCTGTATCAAAAAAGAAACTGACGTTTATAATTTACCTAAAGTTATCACATTTAATTATGATATGACTTTTGAGAGGGTTATTTATAATCATTTGTGTCATAATTATCGTTTAAAGCAAGATTCATCCATTAGTTATGTTCGCGATTTAAGTATACGGCATGTGTATGGAAATATAGGTGCGTTTGATAAAGTAGGTGAAGTTGAAGATTTGTCTATATACAAAAACGCAGTAAAAGATCTTAAGATTATAGGTGAAGATCGGCATATAGGTGAAGACCAACTCATATCTGAGCAATGTGATGAAATTAAACTCAGAATGAAATCCGCTACTAATATTTATTTTTTAGGCTATGGTTTTGATTCTGCCAATAATAAGTTGTTAGTAAGAGGATTGGATCAGAATTGGGCTCAAGGTAAAAAAATCTATTCTACTTCAATTGGAATATCAGAGAAAGATAAGGCGAGAATCGAGCGTGAGTTGATGTGTCCGGTTACTCATGCTGATTGTACTAGCTTGGAATTATTAAGGGATAAATATCCATTGGGATGATTAACCCGGTAACTTAAAAGCCATTTTGTTCTTATAATGTTTCCAGGTCATCGAAATGTCAGCATGTCCAAGAAAGATGCTAATGTCCTCAAGGTCAAAGCCGCGCTCAAGCATTAAATCAGTAAATCCTTTTCTTGGGCTGTAGGTTTCAATCTTCCAATCGAAAAAGCGCTTAAGTGTTTTGTTAAGTGGTCGTTTGAATTGGCCTGTCTTTAATACTCTTAAGGCTTCTTTTTGTTCATCAAGATAGACCGGTATTGGTTTCCAGCGTTTATCTTTAGAAACACTTGTGAGTTTTGCTTGATAGACATGAAGCACTTCAATCTTATGAAATCTGTCGGTTTCAATTCTCCATGTGTTTTTATTTTTCAAGCTGTCTATTTCTTTTGGACGTAGCCCAAACCATAAGCCAATGAATAGCCAGTTCCATTGATTTAATAACGATTCATGTTCAAAAGTAGATTTCTTATTTTTCAAATCAAGCCATTCAAGCGGGTCAGCTGCTGTTTTTAATCCAGGGGTGTTGTCCCTTAGCTCAATGATTTTCTCGCGTATAATGGGCGATAGCTTCGGTATATCTTGATAATATGAGCCAGTCTTCTTTGCGACGTATTGTCCATATAGATTTAATAACCTGTTTAGTTTTTTAATATAATCAGGGCTCCATTTTTTACTTTTATAATAATTAAAGAAGCGCTGTCTTTCGGCATAGAAGTTTTTTGTATCAACAGCAAGTTCAGTGATGATTTTTTTTACTGTCGTCCATTGCTTTGAAAGATTGTCTAGTCTCTCTGGATTGTCCGCGTAGTTTTCTTTTAACTCAGCTTCAAAGCCTTCTGTTAGAATTTGTGGTAAATAAGCAGACTGAGTTTCTTTGTCGTCTTGAATCCTTTTTGCCACGGCAATGATTTTTCTAGATTCAATAATGTTCTGTTTGTTTAACTGAGATGCTCGAAGTTTTGCTTCAATCAAAGACATGTCTGGTCTGAATCCAAGCGTAGAATAGGCTTGTGTTGGAACGACAGATTCGTTTCTTTTTGGTGTCCAAGTTTGTTCAATTACACGAAAACCTTTTGCTGATTTTCTTACGAAATAACCCATGCAATCCTTTCGGTTATCCCTTGGAAAACTAAAGAACGCACATCGGTAGCATCGGTAAAAATACCGATGTTTTGATTTCTAAGTTATTGATTTTACTCAGTAATTAGGAAAAATTGGCGTCCCCAAGGGGACTTATACCTCGGTAACAAGACGAAGGTAAAACAGGAACGCCTTTCTAGTCAACGGTTATTTGCTCTTGTTCTTTCTTCCATAAGTGCTTGATTCATCGATCATTTTGGCAATGGCATTTGTGCTGCTAGTTGTCTGTTTGCTTACGTCAACGTCGTGGTTATGTTGATTTGACAGGTCTCTCTGTGCTGCATTTCTGCTATTGCTAATGTTTTTTTTGAATTCTGAAGAAACGGTTTGAAGATTTTCAAGTTTTTTATGACTACCTGAGTACATGCTATCTGAAGCTGCATTTAACCAAATCAGAGCATTTGCTGCTTCATCAGCTTTGGCTTTGTTAGTTGATTTTGTTAATTCATAGAGCGAGTCAATGTAGTCATAATCTACTTGCTCAGAGATGCGTCTATCGTGACACCTTGGCGCTAACGCGTATAAGACAATAATGCTTGGATCAAGTGAGTTATCTAACGAGTAAGTTTGGTTTTTATATTTAAAGATGCGCTTATTCATGTGATCCACCGCTGAATGCTTGTAAAGTGGCAACTTTTTTTCCAGTCATTGGGCAATAAGTTGTATTCACTTCCACGATAAGTCTGAGGTTTAACAGTTCGGTAACTCGAGCAGTGATGCTGTTGAGTAAACCGATAGCCTCAGAGATTTGTCTTCGTGTGCATCCCGGGTGTTCTTTGATGTATTCAAGAACTTGCTGTCGCTTTGTTCCCGCAAATGGTTTGATTTCTTCGTAGGATTGTTTTTGTGTGGTTCTTCCTATTGTCATATTGTTTCCCTTTGGCTTTGCCAAAATTACTGCTCTTGGTGTTTATGTTTCTCTCGTCAAGTGAGCAGACTTTTTGAGAGATTTTGTTTCCTTACATATATATGTTTATTTTTTGATGCCGATTTTCAAAAAAAGTAAAATTATTTAATAACCGACTTTATATAAATAACTTCTATTTGCTCATTAGAGATGACTTCGGCTGAGCCATGCTCTGATATGGCTTTTGTATCTGCTCATCTCTAAATGCTGTTTCTGTTCGCTTAATCATTGTCGCGGCCTTGTGTGCTTGATCCAGTTATTTTTCGTACAGAAAATGAAATCTTCTTTGGTGTTAAAGGAAGAGGGGGCTGCGGAACGGGGTGATGGATTTCTTTGGATGGTTGTGTGTAGCAAGTCGAAGCTTCAAAGCGAGAGGCTAGCGCGGTACTTTCTTTAAGTACTATTTCAGGTATTTTATTTCCTGAATCTTCTTTATCTTTTATATCTACTTTATCTAGGTCTGTTTTCCCGTCTGGAAGTCCGTCTGCAAGTCGGTCTGCTCGGTCATTTTTTCTAATGTATTCCTCAACTTGAGCCTTCTGAGTCGCCTCATCAACTTGTAATATATTGAGCACATCCTGATTTATTAACTTATAATGATTTTCGTACACATCGCTAACTCGTTCAATGAGTCCAATTTTCATCAAAAAAGCTAGAATGATTGGATATTGAGTGTTGTCAAAAGCCTGACCAGGTTTGTATTCATGGTTCTTGTCATTGGTTATTAAGTTTCTAAGTGTTTCACGATTGAGAAAAAAATGAATTCGTTGCTGATGAATAATTGCATTGGTTACTGAACAACAAACTTTAGCTATTGTGCTGTCGACTTGCTGATATTCATCTTTTAATAACTTCCAGTGCGTATGAATTAAATCATCTTTATTAATTCGTTTGGAATTTACCAGACAGACGAGCCTATCACTCAATCCTGCTTCTTTTAGTTTGTTTTTGAAATTGAACACACCTTACCTCCTAAATAAGTACATTGTTTATATAGATATATGTTAATAAATGTTAACGGCCTCGTAAGGCTCTGATATTGCTTATGAATTACACATTATTTGTTTATAGATGTAATTAGGCGAAGAAAGCTTTATAAAGTATAACCCTCGAGTCGTTCAGATCAGTTAAAAAAATATTTTATTTTTTCACTAAAAAAACACCTCAAATTTAGCATGTAGTAGTGTGAGTACAATGCAACGGCCACTGATCATTTGATCAAAAACAACAGGCATCACGCAAATGTTTCTCGCTTTGATCTTACCCATTTGGATAGATCGCCACTTAAGAATCAACAAACTTAAAAGGAGAGAACATGTCAGACACAGCCGCATTAGCAAAAAAAGTCCACGCACAGATGGTATTCATCCATCAGTTATTAACTCAACGAACACAATATTTTGTGGATGAGTTTGAGATTGCACGAGATGCAACGGCTACCATTACAGAAATGGCAAACAAGCTGTCTGATCAAATTAAGGCTTCTGAAGTTCCGTCAAATGAGGCGGCCAATGAACAAGAATAAGTTAGCCACAGAAACAATCTCATATTCAATCGCACGAAAAGACTCTGGATATTGCATTACTAAACACAAAATCCTAGACGGGAAAGTGACTAGTTCAATACAAGTCACAGAACCCGATGTGTTGACCATTACAATGGCTAATCTTGAGAGAATAGTAAGAAAACAGCACGGGTTATAATCTATGAATAATGTCGATGAAATGATTCATTATTTAAGAGAAGCAATTCAATTCCAAACAGCATCAGATATTTATGAGCTGCCTCGGGAAGAATTCGTTACATATGTTAATCGTTGTAAAGCGTTTGTTGTACCAGCAGCCATACCGCATGTTGTGTTGTTTATGCTTGAAGAAGAACGAAACTCACTTCTGTATAAAATTAAAAAATTACTCAGATTGGTTAAAAAGCTATGAACACACTAAGCTTTTTTAATCTATTAGATGCAGAATCAAAAATTAGCATTACCAATGTTGCTGTGTATGTTTGCCTTTTAAAGCTTATTATCAGTCCATCAGCAAGCATTACTGAAGCTGGCACATTAATGTTGGCTCTTGCAAATTATGGTCATAAGCGGGCTTTGAGTAGCAAGAAAACAAACAATCCTGAGATAGAACAATTAACGGCAAGAATGGATGAGATGACTGCAACAGTGTCAGGTTTGAGTCTTCAATCCGGTATTAAGAGGAATTAAATGGAAGCACTATTTTTGATTTCAGTAGTAGTTTTTATGCCACAAATTTTAAAAATGATCGGTTGGACAATTGGCATGGTGCTTGGTCTTACCATCGGCATATTAAAGGTAATTAAATAATGGCAATTATATGGTTCGGTATAGCAGCAATGTGTTTTATTTCAGCTTTATTGGCTGTGATTAAATTCGAAGTAGACAAACAAATTAATAATTTTAAACAATAAGAGTGTATTATTCATGGACGAGAAAACAAGCTTCACGGATGAGGCTATTTCTAACGACGAATTAGAAAATAATAGAAAATCAAACCCACGCGGGCGACCTAAGGGGATGCCAAAGACTGGTGGACGTAAAAAAGCGTTTGTTGAGGATACATCTAAATGGGATGAGATTCTTGATCAGAACTTTTTTGTCATTCCACAAGAAGCAATTAAATTGTTTTTCGATAAAAACACATCAAATGCACTAAAGTTTTCTATTCTACAATTCCTAGCTCAATATACGACACCTTCTATAAAGCCTAAAGAAGCAGACAGCAATAATGTCTCGTCTGAGTCGCAGACGGCTGATATTTTACAGGCTGTGAAATAATGACCGCTAGTGAGGTGATTAAGCTTCTTTTTAACAAATTAAAGCCTGTTCAGCAGGATATGTTTAAGAAGTTTTTTTCTTCTAATGGTCGCAAATACATCATTCATTGCAGTAGACGATTGGGAAAAACACACCTGCTCTGTGTAATTGCAATTTGTGTGGCTCTATCAAAGCCAAATGCACAAATAAGATATGCAACGTTCACTCAGAAGAGTTTAAAAAAAATGGTATTGCCAATATTTAAAACGCTTTTTGACAGTATTCCTAAAAAATACAGCGCTTCATTTAATGTTCAGGATGGAAGTTATAAATTTAAAAATGGATCGCAAATTCATCTTGCAGGCGTGAACAATGGTAGAAGCGACACGCTTAGAGGTACTAGTGCAGATTTAGCACTTGTTGATGAGGCCGCATTTGTTGACGAGCTAACCTACCTTACTGAAAGTGTGCTTATGCCACAGCTTCTCACGGTGGAGAATTCAAAGCTTATAATGGCAAGTAGCTCACCTATAAGTCCAAGCCATGAGTTTGTAGATTATATTTCACAAGCAAAGACGGACGGATATTATTCAAGTTACACAATATATGATGCAGGATATGCAGTTGATCTGGTTCAAGAGTTTTGTAGTGAAGCGGGTGGAGCTAATAGCACTACTTGGAAGCGGGAATACCTTAATGCAATCGTCACGGATGAAACATTAGCAATTATTCCTGAGTGGGATAGTAGAAGATTTGTTCAAATGACAGATTCAGATGAAGTGTATTCACTGTATCATAAGTATTGTTCCGCAGACTGGGGAGTTAGGGACAAAACTGCAATATTGTGGGCAACCTATGATTTTAAAAAAGCGACATTAATTGTTGAGGCTGAATATTCTTGTTCTGGTCAGGATAGCACCACTAGAAATATCGCTAATAATATTATTGATAAAGAAAAGATTCTTGGATGGACAAATGTCTATCGTCGTCCTGCTGATAATAATAATTTAATTCTTCTTCAAGATTTAGGTTCTGAATTTAATATTCATTTCTATCCAACAAATAAAGACACACTTGCTGCGATGATAAACGAAGTGAGGCTATGGGTCGGTCAAGGTCGAATTTTAGTTAACCCGAATTGTGTTGAGTTGATTTCATGTCTTGAATTTGGTGTGTTTCAGGATCAGAAGCGAAGAGAGTTTGGTAGGTCAAAAACACTTGGTCATTACGATATGCTAGCAAGTCTTGTGTATCTTGTCAGGAATGTTGATCAGCATACAAATCCAATTCCATCTACACATGGAACAAATGTATTTACACACTACACACCACCAAATGAGACCGAAAGTTTTCACCAAATAAAAAAAATCTTTAACTTATAAAATCAAGGATGATTTATGAATGTTACGTATTGGGCACTGAAGCCTTCAGAAGAAATAATTAATGATCTAACAAGCAAGATTCAAAATTACGACGACTATCTTGTTAAGTCAGGAATGATGTCAGAACTTAGAGACGCTTATAATGCATTTTATGGTGACAGCAAGATTAGAGACGCTGGTACTCAAGGTGAATTAAAAGCAATTAGTATAAATCACTTTGCTTCTCTTATTAGAAATTTAGTGTCATTGGTAAGTAACAACAAACCAGCATGGCAGCCAATTGCTTCAAATACTGATAGTGCTTCACAAGCTTCAGCTGTGCTTGCTTCAGGATTACTAGATTTTTATATGAAGGATCGACGTCTTGATAGAATGTTTCGTAATGCTTGCTTGATGACTTGTTTTCTTAAAGAAAGTTGGATTGAAACTACTTGGGATACTCAGCTTGGTGAAGTGGTAGCTATTGATTCAGAAACTAATACGACATTACATGAGGGCGATTTAAAATACTCATTATTCCAACTAAATGATGTGATTCGTGATTTTACTAGAAAAAATGCTGAGTTTGATTGGTTAATTACTCGAAGTTTTGTGAATAAATATGATCTATCTGCTCAATTCCAAGAACACAAAGAGAAAATCGAATCAGTATCTTATGATGGTATAAGTCAGAGCAAAGTGCGACTAAATACAAAATCTACTTTTGCTGATGAAAGTGATCTAATTCCATTCTTTAATTTTTATTTTAAACCATGTGCGGCTTTACCAAACGGAAGGATGATTACGTTTATAGATGATCAAGTTCTTACTGATGGGCCACTACCTTATCCAAAAATCCCACTAGTAAGATTGTCAGCTGAGGATAGCTTTGAAAATTGTTTTGCACACAGTCCAATGATGGATGTGTTACCTGTACAAAAAGCCATAGACACAATGGCAAGTATTCTCATCACGAATAACGCAAGTTTTGGAGTACAGAATATTCAGTATCCAAAAGGTGCGAGTATTAATGTTCAACAAATTTCTGGTGGATTGAACTTAATTGAAATCGACACAAATATAGGCGAGTTAAAGCCGCTTCAGCTTACCGCAAGCGCTCCTGAAAGTTATAGATTGTTTGATATGCTCGTACAACAAAGCCAACTTCTAAGTGGCATTAATGATGCAATTAGAGGGCAGACAACGGCAGGTACAAGCGGAGCAGCACTTGCTTTATTATCTCAACAAGCGATTCAATTTGCAAATGGGCTGCAACAAGGTCAGGTCAGTCTTATTGAAGATGTTGGCACACTAAGTATTCAAATTTTACAAAGATATGCAAATACAAAAAGAGTGGCGGTACTTACTGGCAAACATAACAGACCGCTTTTGAAAGAATGGAGCAGTGCCGATCTATCGGGAGTGAGTCGTATAACGATTGAATCGGGTAACGCTTTATCTAAAACTGCTTCAGGTAGATTAACAATGGCTGATAGTTTGCTTCAATCAGGAATGATACAAAGACCTGAACAATATATATCGGTACTCACTACGGGTCAGCTTGAGCCGCTTTATGAAAATGAACAAAGCCAGTTGATGCTTATTAGAAAAGAAAATGAACGATTGTCAGAAGGTCAGCCAGTAAGAGCACTTCTTACTCATGATCATCAAAACCATATTCTTGAACATGCAGCAGTGTTAGCCAATCCTGAAATACTAGACAATCCAAATTCACCGGTTGTTCAAAATACATTAGATCACATCAGTGAACACTTACAGCTTGCTCAAAGCATGCCTCCAGCACTTGCGATGTTACTCAAGCAACAACCATTACCTCAGCCAATGCCTGTTGGTCCACAACCGGCTGCTGTGATGGATGGAACAAATTCAATCACAACAGAGGCGGGCCTTGTGAATGGGCCAAGCTTGCCCACTAATCCTGCTACCGGCGAACAAATCAAATTTAATAACTAATTTACCCAAGGATGGATAAAATATGTCAGACACATACACAGCTGCTGTTGCAGCAGAGACAGCTAACAATTCAGAAAACCAACAAGAAACACAAGTTAATCAAGAGGATGTGCCAATTGAGAATAATTCTGTTCAAGCTAAAAAGATTAGAGCATTAAAATTAAAAGTAGACGGTGAAGAGTTTGAAGAACAGCTTCCATTTGAAATTGATGAATCAAATAAAGAGCAAGTAGAATTCTTAAAGCGTCATTTACAGATGAGCAAAGCTGCTTCAAAACGAATGAATGAAGCTGCTTTAACAAGAAAGCAAGCTGAACAATTTATCCAAGCCTTACAAAATGATCCAATGAAGGTACTTAGTAACCCTAAGGTAATGGGTGAAGAGAAGTTTAGGGCCATTGCTGAGTCCTATTTAGCAAAACAATTACAGGATCAATTGTTGTCACCTGAGGAACGCAAACGAATTGAAATGGAAGAGAAACTCCGTGGATATGAAGAGCAAGAGAAGACACAACGAGAAACAGCTGAACAAGAGCAAATTCAACAATTAGAGCAGCATTATGCTCAACAATATCAGAAAACCATTATTGATGCTTTACAGACGAGTAATTTACCAAAGAATCCTTTTACTGTGAGACGTATGGCTGAGCTTATGCAGAAAAACCTTCAGCATGGTTTGGATCTTGAGCCTCAATATCTCGCCCAATTGGTAAGGGAAGATTATCAAAAAGAATTGGTCTCGTTAATTGGTAGCAGCGATGCAGACCAAATAATTGCAATGTTTGGTGATGATGTAGCTAATAAGATTAGAAAAGCTGATTTAGCTAAGTTTAAATCGGCAAAGCCAACATTTAATAACCAGCAAACAGCTACTCCTAAGTCAGAATCAAATAAACGTATGCGGGCAGATGAATTCGAAGCATACTTGAAAAGAAAAAATAAATAAAATATTTTAAATAATTATCCCAACTTTTAGCATGAGTACTATGTGGGGTCCTATTTTCAATGTAAACACGCTATGTTTAGCCATGTTCGCTTGAGATTTCCTCTCAAAGCCTTTGTGTGGGGCAATGTTTTTTAAGACGGCAAGACGCCTATCAATCAAAAAACCTAATTCACACTAATTAATAACTTTAACAATTCAAAATATTTCCTTTCTCAAGGATGAGAGAGGCATGACCAAGGAAGGTCTTTTTACTATGGCACAAACAAACACAGCTTCAACACTCGATGGTCTTTACAAATCGGTATACGGTGAAAACGGTCCAATCGAACTTTTGCCAGATATGGCAATTCTTCAATCAATGATTCCATTTAATTCTGCTCAACGAACGGGTAAGAGCTATGAGGTACCAGTTGTGGTTTCCTCTGCTCAAGGGTTCTCTTACGGGCTAGCGGATGCAACAATCACTTTAAACACTGAAGTAGCTGCTACTCTTAAAAATCTAACCGTTAAGGGTGCTCAGATCGTAGGTCAGGCAAGTTTGAACTATGATGCTGCTTCTCGCTCTATGGGTTCAAAGCAAGCTTTTATGGATTCAGCTCACCTTGTTGTGAAAAATCTTTTTGAATCTCATGGTAGAAAGTTAGAAACGACTCTTTTGTATGGTTCATCAGGAATTGGTACAGTTTCATCTTTATCTTCTCAAGACATTATTTTAACAGCAGCTTCATTTGCTGATGGTTTGTGGATTGGTGCTGAAGGTATGAAAATTGATGTTTACACATCAGGCGGCTCTGTTCGTCAAGCAGGTCTTGTTGTCAGTGCTGTTAATCCGTCAACTTACACAATCACTGTTACAGGGACTACTACTGGTATTGTTTCAACTGATGTTGTTTATGTTGCGGGTTCATTTGGAAACGAATGTTATGGATTAGATGCCATAATTACAAACACTGGCAGTATGTTTGGTATTGATGCTTCAGCGTATAGTCTTTGGAAGGGTTCTTCTTATGCTGTTGGTGGTGCTGCTTTAACAATGGCAAAAGTACTTTCTGGTGCTGCTCAAGCAATTGCTCGTGGCGGATTAGCTAGAGATGCTGTGTTGTTGGTGCATCCTTCAAGTTGGAATAATCTAAATTCAGATCAAGCAGGTTTACGTCAATTCGTTGATGATAAAAATAATGCATTAAATGGTTTTGAAAAAATCGACTATCGCGGACCAAATGGTAAAATAAGCGTTATTGCTCATCCAATGGTAAAACGTGGTGAAGCATTTCTTGTTGATCCAAAAAATTTAAAACGTGTTGGTTCTCAAGATATTAGTTCACAAACTCCAGGTAAATCAGAAGAGATTTTCTTACATAGCCAAACTCTATCTGCCTACATTCTGAGAACGTATTCAAATCAAGCGATTGTTTGTGAGAAGCCTGCTCAGTGCGTGAAATTTACCGGCATCGTACCAGCTTAATAAAATAAAAGTCCCTCCTAGCCCAGTTGATCAAAGTTCCTCCTTTTATTTGGTCTTCTGGGCTTTTTTTCATTCTCGGAGTGTATATGTCTTCTATTGTCTCTGTTGCAGGGAATTCTTTTTCAGTACCAGCTGAAGGTGATAGCGGTTGGGCTAGTGATGTTACAAGTTTATTAATCCAATTAGCCACATCAACAAAGGTGTTGCAAGTTACATCGAGTTCATTTCCGCTCACTCAAGATGTGTCATTTGGCACAAGCTATGGATTGAAATTACAATATATAAAATCACAAGCAATAAATCCTGCTAGTGCTGGAGTAGTTAGGCTAGGTAATGCTGAAACTATTAAGTGGCGTAATGCTGCTAATAATGCCGACCTTGATCTGACAGTTAACAGTTCTAATGCTCTTCAATTTAATGGTTCAACAATTCTTTCAAGTGGTGTTGGGTTAATCGTTAATGCTGATGTTTCTAATAGTGCGGCGATTGCTTATAGTAAATTAAATCTTTCTTCTAGTATTTTAAATGCCGATGTAAACAGTTCAGCGGCGATTGCTTATAGTAAGTTGAATCTTTCGAGTTCAATTGTAAACAGTGATGTATCCAATAGTGCTGCTATTGCATATTCAAAACTTAGTCTTTCAAATTCAATAATGAATGCTGACGTAAATTCATCAGCAGCCATTGCATATAGTAAATTAAATCTATCAAATTCAATTTTAAACGCTGACATTAACTCAAGCGCCTCTATTGCTCTTAGTAAGTTAGCAGCATTGACAGTTGGTAAGGCTCTGCAATCTAACGCATCTACTGGTGCTATTGAAGCCTCATCAGTGACAAATACTGAACTTGGATATGTTTCTGGTGTAACAAGTGCAATTCAAACACAATTAAATGCTAAGATTTCTAATTCATTAACCACATCAACTGGTGACATGATTTATGCGTCTTCTGCTTCTACTCCTGCTAGATTAGCGGTTGGTTCAAGTGGTCAGGTGTTAAAGTCTGTTGGCGGATTACCTACCTGGGCAACATTTTCTGGTGGGATTAATTATCTTTCAAGTAATCCAGATGCTGAAGCCGACACTACAGGCTGGGCAACATATGCCGATGCAGCAGGTGCTGTTCCTGTTGATGGAACCGGCGGAAGTCCCAACAGTACATGGACTCGTACTACATCTTCTCCTCTGAGAGGCTCAGCAAGTTTTTTATTTACACATAATAGTGGCGCATCACGGCAGGGTGAGGGCGCTAGCTATGCGTTCACAATCGATACGAGTGATAAAGCTAAAATATTGCAGATTAGTTTTGATTATTTGATTGCTAGTGGAACGTTTGTTGCTGGAAATCCTGCTGACCGTACAAGTGTAGGTGACTCTGATCTTACAGTTTATATATATGATGTTACTAATGCTGTTCTTATTCAGCCAAGTACATATCGATTGTTCAGTAATAGCACAACTATTGCAGATAAATTTATAGCTAATTTTCAAACAGCAAGTAACAGCACAAGTTATCGTTTAATAATTCACTGTGGATCAACAAGCGCAAGTGCATTTACTGCTCAATTTGATAATTTTAATGTCGGTCCAAGCCAATATGTATATGGCACGCCAATCACTGATTGGACAAGTTACACACCGACTTATAATGGGTTTGGTACTCCAACAAGCGTTTCGATGTGGTGGAGACGTGTTGGTGGAAATATTGAGTTACAAGGTAAATTCACAACAGGAACTGTTGCTGCTTCTGAAGCTCGTGTAAGTTTCCCATCTGGAATTACATCTGACAATACAACGCGAATTCCTACAATACAAAGTGTCGGTCATTGGTTTGAAGCTAATCCAACTGTTGTTCCTGGCGCTATACTTATTGAACCGTCCGTTACTTATGTGACTTTTGGATCTGGATCTAGCGGAAATAATTCGTTTGGTAAATTAAATGGATCAACTGTTGCAGCTAATACAGAGGTTGTTGGGTTATTTTGTTCTGTGCCTGTAGCTGGTTGGTCTTCAAGTGTTCAAATGTCAGATAGTACTGATACAAGAGTTGTTGCGGCAAGGTATAGCACAGCAGCAGGACAATCCATAGCTACATCATCAATTGTTGTCGTAGATTTTGGAACTAAAACATCTGATACACACAGTTCCGTTACTACTGGGGCAAGTTGGAAATTCACAGCACCAGTTAGTGGAAAATACTCAGTAAAAGCGTCCATTAGAATGAGTTCTTCAACTACAACTGGTGGAACTTTTTTATATCTTTATAAAAATGGTAGCGCCGTTTCATCCAATGTCTATACTAATCAGCAATCAACTAATGGGATTATGGCGATGCCTGTTTTGGTTGATACGATTGATTTAATTGCCGGTGATTATATTGATTTTAGAATAAGTCATGCAAACGCAGGCAGTTTGTCGATATATAATGATGCGACTTATAATTATGTTGATATTGAGAAAATCTCAGGACCATCAGCTATTGCAGCAACAGAAACAATAGCAGCAATATATGAAATGAATGCTAACCAAAGTATACCAAACACAACTGAGACAACAATTACATGGGATACAAAAGTCAGAGACACACACGCCGCAATGAACGCATCAGGTATTTTTACTGTTCCTGCTGCTGGTATATACACAATTAACGCTACTGTTGGTTACACAAGTAACTCAACCGGCTTACGTTATATTGTATTATCTCAAACTGGAAGCGCTACAAAAGATTATCGAGCAATGGAAAACAACTCACCAGGTACAGGGGCATTTGTTATGTCCGCAACGGTCGGCTTTAATTGTCGAGCTGGCGACACGCTATTCGTTCGTACTTATCAAAGTTCAGGCGGAGCCTTGACATTAAATGGTCCAAATCAAAATGTTGTAACAATTCAAAAAACTGGAAATTAAGCAGAGGTAAATATGGATATTAATACAAAGGCTAAATCAAAAGTTCTTCAAGACTTAATTGATATGATGGATGAAAAAATGGTGGGCGATTTAAAAGGTAAAAGCCCTAAGTTTATGAAAGTAGAAACTAATGATCCTGAAATGGCTCAAGATGTTGTCGAAAATGCTTTAGAAGAAAAACATCTTCCTGAAGAAAATGAAGATACTTTCAATTCTGAACCAGATAAAGACGCAGATGATGAAGACCTTCAGAAGCTTTTAGAGATGTATCACAAGATTAAGTAACCATAATTCTAGGATGGAATAACGTGGCGACAACGACAGATTTAATAAACGATATAAAAATTCTTGGTAGTTTCCCAACTTCTGATGAGCTTTTTTCAAATAATAATTACCTACGAATTTTAGACAGAGAGATGTCTAACCAGATTGTTCCATTGATGACAAAAATTAATGAAGAATATTTCCTGAGTTATAAGGATGTCTCTGTTGCATCTGGTGTATCTGAATATAGAATGCCAAAGCGGGCTGTGGGCTCTGTCTTACGAGATGTTCAGATGATTGATTCAGCCGGTAATATTACACCTTTAATGCGTTTAAATGAGGAAGATAAATACTCAACAACACAAGGTGACCTAGGCTATTCAATCAAAGGTAACCAAATTATTTTATCACCAGTTCCTACAAGTAATGCTTATTCACTTAGAATGGCATATTTCAGAAGACCATCTAGATTTGTTTTAACCAGTGCTTGTGCTCAGGTTGTGTCAATCGATACAGTTTTAAATTCTGTTGTGGTGAGCAATGTACCTAGTTCAATGTCTGCAAATGTATTGGTTGATTTTGTTCAAAGTGAATCACCTTATGACATCCTGAGTATTGATTCTGTTATTTCTTCTGTAGTTGGAACAACAATTAGCTTTAGCAGTTTACCAAGTGACTTAGCTGTTGGTGATTATATTTGTCTTGCGGGTGAATCTTGTCTGCCAATGGTTCCTGAGGAACTAGTTCCACTGTTGTCGCAAGCGGCCCTTTGTGTTTGTCTTTCATCTAAAAAAGACAAGAGTGTTGAGCTTGAGCTTCAAAAGCTAGAACAAATGAAACAAACCGTGATCAATATGCTCTCTCCTCGAGTCAAGAGTGATGATCAAAAGATTAAATCTAGAAACAATCTATTAAATTATTTCAGATACTAGAGGTAGTGATGAGCCAAACCTTAATGGTTAAAGCCAGAGGGCTATACTCAAATTCCAATCAATTGTCAGAAGTTCCTGATGGAGGACTGTCAAAAGCGAATAATTGTGTAATTGATAAAGATAGCGTTGTTGAATCTCGACGAGGGTTTGAACGTCTTTCTGTTAACTTTTCTTCTGATGCAGATAGGGCGGATAAACTCACTGCGTTTCAATCTCAATTACTAGCGCATAGAAGTAATGACGATAAATTATCTTGTTTTAATGGTTCAGCATGGACCGATTATAGTGGGACATTTCCTCATGTCGATAGCGATTATGCTCGTATAAAGTTTGCTGATATGAATGGTAATAAGTATTTTACAACATCAAGTGGTGTGAAGGTCCTTGATGATTACTTAGGTACTGTTTATTCAACTGGAATGCCTAAAGGATTAGACGGAGAAGCAGCTTTGTCTGGTAGTTCTGGATTTATGGCTAATAATACCCAAATTGCTTATCGAATTGTTTGGGGCTCAAAAGATAATAATTCGAACTTGTATTTAGGTTCTGCTTCACAACGTATTGTTATTTCTAATTCAGCAGGTGCGACTAGAGATGTTGTAATAACTTTTACTATTCCATCAGGTATTTCCACTTCTGACTTTTATCAAATTTATAGAAGTGGGCAATCCGCTTCATCTTCTACAGAACCAAATGATGAACTACAACTTGTCTATGAAGGTAATCCAACAAGTGGTGAGATAACTGCTAAGTCAATATCGGTAACAGACAGCACTCCTGATTCACTACGTGGAGCATTTTTATATTCTAATGCAAATCAAGAAGGTATTTCTGAAAGTAATGATGTACCCCCTTTGGCTAGTGATATTTGTCCTTTTAAGAATTTCATGTTTTTTTCAGGAATTAAAACTAAACATTTTTTAAATATTAAATTATTGGCTGTCTCTGGTTCATCAGGATTAGCTGTAAATGACACGATTACAATTGATTCAATGGTGTTCACCGCAAAAAGTGCAGAGTCGATAGCAAACAAAGAGTTTAAAGTATACACAGCAGGCTCTGCTTCTCAAAATATAGACGACACAGCTCGATCATTAGTGAAGGTGATAAATCAATATTCATCAAATACATCAGTTTATGCATATTACATGACAAGTTATTCTGATTTGCCTGGTCAGATAATGATTGAAAGTAGAAGTCTTTCAGCGAGTTCATTTAATGTGTCAGTCTCTAGAGCTACTTCGTGGGACATTGATGATGGTGTTTCAGATAACTCTGATTATCCTCATGGATTGATGTGGAGTAAGATACAACAACCTGAACATGTTCCTGTTTCTCATTTGGAATTTGTTGGATCAAAAAACAGTCCAATCAGACGAATTGTGGCACTTAGAGATTCATTATTTATTCTTAAGGAAGATGGTATTTGGCGTCTAACAGGAGCAAATGGTTCTTGGAGCATTGATCCGCTTGATACATCAACTCATATTCTTGCACCTGAATCAGCCGTTGTTCTTAATAATCAGATTTTTGCATTAACTGACCAAGGAATTGTTACGATTTCTGATGTTGGTGTTGCTGTTATTTCTCGTCCTATTGAAGACAAGATTACCGAATTAATTGGTCTCAATTACGACAATTTAAAAAAGCTGTCTTTTGGTGTTTCTTATGAAACTGATAGAAAATATATTTTATGGACAATTTCATCAAGTGCAGATGTTTATCCAACACAAGCATTTGTTTACAACACATTTACTAAAACTTGGACGTCGTGGGATAAAGCTGCAAATTCTGCGTTAGTAAGTCCTGTAGATGATAGATTGTATATTTCTCAACCTGATCAAAAGTATGTTTTGAAAGAACGTAAAAGCTTTTCATTCAGAGATTATATTGATGAAAATATTGATGGTATTAGCATTGTTTCTTATCTAGACGATGTGCTCGTTTTAAATACAGTTGATGGTCTTTCTGTAGGTGATTTATTCTATGAAAATTCAACCGTGTATTCTCCAATTATTGAAATTGATAGTGCTAGTAATTCAGTTACGTTAAACGATGCTAAAACATGGTCGTTAGGCAGTGTAAGTGTTTTTAAAGGTATTAACTGTCAGCTTGAGTGGGCAAGTCAAACTTGTGGAAATCCAGGAATAGATAAACTGTTTCAAGAAGTGATGTTTTTATTTCGAGAACAACAATTTAACACAGCAACAGTTTCTTTTTATACTGATCTGGTTGGTGGATATTCAAATTCAACAATAACGGGTTCGTATGGCGGTGGTTTATGGGGTGCATTCATATGGGGGGCAATTCCTTGGGGTGGTATTCAAAGGCCTAAGCCTATAAGAGTATTTGTACCAAGAGATAAAACCCGTGGCACAATGCTATCGGTTAAATTCACGCACAGAGTTGGTTATGGAAAATTCAGTCTAAATGGATTTTCCTTACAATATGATTTTGTCAGTGAAAGATCGAACCGGGCTTAAATATGAAATTATCACCTAGACGATTTACAATTGAAGAATTCGGAGAACAACAAAATTGGATTGGAAGTTTACTTTCACCAATTAATCAGCTTGTTTCTGAGTTGTTTGCAGGATTGGCTAATAACATCACTGTATCTGAAAATCTGTTTCAAGAGATAAAAGAACTAAAGTTTGTTGCTGATTCTTCTATATATCCAATTAGATTTAAAACCAAGTTCAACAAACATCCTGTTGGTTTGTATGCCATCTACTGTAAAGACTCTACAGGAGCCACATCAAGCGATACTCCTTGGATAAGTTGGTCATTTTCTGATGGTCAGCTAACAATAACAAACATCACCAACCTAACAGCATCATCATCCTATACCTTAAAATTATTATTAATTTATGGATAGGGTCTTATATTTAGCATGAGTATATAGGAGACTTATATGCCATTTCTTCCATTTTTTGATCCATTGCAAGAGCAACGAAACAAACAAAACTCTGAACAAATAATTTCAGGTGGGTCAACTACAGTCAACCAAGCGGCTCAAAACATATCAGCACCAAAACCTGTGCAACGATCTGGTTCATGGACAAATCTAAATTCCTATCTTGACGCTAATAAAGACAATGCAGAAACGTTGGGTAATAACATTGCCTCTAATATTTCAAATGTTGGAACTCAAGCCAGGGCTGGAATTCAGAACAGTCAAAATGATTTTAATTCAATGGTTGATAAAAACACTATCGCAAATCTGTCTGGTGCAAAGGAAGATTCGGACCGTATTATTAAGCAATCCAGAGAGAACAGTTTTGACAATCAGATTAATGATAATCAAGTAAATAGATTTAAAGAAGTTTCCAATGCTAGTTATAAAGGACCACAATCACTTGATGGTTCTCAATACTATCAAGAAACGCAAGGTAAGTTAAACAAAGCAAAAGATTATCAAGCAAATGCTCAAAGTGATGAGGGTAGATTTAGTCTTCTACAAGAAATGTTTAACAGGCCAACTTATAGCCAAGGACAAAAGAATCTAGATAATCTATTACTCTCTGGAAACAGCAACGCAAAGAACTCAGTTAAATCGGCTGCTGATGGACTCGGTGATTTGCAAGGTAATTGGATTCAAGCACAGAATGATGCTCAGGCTCTTGCTGCACAACGTGCTGCTGATACGAATTCTGCAAAACAATATGCTGTTGATGGTGTAACGAAAAATAGAAATGAAAGAACCAATGAAGTTCAATCAAGATTGGATGATGTAAATAACCATTGGGCAGATGAATATAACAATTATTCGTCTTTTCTGTCGAAGTTTGGCGGTGGAGACCTGGCATTAAATAAAGAACAAGCATCCAAATTAGGTGTGAATAATTCGACTGGCATTTATAATTTGTTAAATGGAGTAAACCCTAAAGCATATTTGAAATTAAATGAATTTGATCCAAACAAAGTAATATCTAAAAATGAACAAGCACAGCTTTCGGCTCTGGATAAATTAGCTAAACAGGCGGGTTTGGCTGATTTGAATAAATACACAGATGCCTCAGTAGCTGAGACACAAAACATAGATGACGCTTTTGATGGTAGTGGATTTGGTGCTACGGCTAAACAATCAGAAAAAGATTTTCAAAATTATGCTAAGAATGCAACGATTACTGGCTCAGGTACTGGTAAAGCTTCGTATGACAACAACATGTTTGATCGTGGTGAAATTACTAGAACTACAACTCTTAGTCAAAATCTAGCGGACTACTTACAGGGTTTAGGTGCATCGATGGATGGATCAAGCTCTGACAATCCTGATTTGTCTGGATATTTGTATAATCCTACAGTCGCAATGAATGGTTCACTATTTGGTGGAGACCTTGGAGGCGGTAAGGGTGGAGCAGAAGGCTCTGCTAGTTACTACGCCCAAAAAAATGCTGCTGAAAATCTGTATAGAAATTTATTAAATACACTAGATGCTCAAGGGTATAAAAATCGAATCAAAGTAGATAATCCTATTTTTAGAGATATTCTAGATGAACCAAATAAATCAATCCCAATTAAAAACATTCAAATTAAATAAAGATAGGTAAATAAGTATGAGTAATATATTCGGTGACATATTAGACGGCATTGGTGGAACAGGTGGACGAGATTCGCTAAAAGATGCAAAGGGTGAGTTGAGTAATATAAATCTGCCAGAGCTTCAGAAATACAATCCAGAACTTTATAAACAAATCATCACATTGAATCCTGAGCTTGAACAAAACGTTGTTCTTGGTCCAAGTGCTACTGAAGGAATTGCTCTTGATCCAAAATATAAGCAAGCACAGATGCAAGCCTTGCAGAAGATGATGGATATTACCTCTAACAATGGTCAGGATGCTCAGTTTAAAGCTGACACAGCGAGAATGCAGAATGATGTAAATTCAAACCTTCAAGGAAACACATCGGCAATTCAACAAAACATGGCAATGCGTGGTTTGTCTGGTGGAAACTCAGAACTGGTAAGTAAACAACTAGCGGCTCAGTCAGCGGCCAATCGTCAAGCTCAAATGGGTATGGATATTCAAGCACAAGCTCAACAACGAGCACTGCAAGCATTAATGAATCAGTCCAATATTGGAAATCAAATGAGTCAAACTGATTTCAATCAGCAAAATACTCGGGCTCAAAGTCAGGATGCTATTTCTAAATTTAATACTCAAAATCTACAAAATGTTAATGCTGCCAATGTACAAGCTAAAAATGATGCCCAAAAGTATAACGCTCAGACCAAACAAAATATTGATAATTCAAATGTCGATATTAACAACCAATCTCAGCAATTAAATAACGATGTCAGACAAAAATCATTCAGCAATCAAATGGACTTAGCTAAAGCTCGATCTGGTATTTACCAAACTCAGGCAGAGCTTGATGAGCAAAGAAGAACTGGAAATCTTAATTTTGCTGGTGGATTAATTAGCACTGGTGCGAAAGCATACGGAAAATAGAGGGTGTATGAAGAAATTTAATTATTTAACAAATAAATATGAAGAGTCAAATGATCCAATAGGTGATGCTCTGAACTTTTCATTTCCAGTTGTTGAACAGCAATCAATTCCTGATGAAATTATTAAAACAAAGCAGCGCGCACCTTCATTGGTTGCGGACAATGTGCCTGCAATGAGTGAATCAATTCCTGATGATGTAAAACAAGAGCTTTATAAAAATATTGCTCAGAAGTTTGGACTTGATAAATACACAAGTCAGGATAGGCAAGCGCTTGTAGATCAAAATAATGAAGACGCTTCTGGTTTTAATTGGCAAGCAGCAATTGGTGGGCTTGGTTCTGCTATAGCTGGTAAAGGTTCAACAGGTGCAGATGAAATTATTAACACACAAGAAAAAAACAGACAGAAAAAGCTTGATCAGTTTGACAAGCAAAAAGCTTCGGCTGTTGAAGATATGAAAATCAGTCAACAATCAGACGCTATTGATCCTAATTCGGCTGCTTCTCAGAACTTTCGTAAAATAATAGAAGTGAATTTTCCTAGTGTTGCAAAAGCCTATGGTCCAATGTGGAGTAATGTAACAGCTGCTGATCAGGATGCTATTTTTAAACCGTTACAATTAAAAGAGCAGATCGAAGCAAGAAAACAACAAGCACAAATGCAGATGGATCTTAAGCGTGAAGAAATTAAACGTAAAAACATGCCAGATGAGCGATTGAAAAATCTAAGTGGTACTGACAAGGCAAGATTTGATAATGTTCAGATGGTGTTAAAGGGTATTGATGACATGGGAGCGGCTCTTGATAACGGACAAAATACATTCTCTGTAGTTGGGGATAATGATTATACTGCTGCTTCAAGGCGAGCGACTGAAGCCTATGGTCGTATGCAATCAGGTGGGGCTATAAATAAAGAAGAAGAAAAAAGATTTGAGGCAACTCTGCCTGGAATGCGTGATTCAAAAGAAATGCAAAGAAAGAAGTTGATGGTACAAAGAGATGAAATGATTTCTAGGCTTAAAACTCTCGGATTTAATCCGCAAGACATAGGCTATCAACCAAGAGACTTTAATTATGGAAGTAATAACGAAGCGTCTTATGATTTCTCTGATTTTGATCAGCCAGGTCTTGTGGACACTGTTGCAGGTAAGATTGCAAATGGTGCAACACTTGGTTTTATTGACGAAATGAGTGGGGGACTTGAAGCTCTAGGACAGGCTGCCGGTGTTAAAGGGCTTGGAGGTAAGGCAAAGGATTGGGGCTTTACTGATGCGGGTCCTACTCTTGATGTTGATAAACTCGAACAAGCTTATGTTCAGGGACGAGATAGAGAACGAATTCTTCAAGATGAAATAACAAACGCACATCCTGTTGTTTCCACCACCGCTGATATTGCTGGTAGTGCAGCATTGGCTCCTATGTCGGGTGGAGCATCACTTGGGGCAAGAGTGCTTGGTGCTTCTGCTTTAGGAGCTGTGGCTGGACTTGGTACTTCAAATGCTGATTTAACAAAAGGTGATGTGGTAGGTGCTGTAAAGGATGCTGCCGTTGGTGGGGCACTTGGTGGAGTGTTACAATATGGAGGAGAGAAAATTATTTCTCCTGCTCTTAATAAAGCTGGTCGGTGGATAAGTGAAAGTGGACCAGCTAAGGCGATTGGAAAAACTCTTGCTTCTGTTAGTCCTGAAAACACAGAAAGATATTTATCTCGATCACGTAACGTAAATAGTGCTCTTGAAATGGAAGACATCGGACAATATTTTAAAGACGATGCTCTTGAGCAGTTTCAGAACCATTTAAGTAATTTAGATAATGAAGCTTGGAAAACGTTAAAAACACAGCCTGAATTGAATAAAAATGATATTTTACAAATGGGTGATGATTTTGTTCAGAAGATTCTCAGTGGTAAAAATGGAGAACTAACTCGTTCAGCAGGAACAGGTGCAGATGCTGATAGAATAAAAGTCATTTATCAACAACTAGAAGAAATTAAAAATGCGTATGGAAGTAATCTATCTGAGTCTGACTTAAAAAGTGTTGTTCAGTCATTGCAAAAGCTTGGTTGGAGCCTCGAGGGTAGTCCGCGTACTTCAATTCAAGGGCAAGCGATTCAACAGCTCTCTGGATTATACAATGATGTGCTTAAAAGTGTTAATCCAATATATGCTGAGAAGATGGTGCCGGTGCAAGAAGCTACAAGTACTCTGCAATCAATCAACAGACAGTTTGTTAATCAACAAGCTCCTGAGCAAATGGATAAATTTTTACGTACAGCTAAAAAGTTTGGTAATTTATCAGATGAGTCTGAAGCGCTTAAGGCAATCAGAGGGCTTGATAAAACCACTGGTGCTGGTGTTGAGGACATGATCAGAGATAGACTCACTCATGATAGTTTTTTAAAGTCTGACACTAATGGCTCTAGAAAAACATTAGCAGGGGCTTTGTTAGGTAAAGCAGCTGAGGGTGCTATTGGTGGAGTGATTGGTTATAATGTCAGTGATGGCAGTGGCACGGGTGCTGCTACAGGTGCTATGGTTGGATTGTCTTTAGATAAATATGCAGGACAAGTGTTTAAGCAGATATTAAACAGTCAAATGTCAGCAGCAGAAGGTGTGCAGAAGATTGCACCATATATTGGTAAATTTGCAAAGCCACTAATGGATGCTGCTTCTAGAGGTAATACAGCGGTGTCTGCAACACATTTTATATTACAGCAAAGTAATCCTGAATATAGAGAGATGCTAAAGAAAATGAATAACGAGAAATAGCATGGATGATAATTTCAAACGAATTGAAGAAAAAATAGAAAAGCTTGCAGATAAAGTTGAGTCAACAAATGACAGGCTCAGCTCAATTGATAAAACGGTCGCTGTGTATAATGAACAATTGAAGATTCATATTGAAGGCACTGTTCAAAACCGGGAAGCTCTTAAATTATTACAGAACCAAATTAAACTTGAAGTAGAGCCAATCAAAAAGCATGTGAATATGGTTGAAGGTGCATTGAAATTACTCGGTTTAATAGGAATGATAATAACTATTATTTTAGGTGTGATAAAAATATTCTCCTAGATATTTAGCATGAGTAAGAGACAGCAATTGTCATTTTACAATAGGAGAATCATGTCTATAGTGATGGTTATTCCAGATCTTCATATCCCATTTCAACACAAAGATGCCTTTAAGTTTTTAAAAGCAGTAAAGAATAAATACAAGCCAAATGAAATAGTTAATCTTGGAGATTTAGAAGATTGGCATAGTATTTCAATGCATGACCATGATCCTAATGGAATGTCAGCTGGTGCAGAGCTTGTTGAGCTTAGAAACAAAGTGAAGCCACTATTTAAATTGTTTCCTAAAATGAAAATATGCACATCCAATCATGGTTCACTTCCTTTTAGAAGAGCATTTAGATTTGGTTTGCCAAAAGATTTAATAAAATCATACCGAGACATATTGCAAGCTCCTGCTGGTTGGGTTTGGGCTGATCAATGGGAAGTAAATGGTGTGTTGTATGAACACGGTGATCCTTTTACAGGTAAAGATGCTGCCATTAAAGCGGCTGAACAAAACATGCAAAGCACAGTGATAGGTCATGTTCACAGTTTTGCTGGTATTCAATACTCCGCTAATTCAAGGCACTTAATATTTGGATTTAATGTTGGCTGTCTTATCGATAAAGACGCTTATGCCTTTGAGTATGCAAAGAAAATAAAACGAAAGCCAATATTAGGCTGTGGCATTGTTAAAGACGGTGTTCCTGTGTTCATTCCAATGATGCTTGATAAGCGCGGACGTTGGATTGGTAAATTATAATGATAACAATGAGTGAATTGTTGTCGGAACATAATATTTCTGATCTGACTGATGAGCAGCGAGAAAATATAAATACATTGTATGAGCGAATTAATAAAATCAGAATAGCTTGGTCAAAGCCGATGAATATTACAAGCGGGTTTAGATCCAAAGAAGATCAGCTTAGGATCTACCGTTCTCGAGGAGTGCCTGATGATAAAGTTCCAATGGGATCTGCTCATTTAAAAGCTGCGGCTTGTGATGTGCTTGATGTTGATGGAGTATTAATGTCTTGGGTGAGGCTCAATGAATCTATATTGGTTTTAGTTGGACTATGGGTTGAAGATGATGTCAGTCAGCCAAGGGTGCATTTTCAAATATATCCACCAAAGTCTGGACACAGGTATTTTAAACCATAAATTA
>ERZ869929.353-NODE-353-length-30587-cov-7.124296_pt1 | contig 30587 bp, 38 predicted proteins | sample MGYA00579312_ERZ869929 | MGnify/ENA primary metagenome ERZ869929 (study PRJEB32216, sample SAMN09231818) | wastewater metagenome | place: USA: Maryland | collected 2016-08-09 | study: EMG produced TPA metagenomics assembly of the PRJNA472060 data set (Reclaimed... | reverse complement strand
CGCCGCGAGGGACGCCGCGAGGGCCGCCGCGAGGGACGCCGCGTGGGCCGCCGCGGGGGCCGCGCTGCGGCCCACGGTCGAACGGTTGCAGTTGTCCGCCCTTGAGTTGGTGGATCGCATGCTGGCGGTGAAGGAAGGTGTCAAGTGAACTGGTGGCGCCTCTTCCTGGCGGTGTTCGGCGTGTGCCCGCACGTGAACACCATGCGCGAATCGGTCAACGACGTTTTGCATTTGACGTGTGTGGCCTGTGGCCACCGCGTGCAGGCCGTGACGGTGGACGGAGACCTGACCGCACGTCGTGAACGCTTGCTGGAGCGCATGGACCGGGCGAAGGCCGATATTGCAGCAGCCAACGCCGCACGCCAGGCCGAAGCCAGTGCGGCAGTGTTGGCGGTCGACCTGCCGCCGGCACCGGCCCGTGTGACCACGCTGGTGGATTGTTCACAATGCGATGGCGACGGGTGGGTCGAGGACGACTGCGGAGAGGATACATGCTGCTGCGTTGACGACCACGACCTGATTCCGTGCCAACACTGCCACGGCACCGGCTACCGGTCGTCCGATGACCCAGCAGACATACCAGGGGTGCAGCGATGACGCAGCCGGCGCTCCCCATCTACGGCCAGCCGACACGGTTGGCAGACACGTCTCGTGCAGCCTTCGAGCACATCGTCTCCACGCTGACCGACCGAGAGATCGAAGCGTTTCTCGCGGTCTGTGACTACCTCGATGTGACCGGCCACAAGGACGTCACCGGAAAGGAACTCGCCGACTGGCTCGGCCGAGAAGTCACCACCATCCGCCCACGGTTTACCGGCCTGGTCGACAAGGGATGGCTTCGCTACACCGACGCCCGCGTGAGCCGTGCGACCAACGAGGGGAAGTGTCACCCCGTGGCGTGCGTGCTGTCGCGTGCAGCGGTGGAACGGGCACGAAAGGAACGGACGCGATGAACCCGAAGGACGGGGACTTCTACGGGGAGGCGCGCGAGCGTTTCCCCGAGTCTGGTACGGCGGTCGTGAGCCGGTCGAAGGTCCCGATCTGGGGCACCGACGGCAAGACTCTCGGTGCCCGCATCAAGGAGCGGAGAGGGTAGGCCCCGTCATGGCGAAACGTCAGGTCGAGGACCGGGATCGGTTCATGAAGTTTTACCCGTCGGATTGGCGCGGGGACGAGGAACTGCGCGTGTGCTCGCTGGCCGCGCGCGGGCTCTGGATCGAGCTGATGTGCCTGGCCCACAAACACGGCGGCGTGGTGCTGATCGCAGGGGAAATTCCGACTGAGTCCGAGATCGCGAAGCAGGTCGGCGGGACCAAGGGCGAAGTCACCAAGCTCATTGCTGAACTGCTCAAGAAGGGCGTCGCCTCGCGACGCCAGGACGGAGCGTTGTTCTCACGCCGCATGGTGAAGGACGCCCAGCGACGCGAGATCAACAAGGCGAACGGCGAGAAAGGTGGCAACCCCTCGCTGCGCGATTCGGTTGCCGATTCGGTTGGCGATTTGCTTGGCGATTCGGTTAACCAAAACGACAACCCCCAGAAACCAGAGACCAGAGACCAGATCCCAGAACATCACCACCACCGATCCCGTTCGATGGAGGAGTCGACCACTCGACCACGGCCTGTGGGTGTGGATGACGAACTCTCAGTGCTCCTTGACCGAGCCGGCATCAAGCAGCACGACCGAGGGCAATGGTTCGCGGGCGCACGGTTGCTGGGCGACGCGCTCTACGTCTGCGATGGGGCGGCCGAGGAGTGGGTGACGCGGCACTTCCTGCCAGCGTTGTGTGGGGCCCACGGCCGCGCGCTGACGGTCTCCAGCGGGGTGGCGTCATGAGCTGGACCGCAGCGATCGGTGGCGAACTGTGCGGCCTGTGCGGGAACCGGCTTGCGTCTGGAGACGCGCTCTTCGTGTCGCCGGTCAACGCGAGGATTCTGCGCTGCCCGATGTGTCGGCCGGATGTGCCGGTCGATTGGCCAGCGGTCGAAGCGGCCCGAGAACGGCACGCACTCAACCGCGAGGCGGCGGCACACGGGCCGATTCCGACGCCAATTGGTGCCCCGTCAGCCCCGGTGATCTCCGGGTTTTCTCACGTCACCAGCGCGCGACTCAACGACGTGCTCAAGACCGGCGGCGGCATCCGTCGTGTGCGCCGTGCCTCGTCCCCGAAACCCCACGCCACCGTGGCGCACCTGGCCGATGCCAAGGCCCGCGCCGTGAACGACTGACCCCAGGAGAGTCCCCCATGTCTGAAACGCCTGTCATCCTTGAACGCTACGAACCAGCTTTACCACTCTCGCTCATCGACGCCTCAGCGACGAACCCGCGCACGCACTTCAACCCGGCCTACATTGACGAGCTGGCCGCCTCGATTCAGGAGAAGGGGCTCATTCAGCCGATTGTGGTGCGGCAGAAGCCCCGCAGCGATCGCTTTGAAATCGTCGCCGGCGAATGCCGCTGGCGGGCGACCAAGCGCACCCTGCTCGAACGCATTCCCGCGCTGGTCCGCGCCTACACCGACGAGCAGGTTCTCGAGATTCAGCTCATCGAGAACATTCACCGCACGGACCTCACGCCGATGGAACAGGCGCGCGGGTATCGCCGGCTGATCGACAGCAATCCGGACAAGCACAGCGCCGCGACGATTGCGATGCGCATCGGCATGTCGGTCGATTGGGTGTGGGACCGCCTCAAGCTCAACGACCTGATCCCCGAGGTCGTGCAGCTGCTCGAGACCGATCGCATCGCGGTCGGGCACGCCATCGTGATTGCACGGCAGAAGCCGGCGGACCAGAAGCGCATCATCGGCATCAATGAGTTCAGCTACGGAGGCCAGGCTCTCAGTGGGCTGTGGCAGGACGAGCACGCTGAGTTCGATTTCGACGAGACGAAGGACGCGACAAAGGCGGACCCGTATCGTGGTTACAAGCCGAAGACCGTCCGCGAACTCGAGCGCTGGATCGACGCGCACATCCGCTTCGACGTGGCACACGCCGCCCAGGCGCAGCCGCTGCAATTCGAGGACGTCGCCGCGCGCGTGGAGGCCGCCGAGGAGCGGCCTGGTCGCGGCAAGAAGGTGATCCCGATCACGCTGGAGTACCGGGTCACTGATGACGCCAAGGACCCGTTCGAGCGGACCTATGGTGAGCAGTCCTGGCGGCGCGCCGATGGCACGGACAAGGCGAAGACGTGCGACCACGCCGTGCTCGGGTTGGTGGTCGCTGGACCCAGTCGCGGCCAGGCGTTCGACGTGTGCATCGCTCGGGACAAGTGCCGGGTGCATTTCGGCAAGGAGATTCGCGAGCGGGAGAAGGCAGCCAAAGCCCGCGCGGCCGGCGACGAGCGCACGGCGGCCAAGGCGGACGCGAAGGCCAACGCCCGCGCCGAGCGGGAGCAGCGAGAGCGGGAGCAGCGCGAGGCACGGTGGAAGCGGCTCTCGCCGAAGCTGAAGTCCGCAATCGAGGCCGCGGCCGCGGCGCAGCCCGACGCGCTGTCCGATGCCGCGTTTGCCTGGCTCCTCGCGGAGATGCGGCTCGAAAAGACCACAACGCGCGAGCAGTTCCTGCTGGCGGCCCTGCGTGATCAACTCGCCCAAGTCCTCCGATTCGGGTGGCCCGGTGATGAGCAGAACTATGTCCGGGCGGCCAAGGCCCTCGGAGTCGACACCAAAGCCCTGATCAAGCAGGTGGAGGCCGAGCTGAAGGCTGCGGCGGCGCCGAAGGCCGCACCGTCGACGAAGGCCACTTCGAAGGTCACAAGAAAGGCGGGGAAGCGGCAGGTGGCCGATTCTTGACCCATTCCACGGCTCCGGCACCACCGGCATGGCGGCAATCATGGAGGGGTGCCACATCATCGGCATCGACAAGGAAGTCGAGTATCTGGAATTGCAACGGGCGCGCATCAGCGCGGTTCTGGCGCACCGGGAGGATGGGCGATGACCCGGTTCTTCAAACGACGCGCCACGGGCTGGAAGCCGGTGGTCGTTGACGGATTCCGCTTCGTGTCTCGCGGCGAGGCCGACCGCTACGAGGCGCTCAAGGCGCAGCATCCCCAGCTCGTGGCCGATGCCTCCGACACCCACGCACTGCTGGTCTGCACGGCGCCCGGCCTGACGGAGACGTTTCGCCTGGCGGGCAAAGTCGCCGGGAACAAGCACCACGCAAAGCGGACCACGGTCGACGGGCACACGTTCGCATCAGGGCATGAGGCACGGCGATACGTCTACCTCAAGGCCCTCGAAGCCGCCGGCGAGATCGTGGACCTGCAACCGCACCCCTCATGGGAGTTCGTGATCGACGGCCATCGCGTCGGGAAATTCACGCCGGACTTCCAGTACACCATCGCCGTCGGCCCAGGTCGCGGCGAAGTCATCGTTGAGGACACCAAAGCGCCCTCCACGAAAACCGAGGCCTACCAGCTGCGCAAGAAGCTGCTCTGGGCCTGTCACCGCATCGCCATCACCGAAGTGTTCGCATCCCGATAGGAGAGTCCCCATGTCCGAGCACCAGACCGCCGCAGCCACCGCAACCCCTGACCCCAACGCCGTGCTGATCGACCGGAGCATGTTCGATCGCATTCAGCAGCAGGCCCTCGCCGTCACCGAGACGGAGACGAAGCTGAAGTCGGTCGCAGCCGCCCACAAGGAGGCCAAGCAGACGCACGAGTCAGCGCTGCTGACGATGCAGGGCCTCGTCAACGCCATGATCCGCCACGCCAACGGCGAGCCGTCCGACACGCCCCTGTTCGACAACATGAACGACGCGATCGACTCGGCCACCAGCGACCCGATCGTCACCGGCCTGGTCAACCGGATGATCGACCACGGCCTGACGCACGTGAACGCGCTCATCGTGGCTGGCTACTCGGAGGACCAGCGCGACGAACTCCGCAAGTACCTCGACGCGCTTGACGAGCGGCGTTTCGCCCTCAAGGTCTCAACAGAGATGCCAAACACCGTTGGCGGCGTTGAAGCGACCGTCGAGATTCCCCCGGTGCCTGACATGCCGGCGTTCCTGCAGCCGCAGGACGCGCAGCCGCAGGGCACCGAACCGGAGCGGGAGATCGGGGACGAGGAAGTCAGTGGGGCCTTGCGCGAAATCCAGGTCGAGATGAAGCGCAAGCACATCAGTCTCATGACCCAGGCGCAGCGTCGCGAGGTTCTCGACTACAGCGCGGCCGTGCAGGCCGTCCACCTCAAGCTGGGCGAAGCAGTAACGTACGACGACCTGCCGAGCGCGCCGTCGTTCGTCATGGCCCCGGCGGAACTCGAGCGCGCCGCGAAGGCCAGCGAGGAAGCGACGGAAGACGCCGAACCGGTCGCTGACGAGACGCCGGCACCGAAGAAGGCCCGCGCGCCCCGTCGGTCGAGCAAGGAGTTCACGAACTCGCCCCGCATGGCGGGCAAGGTCAAGAAGGCGAAGGGCAAGCGCAGCGAGGCGGTGTCCTGATGGCTGGCATGCGGCTCGCCACCGCCGTGGCCATGGTGGCTGAAAAAGCCGAGGCCTACATCGCGCACCACGCCCGGGAATCCGAGCGCGGCCGCGACATGCTGCTGTTGCTCTCCCGCATCACGGGTGAGCCGCTGCCATCCACCCCGGCAGCGGCCACCGCGACTCCAAAGGGCAAGCGGCCCGCGCCGGGTTCCCTCGGCGGCCGCGTTCTCGACATCCTGGGCGAGATCGACGCCGATGCCGTGTCGCTGAAGGACATCATGGCGCGCAAGCCCGGCGCGAACGAGAACGCCGTGCGGTATCAGCTGCAGCAGCTCTCCAGGGCTGGATGGGTGATCGCGACCGGCGCGACGTCCACGCGACGTTACAGCCTGCCGACCAAGAAGGGTGGGCGCTGATGGCCAAGCGCATTAGTCAGCGGGAAGCCTCTCGTCTCAAGAAGCAGGTCGAGTTCCTCACCCGCCAACTGGCCAACCAGCGGAGCACATGGCGGCAGGATTACATCGGGATAGAGATCGGCCGCGCCGACCTTGACAAGACCGCGAATGCCGTGAGGGTCGCCCGCAAGCTTGGCCACGCCGTCGTGGTGACAGGGGACGACACCCACACTCTCCGGTTCGTCGCGTTGCCGCATCCATCGGAGTCGGTGCTGTGATGCCGAACGAACAGATTCCGGCCGACGACAAAGATATGGGTGAGTACTTTACCCGCGTCTTTAAAGCCCGCGCCGCCATCGTTGAGAAGGAGGGCAAGACACGAGGTGTCCGGGGCCATCTCACGTGCCCAGTTGACGGTGGCCGGTTGGTCTACACCATCGCCCACAACGGACACATCCATGCCAGGTGCAACAACCTGGGCTGCGTCCAGTGGATGGAATGAGCGTCACGGTGACGACCGGACTAGACACGCGTACTACGCTGGAAGAGAAGAACCCCGGGCCGACGCGCCGTTGTGAGAGAGCGCACGCGTCGACCCGAGTGCAGTGCAAGCGGGACCGGAACGCGGCGCCAACCGCGCGCCGGCCCCTGAGTGAACAACGAACGCTGGTAAGGACAGCGCCATCGCCCACCTGGCGATACCTCTCGGTATCTGCCAGCGGCAGGTGCAGACCCCCATGCCACGTTCCGCGAAAGCGCGTGCAACCGCACGCAGAAGTGAGAAGACCCGTGTACGCGAGCCGAAGACCCTCAAGGACCTCGTGCCGGACCCGAAGAACGCCCGTCGCCACACGGACAGGAATCTCGCAATGATCGGCGAGTCCCTGCAGACCGTCGGTGCAGGCCGCTCCGTCGTCATCGATGAGGGCGGTCGCCTGCTTGCCGGCAACGCGACCGCACGCCAGGCCCTCGAACGCGGTTTGAAGCTGAAGGTGATCGACACCGATGCCGACACCCTCGTCGCCGTGCGGCGCCGCGGGCTGACCGACGATCAGAAGACGGCGCTCGCCCTATACGACAACCGCGCCGCCGAACTGGCCGAGTGGGATCCGTCCATGCTGGCGGCGCTGGCGGCCGAGGGCTTCGCGCTCTCGCCCATGTTCGGGGACAAGGAACTGCAGGCGCTGCTGGCCACGCTGGACAGCGAATCCGCTGGACAGACAGATCCCAATGCCGTGCCCGCGGTCCGAAAGACGGCGATTCGACACGGCGACCTGTATGCGCTGGGCGATCACCGGCTGCTGTGCGGCGATGCGACCCAGGCGGACGACGTCCAGCGGCTCATGGACGGACAGCGCGCGAGTCTGTTCGCGACCGACCCGCCCTACTTGGTCGACTACGACGGCAAGAACCACCCCCAGTCCTGGAAGGACAAGGCGACCAAGAACAAGGACTGGAGCGAGACCTACAAGGAACAGCCTTGGGATGCCGCGACGCAGGGCCGACCGTTCTACGAGGGCTTCATCGCGGCCGCGCTGGCACACGCCATCACGCCAACAGCGGCGTGGTACTGCTGGCACGCGAGCCGGCGGCAGGCGATGCTCGAAGCCGTCTGGGAGGCTGCGGGCGCCTTCGTCCACCAGCAGATCATCTGGGTGAAGACCCGGGCGGTCCTCACACGCTCCGTGTACCTCTGGCAGCACGAACCGTGTTTCTTCGGGTGGCTCAAGTCCAAGAAGCCCTCGGTCCGGAAGGCGGCATTCACTGACGGCCACCCGTCGACCGTCTGGGCCGTACCGTCCTCGGAAGTCGAGTCGACCGATCATCCGACGTCGAAGCCAGTGCGGCTCTTCAGTCTGCCGATGCTCATGCACACGGCCAAGGGCGACATCTGCTACGAGCCGTTCAGCGGCTCCGGCAGCCAAATCATCGCGGCAGAACAGACCGCCCGCCGGTGCTTCGCCATCGAGTTGTCGCCGGCGTTCGTCCAGGTGGCCATTGACCGGTGGGAAGCGTTCACCGGCAAGAAGGCGACCCTGCTCGCCCGTCGGACCCCCGTGAAGGCGACACGCGCCCATGAGCGACAGAAAGGACGACTGCGCGGATGACCACGAAGGCCTGCGGGGCGAAGAATCGATCGGGTGGCCGGTGCAAGAACCCTGGCACCGGAGCCGGAGGGCGCTGCAAGTTCCACGGCGGCGCCACACCGGTCGGCCCCGCCTCGCCCGCGTGGGTGCACGGCCGGCGTTCGAAGTTCATGAAAGGCGAACTGGCAAAGCGCTATGCGGCCGCGCTCAGCGATCCGAATCTCGTAGGTTTGCGCGACGAAATCGCGCTGGTTGACGTGCGCATCAGTCAGCTGGTCGAGGCCTGGGGCACGCATCCGTCGACCGCGGTGGTTCGCCGCATCCGTGAACGCTTGGACGCCTTCAAAGCCTGCGGCGTGAAAGGCGAGGGCGCCGTCGGTGCGGCTCGGCTCGCCCTGCAGGCGCTTGAGGACGACATCAACGCGGCCGAACAGGCAGCCGCGAACTGGGACGAGCTGCGCGACACCGTGGAGCAGCGTCGCAAGCTCGTCGAATCGGAGATCAAGCGCGCCCAGGTCGTCGGCGAGTTCGTCACCGCCCAGCAGGCGTTGAGCTTGTTCGAGAGGTTGATCCATGAAATCAAGCGCGTCGTTCCTGACCCAGCCGTTACTGCCCACCTCGCGGCCTTCTGCCATGACCTGGCTGTTGGACCAAGTCGCGGCGCGACTGCGACCCACGGAGACGGTACATGACGCCCTGCACTTGGCCGGTGCGCCGACTGCGGCCGACGCGTTGCGTCGCCATTTGCAGGATCGGTTTGGGCTGGCGCTGTCGACCGCGCAGCTGCAGGCCATGGCCCGCGTGGATCCGGAGCTGCTGATACCGCCCGCCGAACGACCACGACCACAACCGTCATTGAAAGGACCGACCCGTGAAACACGACGACATCGTTAACCGACAAGCGCAAGAAGAAGCAGACCGTCATGCGGCGATTGACCGAGCGGTCGAGGGCTGGACACCGACCCTCGATCATCTGGTGCTGGCCACGATCAAGGCCGTCGACAAGGTCACCGGCAGCGGCTTGGTGATTCCTGGCGACACCACCCTCGGCACACGGAGCGAGAAACGCGGCCGCCTGGCCCGCATCGTCGCCGCCGGTCCCGAGGCGGTGCTCGCTGTCGGCCGACGCGTGTATGCGCCGACGTATGCCGGCACCGTCATTGACGTCGACGGGCAATCGCTGCTGGTCATCAAAGAGGGCGAACTGCTCATGGTGGCCGATGAACCACAGGCGTCCGTCGTCGAGGACCCAGCCGCGTAACGCCGATGCCGCCTGCGACCCGCCGCGCGTCCGACTCGCTCCTCTGGCAACCACAGCCGGGGTGGGGCGAGGTGCGTCCGGGCATCTGGGAACCGGCCGGATACGAACCGGGCCCATGGGAGCTCACGCCGCCAGCCGTGGTGACACCTGAGGACGAAATCCGCGAATACCTGCGGTGCGCCAACAGCCTGCCGTACTTCGCGCTGCACTATTGCTTCGCGTTGCACGTCGACGATCCGGAGGGCGCCCAGCCGCGACGGTTACCGGCCTACCCGTACATCCGTGAGTTGCTGACCACGCTGCAGGTCCCGAGCAACACCGTGTCGGATAAGTCGCGCCAGATGCTCACGTCGTGGCTCTACATGGCGGCATTCCTGAGCGACCTGCTCTTCGTGGCGAACACGCCGATGTTGGTCGCCAGCCGTCGGCAAAAGGAAGTCGACGACGGCGGGGCCGAGTCCACCGTCGATTCGCTGCTCGGCAAGCTGCGCTTCATGCACGAGCGATTGCCGCGCTTTCTGTGGCATCCCGTGACGTTCAAGTTGTTTCGCGCCACGAGCACCGTGACGGGCAGCTACGTGCGGGGCGAGACCGGTGCGGGCGGCCAGGTCGCGCGTGGTCCCGCCTACCGGCGCGCGCTCGCGGACGAGTTTGCCTACGCCCAACGGTCGGAGTCGATGTTCACGGGGCTCAAGCAGTCATGTAAACGCGGGCTGCACTTGAACTCGACGGCCAACGGCAAAGGCAACGCGTTCTACCGGCTCGTGCACTCCAAGACGACGTCGTTCACGAAGATCCGCCTGCACTGGACCAAGCACCCCGAGTACGCGGCCGGTCTGGCCTGTCTGTGCGGCTGGTCCAGTCGGGCGGATGCGGGCGCGCCCGTGGCGCAGTTTGAGGCACATCGCACCACGTGTCGCCGCCAGGCGGGCCCCGCACCCACGAGCCCGTGGTATCGGCTGCAGCAGCAGGACTTCACGCCCGAGCAGGTGGCCCAGGACATCGACATCAGCTACGAACGCAGCACCAACGCGCGCGTGTTTGACGGCTACGACGCCGGGCGGCATGTCTTCGACGTCGCAGCCGCCCTCGACCGGCGCACCGGGCAGCCCATCGGGGACCTGCGGGTGGGGGAGACCGACCTCGAATACCGGCGGCGCGTCCTGCCGGGCCTGCTCGACCCCGGCAAGCCGCTCGTGATCTTCTGGGACTTCGGCGTGTCTGACGAGACCGCCGTCCACTTGGGGCAGGTGGTGGACGAGGCGACGCAGGCGACCGTGTGGCTCGATGAAGTACTCGACCGCGGCAAGGCGTGGACGTACTACCACCGGCACATCATGAGTGTCTGGTATCCGTCCTACCTCGAGGCCTGCGGATGGACGCCGGATCGTCTGCAGGCGTGGGCCGACCGCAAGGAGCTCGACTGGTCGACGCGGCCGCTCTGCGTGCCGGACTTCCAGACCGAAGTGCCGCGGGGCTGCTTGCCCGTGTATCATGCGGGCGATCCGGCGGGCCGACAGCGCGACAGTTCCTTGTCCTCATGGACGCGGAACCTCGCCAACGCGGAGCCGCCGATGCTGCTGCAGACCGTCCCGTTCGCCAAGCCCGACGATGGCTCGATGCTCGACTGGATCGACCACGTTCGCGATCGCGTGCGCCGGGACCAGATTCACCTGACCAATCTGTGCACGCGCCTGGCCGATGCGCTCAGCGATTGGCGCTGGCCCACGGACAAGGACGGCAACGTCCTGCCTGGCCGCCAGATGCCGGTCCACGACAAGCACAGCCACTCCGCGACCGCCTTGGTCATGGGGTACCGCACCCGGTGGCGTGGCCAGCTCGTGATCAGTGGCGCCACGCGGCCGACCGCTGCGATGGCCTACACCGAACGTGATGACCACACCGGCGGGCCCCTGACGCGTGAACCCGGCACGAGCCGCCGACGTCGGGCCGAGCCCGTGATGGTGAGTACCGAGCGCGACACGGACGACCCCGACGACGCGGACGACGACGAATCGCTACACGACTGAGGCGGGCCCACGACAAAGGACACAGACCCATGCCAGCACACGATCCCGGACAGATTGCCGCCGAACTGCCGCGCCAGGTGCGCCGCCCCCGGAAAGAAACCGCCGGCGCCCCGCCGGCACCCGCTCCGCTTCCCGAGCTCACGGTCGAGCCAGGGGAACGCGGCACCACCGGCACCGACAACATGTCGGGCATCATCAGCGGCGTTGAGTACTTGCCGGCGTTGCAGCCGCCTTACGGGTTGCGCGTCTACGACCAGATGCGCCGGAGTTCCGCGCAAGTGCGAGCGTCGCTCTGGATCGTGAAGGCGCCGATCCTCTCGAGCACACCGGTGATCCAGGCCGGTGACAAGGACGACCCGATCTCGGTGGGCATCGCCGACTTCTGCCGCGCCGCACTGTTCAGCCCGCGTGCAATGCGCATCAGCTGGCGACAGGTCCTCGACCATCTCCTGACCCGGCTCGACTTCGGAGTCTCGGTGGCAGAGAAGGTGTGGCGCTACGACGCGCCGAGCGGCACGTGGCGGCTCGACAAGATCTCGCCGCGGCTGGCCACGACGATCAGCGGATGGAAGCTCAACGAACAGGGGCACGAGCTGGCGGCCGTCGAGCAGCAGGCGTTGCGTCCGAGCGCGGGGGCCTTCACGACGCCGATCCCGGCGTCGAAGTGCCTGATCAACACGTTCCAACGCGAGGGGGACAACTACTGGGGGGTGTCGCTCCTGCGGTCGGCCTACATGCACTGGTTCTACATGACCGAGCTGTACCGGATCGACATGGTCCGGGCGGACCGCTATGGCGCCGGCATCCCGAAGGCGAAGTTCGACACGGAGACCGCGTGGAACAACACGAAAGTGGTCACGCAGGTGAAGCGCGCACTCAAGGCGCTGCGCTCGCATGAGCGGGCCTACCTGCTCGAGCACCCGAATGTCACCTTCTCGGTGATGGGTGGACCGCTGAACACCGAAGGCGGGCGCCTGCTCGACAGCGTCGAGCACCACGCGACGATGATCATTCAGAACGTGCTTGCGACGTTTCTGGCCAGCAAGGCCGACGGGCTCAGCACCTCCCGCACCCAAACACTCGCGGACGTGTTCTCGTCCGTCATTGAGTTGATCGCCGCCGAGGATGCCGAAGCGCTGACCGATCAGGTCGTGCGGGACCTCTGCGATTTGAACTTTGCGATGGAGGGCCGTCCGTATCCGCGCCTCGAGTTCACCAACATCGCGCATGACGACCTCGAGGCGATCACGACGCAGTACTCGCGGCTGGTGGCCGTCGGGGGACTCGCGCCGACGCAAGACGACGAACGCCACTTCCGCACGGCGTACAAGCTGCCCGAACGGAAAGACGAAGACATGGCCGACGATCCCGATGACCCACCGACGCCAGAGGGCGATGACGAAGGCGATCCCGAACCACCAGTGCAAGAGGAAGCGGAGGTCGCCGATGACGATCCCGATACGAAGGACGACGCCCGTGCCTCGATTCGCGCGGCTCGCCGTCCGGAACCCCTGCTGGCGCGTGAGCCCACGCCGCTCGAGCGGGTACTGATGCGGAGCCCGGCACGACGCGCCGAGCGGATCAATGCCATTGCGGCCGCGCTCGAGCAGCGCTTGACCGCGGTGCGTCGCACCCAAGCCGAGCAGCTCCTTAAGGTCATCGTGGCCAAGGATGCACGGACTTGGACGGCTGCGTTCACCGACCTGCGTCCTGACACGTTCACCATCCCCGAAGCGAAGCTGGCCGAAAAAGCCATCACCGCGACACAACGGGTCGCCTTCGCCTACGGGCGGTCGACCGTGCGCGCGGAGCTGGCCCGCCAAGGCCTGCGCTTGACCGTCCGCGCGCGGGTGGCCGACGACTGCCGCATCCTCGCGACAGCCGAGCGGCCGGTCCGCGCGGCAAAGAAGGGCGGCAAGAAACCGCAGCCGGCACGGCCCGACACGCCGGCGACGGCAAAGGCGCAGCTGCTCACGTCCGCGAAAGTGACGGCCGAGGCCCTCAACGACGCCTGGTTTGGCCGTGTCATGGAGGTGGCCGTCCGCGTGCGGCGCACGGGAGCACAGGGAGAGGACCTGGCTAAGGCCGTCTGGGAGGCACTCGAGGGCGAGATCTCGGCTGGGCTCCGCGGCCGCGCGCGTGCCGAGGTGAATGAAGCGCTCGGGCTTGGTCGTGGGGTCGAAGCTCGGATCCAGGAAGACGAAATCGACACGGTCGTGCAGAGCGCCATTCTCGACACGAACCTGTGTGAGGAATGCGAGAAGGTCGACGGCGAGGAAATGGAGTACGGCAGCGCACGGATGTATGAGCTGCTCCCGCCGTATTCGAAGTGTGAAGGCAACAAGGGTGGCGGCGATGCCTGCCGCTGCGAACAGCTCTATCTCCTGAAGGACCGCACCGTATGAGCACCATTCCGTTCCCGGGCGCCGCGCCCCTGATTCACGCCGACGCCAAGATCGACATTCTCGACCTGCAGGTGGATGCCACGGCGGTCGTGCAATGCCGCTGCGGCCAGGGCACGCCGTTTCTCGTCAGCTTTCTGCGCGATCGGCCGTGCCCGGCCTGCGGCACCCTGTATGCGATGAGCCGTCTGCACGTCGTTCCGGATCCGCAGGGGCGGCGACACAACATGCAGGTCAAGATCGGGCCCGCGTCACCAAGCGGGATCGCCATGCCACCGGAGGGAGGACTGGATGGGTAAGGGACGCCAGCGCGCCGCGCGACCTGTGGACTTGGGCACGTGCACGGACCAGTTTGTGACCGTGCACGAGTTGGCCGCCTACTGGCGGGTAAGCGTGACCGTAATCCGACGCGATGTGCGCAAGGGGGCGCTTGCGTCGGTGCGCGTTGGCACTGCTCGAGCCATCAGGATTCCGATAGATGCGGCAAGACGGTACGGGCAGCCGTCATCGCGATAACTCCGTTTCTTGCTGAAGCAGGCCTTCAAGCACCTCCAGTTTTTCTATGAGGGCCGAGACGTCGACAAAACGAGCAATCAACACCCGTCCGTCCGGGTGGACCTCCGCCTGCCACGGCTCCGCTGTCGGATACAGCTGCTTCAGTGCTTGCTCAGCTTGACGAGGTGCTTCCGGCGGGGCAAAGCGGTGTTGTTGCCAGTGTTCATAGACGTCCCTGAGCAGGCGGAGGCAGTTCAGGTCGGCTTCGGGTATTGCCGTCCGCGCGGCGCTGTTGCGTGGAGTTCCTTTCAGGACATCAAACAGGTGATTCGCAGCCACCATCGTGACGTGTTCCGCGAAAGATGTTCGAGCGGCGAGCCGAGGCATCTGACTTGGCGCAACCTGGAGTAGTCCGATCTCCTCGTTGACCGCACTCCGAAACACCGCCAGTTGAGACATGAGCGATCGGGTCCAGTACAGCGCGTCAAAAGCCCACATTCGACGCCGGTCGACTGGTAGATCTGGGCGTGTCGACCGGATCATTGATCCAGACAATCGAAAGGTGACCTGCACGGTGTTCGGGGTCGTCATTGTTGCTGCTCCACCAAGAGAGCGGTTCATGCCTCAGCGCTTCATGTAGCCAATCGTAGTCAATTGTAGTCAGTCGTGGTCTACAGGACACAACCCTCTAGACGCGTGACCTGACCTGACCGCACCATCGCGACTGTCTGACTGATTTGCACGTGCGCCGATTTGGGCGCCGTGAACTCCACCACACGGTGGGCAGGCGGTCGCGAACATGAGCAGCGTCAATCTCCTCACCAAAGGCACGGGCAAGCTCGGACGCCTGCTGGTCGGCAAGACTCTCATCCTCGATGGCGCGGGCGCGCCCGTCGATGGCACCACCGGTGCCGGCAAGGCGGGCCCCGGGTCGATCTACCTCGACAACACGGGCGGTGCGGCCTACGTCAACACCGGCACCAAGGCGTCGCCGGTCTGGAACAGCCTGGGCGCCGTGGCCAATGGCGACATCGACGAAACGCTCATCAAGTACGCGACGGTGACGTTGACCCACGCGCAGATCGCGGCGCTCCGCGCCACGCCGATCGAACTGGTCGCCGCCCCGGGCGCCAACAAGCAGAACCAGTTTGTGGCGGCCACGCTCAACGGCAACTTCACCGCGGGCGCCTACACCGAGACCACGGACAACCTGGCCATCCGCCTCGGCAGCAGCTCCGGTCCGAAGGTGTCGGAAGACATCGAGGCCGGGGGCTTCATGGACCAGGCGTCGAAGATTCTGACCAACGCGGTCCAGAAGAAGGACACCATCCTCACCGAAGCCCAGGCGGAAAACACCGCGCTGGTGCTCCACAACATCGGCGACGGCGAGTTCGGTGGCGGCAACGCAGCCAACACCCTCAAGGTCACCGTCATGTATCGCGTGATCGGCACGCTGTAACCCACGCCGATGCAGATTGCGCTCCTGCGGTCGACGTCCTCGCGCCTCACGGCCCGCACAGCCGTGGCACTGGCTGTCCTCGCCTCGGCGACGGAGGGGCAGGCGGACCGCAGCTGGATTCAGGTCGCCCGGGTCGGCACCTTCAAGAACTACTGGGACGGCAAGAAGCTCCGGACCTTCACGATCACGCGAGCCATGCTCGCGGAGATGCATGCCAACTTCGCGGACGGCCGGCACCCGGTCCCGCCGACTGAGCTGTGCATCGACTACGAGCATCTGAGTTCGCCGGATGTGGCGCTCGCTGATCCGGTGCAGGGCAAGGCCGCCGGCTGGGTGAAGCAGCTGGACCTGCGCGAAGACGGCGACGAGATTTGGGCGGAAATCGAGTGGACGACGCCAGCGGCCGAGGCCATCCGCGCCAAAGAGTTCAAGTACTTCTCCCCGGAGTTTGCCTTCGATTACACGACGCACGATGCGTCGGACATCGGGTGCACGCTGCTCGCGGGCGCCATCACCAATCGCCCGTTCATCCAGGGCATGCAGGCGGTGACGCTTCGCGCCGGTGGGGTCGCCGATGTCCTCGCCGCTGAGCTGTCGTTTGACCAGCGTCGAGTGTTTGTCGAGCGTGCGCTGTGCGAGCACTTCCGCGCGTTGCACGCAGCCGGCGGCGCGGGCGACTGGTACGTCTGGGTGTGCGACATCTACGACGACGTCGTCGTGTTCCAGGCCAACGGCGGTCGCCGCTATCGCTGCGACTACACCTGCGACGGCGCTGGCCGCGTCACCCTCGGCGAGTTCGAAGAAGTGGTTATGAGTTACGAGCCGCTCGAGAGCGGCGATGAAGGAGCAGTTATGTCCAAGGCCGCCGTTACGACCCTCACTCTCACCGACCGTGCTGGCAAGGAAGTCGAGATCCCCGTCGAGGCGCTCGAAGGCACGGAGCTCGTCAAGGACCTTCGCGCGCAGCTGTCGCAGCGTGTGCCCAAGGCCGACCACGAGGCCCTGCAGACCCAGGTGGTCACGCTGACCAGCCGGGTGGATGCCCAGGCCAAGGAGCTCAAGGCCCAGACCGACGCGATCACCCTGCGTGACGCCAAGGACGCGGTCGAAGTCGTCATCGCCGCAGGCAAAGCGACGGCGGCGCAGCGCGACTCGCTGACCAAGCTCTACCTCAGCAACCGCGAGTTGTTCGCGGAGGTTACCGCCGGCCTGACGCAGGTCGTGACGGCCGGAGAAGTGGGCCACGCGGGTGGGGCCAAGCCGGAAGGCGAATCGTCCGTGGTGCAGGACGTCGAAGCCGCCGTCACGGAGGCGATGAAGGCCGATCCGTCGCTGACCTACGCGATGGCCACCCAGCGCGTGTTTGCGCGGCAGCCCGAGCTCTACGGCCGGTACGTGAAGGCCTCCGAGCGTCGCGTCGGCGCCCAGCAGTAGCTCGCGGTTCGCGCATTCGTTTCAGGGGAGATCAGTCATGTCCATCCAGAGCAAGGAAGTCCTCGACGTCTCGGCCAAGGCCGAAAACGATCTGTCTACCAAGCAGTTCTACTGCGTGGAGCTGTCGGCTGCCGACCAGGTGGATGTCTGCGACAACGCAGCGGACACGGTCCTCGGCATTCTGCAGAACGAGCCGAAGGCCAACGAAGCGGCCCAGGTGCGCGTGCTGGGCATCAGTCAGGGCATCACGGACGGCAGCGGCACGGCGATCAATATCGACGACCCGCTGAAGACCAACGGCAGCGGCAAGCTCATCAAGGCCGTCACCAACAACGACAAGCTGGTCGGTCGCGCGCTCGGGGCGTCGAGTGCGGACGGCACCATCATCCCGGTGCTGTTGACACCGGGCGCATACCTCGGGGCGTAAGGCCCTGGCATTGAAGGAGAGACGCCCATGAATCCGGTCGCCCGTGACCTCTACGTTGACCAGCTGCTGACGAACATCGTCCTCGGCTACCAGTACCCGCTGTTCATCGCGGACCAGTTCGCCCCCCTCGTCCAGGTGACGAAGGACAGCGGCATCATCCCGGCCATGGTCCAGTCGCCCTGGTTCCGCGACTCCGCCAAGCTGCGCGCGCCCGGCACGCCGAGCGTCGGCCACGGGTTCACCACGGACCTGACCGGCACCTACACGTGCCGTCGGTACTCGTTCCGCCACGAAATCGACGACGACACGCGGCGCAACGCGGGCGCGCCGTTCGAGCTCGACACCCTCTCGGCCCAGTTCAGCACCGCGAAGATTCAGCTCAAGCGCGAGGTCAACCTCGCCTCGACGGTCTTCACGACCTCGGTGTGGGGGGATGACGAGGCGGGCGGCACGGACTTCACCAAGTGGGATGACTACGGCGCCTCCGACCCTGGCGTCGACGTGGAGACCTACCGCGAGGAAATCGAAGGGCGCGTCGGCACCGAGCCGAACACGCTCGTCATCGGTCGGCAGGTGCTCCGCGTGCTGAAGTTCCACCCCGCGTTGGTGGACCAGATCAAGTACACGCAGAAGGGCCAGCTCAACCAGGACCTCATCGCGTCGTTGCTCGACGTGAAGAAGTTCCTCGTCGGGCGCGGCATCTACACGACGTCGGTGGCCGGCACGGCCGAAGCGTCGGTGACCTACACCCGCATCTGGGGCAAGCATGCGCTGCTCGCCTACGTGGCGGAGCAGCCGAGTCTGATGACGCCGTCGGCCGCCTACACGTTCTGGGTGCCGCGCGAAGGCGCCCCCGCGAATGCGCCGCAGTACATCAAGCGCATGCGCAACGAGGAGTCCGAGATCGACATCATCGAGGCCAACTCGTACTTCGACCAGAAGGTGACCATGGCGCGCGCCGGCACCTTCATGCAGAACGTCATGGACTAACTCGACTGCGCCGGGTGCGCCTCCGGGCGCACCCGGGTGACCGTGTGTTTCCTTCGAAAGGGCGTGCCGCATGGCCAAGACTTCCACACCGAACACTCCGTCCACTCCGCGCGCCCGCCGCGCTGCCAGTCCGCGCGCCGCTGCGCGCTCGATCGACGCACCTGAGGCAGAGGGCGCCGCGCCCCAGGTGGCCGCGTCCGCTCCTGTTCGAACCAGCCCCGCGCCCAAAGCCAAAACGCTGATGGTCTGTCGGCGTCCGATGTCCTATGCGGGCCGGACCCTCGATCGCGAGCAGGTGTTCGCGCTCGCCCAGCAGCCCCACGACGAACGCCTGGTGCGACTGGGTTACGTCGCCGCGTTCGCCGGCACGCCGGTGACGTGTGGCGCGTGCGGGGCGCAGTTTGCCAGCACCAAGGGCCTTGAGGGCCACGGCGCGAAACGGCACGCCGTGGCCCGTGACACGCGTCCGCAGATGCTCGCCCAGCAGCCGGGGGAGTCCGACTTCGATTTCGACATGCGTCGCCAGCAGTTCGAACAGGCCGTCATGGCGCAGCTCGACGGCGAGGAAGCCTCGGAAGAGGCGCGTCTGAACCGGGAGGCCCCACTCAACTGGGAGCGGACGGCTGCCTCCATGGCCGGGGTGTAACGGACATGCGGATACATCCACGCCCGTCGACGCCATCGCTGCACGTGCCCGCAGCCGCCACGCCGGCGGTGGTCACGCTCGCAGCCGTCGCCGAGAAGCGGCACCACATTACGTCGATTGCGTACTCGTATTCGGCGGCGCCGACCGGTGGGCGGCTGACCGTAGCGTGCGGCGCGACGACCGTACTTGACCTTGCCATCACTGCGGCGGGGCCCGGCCAGCTGACGTTTCCGTCCCCGCTGCGCAATTCCGATGCGAACGAAGCCGTCACGGTAACGCTCGCGTCGGGCGCTGGCGCGGTCGAAGGCAAACTCACCGTGCTCAGCTATCAGGAGTCCTGAGGTTTCATCGTGGCCACCTACGCCCAACTTTCCGACATCCGCGCCCTGGCCCCGGCGATCACGCTGGACGGCACCAGTCGCCCGACGTCCGGCCAGGCGGAGGTGTATCTGACGGAGGTCGAGGCGGAAGTCAACGCGGTGCTCGGCAATCTGGGCTACGTGACGCCGATTGCCTCGACGGCCACGGCGGCCCGCGTGTTGGTGAAGGACCTGGTTGCGCATGGGGCCCTCGCCAAGGTCCTGCGGGCTCGGGCGTTCGGGCAGGACAGCAATCTGCTGGACGGCGCCGAGAAGGCCGATCGGCACTACCGAGACCGCCTGAAGGCCCTCAAGGATCCGAGCGATCCGTTTGAGCTGCCTGATGCCGAGCGGACGGACGATGCGGTGACCAAGGGACCCGACGCGCAGATGGGCTCCTTCGCCGAGGAGTCCTTCGACGACTTCGACGAGGAGGCCCCGCGGATCACGCGGGCGCAGGTGTTCTGATGTCGGTGCCGGTGGTCCGCCTGCAGTTCGGGATCGATGGGGACGATGTCGTGTCGGTGGCCCTCGGCCGCTGGCGGCATCAGCTGTTCGACCTCACCGAGTACTGGCTCGCGTATGCGGCGCCGCGTCTGTCGGCTGACGTGCGCGACAACGTGGAGCAGCAAGGCGCGCCGTCGGGCGGCTGGGCGCCCCTGTCGCCGTCATATGCCGCGTGGAAGGCGAAGCACTACCCGAATCGCGGTCTCCTTGTCCGCACCGAGCGACTCAAACGCAGCCTGCGTTTTGTCGCGCGTCCTGGCTTCATCGCCGAGCCGGGGCCCGACACCATCGTGGAAGCGGGCCCACGGACGTTTGTGTTTGGCACCCGGGTGCCGTATGCGCGACACCACCAGCGCCCGACCGGATCTCGACCGCCGCGGCGCCGTGTCCTGTTTCTGCCACCCAACGCCTCGACCAGCTACGGCAAGTTGCTGCATGCGTACGCGGTCTCGGTCGCGGCACGGTCCGGATTGCGCACTCGGTTGGCGATTCAGGCGTCCAGCGGACTGGTGCCCACAGCTGGCGGTCCCGGCGGGAGCACGCTGTGAGCCTGGCATCCATGACGCAGGTCAAGCGCGGACTCCGGGCGGTGCTGCTCGAGGGGCCGTTTGCCCAGACGCTCGCGGCCGTTAACGCCGAACACGCCGACGGCTTGGTCGTACCGGCGCTCCGCACCGTCAAGCGGGCAGAGCTGAAGCAGTTGGCGGAAACCCCGGCGATTGAGTTGGTCGGCGTGCGCACGACGCCCACGTCGAGCGACGGCTTCGAATGTGAACACGTCGTGGCCGTGCGGGTCTTTGTCGCTGGCGACGACGAGGAATACATCACCGATGTCGTCGAGCGGTACCTCACCGCGATCGACCGCGTCTTCAATTCCGCCCCCGGGGACGAAGCGCGCTTGTGGCCATGGCTGCCGGGCGTGGTCTCGACGGGGGAACAGGACTACGACCCGGTCATGCAGGGCAAGGATCTCGAGCCGACGCTGGTCAAAGTAGGCGCGATCGAAGTCCTCGTGCGGGCCAGTCGGTAAAGGAGCAGGGCATGGCAATTCTCAGTGTGCAGGCCATCACCAAAGCGGGACTCAACCCGAGCTTCGCGTCGGCCGCCGGCGGGGGCGACTCGTACCCTGCCGCGGGCGACGGCCGGGAGTTTGTCGAAGTGGTCAACGGCGGGGGCAGCTCCATCAATGTGACCATCGCCGCCCAGCAGGCCTGCGGTGACTTCGGCGTCTCCAACGCTGCCCACGACCTGGTGGTCGCGGTGCCGGCGTCTGAGCGGCGCCGCATTCGCGTCCCCCCGACGGGCTACCGCGATACCAACGGCCGCGTGCAACTCGGCTACTCGGCAGTGACCTCGGTCACCGTCGGCGTCTTCATCTGAAAGGACCGATGTCATGAAGTGCATTGTCAAAGACGGCTGCGAACTGGCCCACGGCGGCACGGTGCTGACCGGCGGTGCCACGGTGGACCTGCCCGCCGCGATCGCCCTGGAAGTGCGGCACTTGGTCGTCGAAGTCCTGCCGAGTGGGGACGTGCAGCCCATCGGGGCCGCGGACCGCGCGGAGGCCGAGCTGGCCGACGCGTTGGAGCGTGCCAAGCCACACGAGCGGATCTCCATCCTCGAGCAGGCGCGGGCTGACGCCCAGCGGTTTGTGTCTGGCGCCCAGGAGAAGGTCGCACAACTCGATCGACAGATCGCGGCCGAACGAAAGGCATCGGCGAAGGCGGGAGCCCCGACCGGGGATCCGGCCGGGCCCAAGCCTGACGCGGTGAAGGGCGACAAGTAAGACCCGCCATGGCCACGCTCGCGGTTGCCACGCTGCTCACGGTCCTCGATTCCCTCGCCAAGGGCGTGCAGCTCTTCGAGGGTGGGATTGGTGTGTCGACGGGCGACGCCAATACCGTGGCCAAGGGCGCGGCCAACAACGTCGCCACCCTGGTGGCGGTGGCCGATGCGGATCTGGCGGAACTGGTGATGGCGTTTGACCGGCGCCAGGCGCTCGTGACCGCCAGTGCCCTGTACCGGACCTTGCAGGGGCCCCCGTTGATGACCGCCCTCGATGAGCACTACGGCGGCGTGGGCGGCCTCAATCGGGTCCTGCGCGCGAACAACAAGCGTGTCCACCCGAATCTCACCAAGATTGGCCTGTCGATCGACAGCGTGAACACGTTCTGCCCGGACGTCGTGACGCTGGCGACGTTTGCGGTGACCGGCAGTGGCGCGGGCACCTTCAGCGCCGGCACGGACATCGATACGACCGCGTATGGTCCGGCCAATGCGGTGGTCCGAGCCACCACGTTGATCGGTGCCGCGCCCGTGGTCGCGACCTGCACGCTGCGCCTGATCGACGGCACGAGCACCACGAAAGTGGTCACGCTGCCGGCGGGGTCCCCCTCGGGAACCGAGGTCGCGATCGGCACACCAGGCACGGACATGTTCGTCGCGTGCACGGGTATCACCATCACCGGGGGCACGACGGGCGACGCGTTCTCGGTGCGTACAGCAGTGGAACGCACTCTCACCTTGTAGGAGCACAGCATCATGGCCATCGCACCAGGAAAAGTTCATCTCGGCGCCGCCCGCGTCTTCTTCGGCGTCACCGCCCCCACGACCGGCACCCCGCCCACCTTGCTCACGCACACCGATGGCGTGCCGGGCTCGGGCAACGACATGGGGCTCACCGAGGAGGACTGCGTCTACCACTACGAGGACGAAAAGAAGTTCATCGAAGGGGAGCAGGCGCTCGGCTACGTCGACGTCGGCGTCGTCGCCCAGCGCGCCTGGGTAACCTTCACGGCCAAGGAGCACACGTACGTCACGCTCCAGGCTGCGTTCGGCAACGTCGGCACCGTCACCGACGGCAGCAAGGACCTGTTCTACTTCGGCGGGGGCACGTCCGTGCTCAACCCGACGACGGGCTGCCTCGTGGTCACGGCGCGTCAGCGCAATGCCCCCACGAAGTTCATCATCGGCATCCTCTACAAGGCCGTCTACACCGGCGGCTACGAGGTCGCGTTCAACCGCAAGAAGGAATCGATGTTCCGGATGCGGTTCGACGGCATATTCCTCACGACGCGCGACGCGGGCGACCAGCTCGGGTACTACACGTTCGAGAGGTAACACCCCTTCGGCTGGCGGGCTCTGGACCGAGCCTGCCAGCACATGACGTCGTGAGCCTGCGGCGGGGAAACCTCCCGTCGTCGCAGGGGATCGATAGGGGCCGGCACGTCCTGCACGCCCGCCGGCGTCCGGCCCCTTGTTTTGTTCTGTGCGGGCGTGCACCGAAAGGGCGTGCACAATGACTGACTCTCCTGAATCCCTCCCCGTGACGACGGCCGATGCGTTCCGGCGCGTGCGGTTCTGGTTTTTTCCGCTGGCCGACGGGATGTACATCCGCTGTCGGCATCTGTCGATGCAGGCCTTCATGTTGGCCGGGACGTTGCCCACCGGCGTGTTCGACATTCTGATGAACCGCTGGGCCCAGACGACGTTCGCCGCCGCGGTGCAGGACAACGAGCGCCGTCGGGATCTCATCACCGTGGCGTGCGCCTACGCGTGTGCGGCGGCGGAGAGCCCGCGGATCGTCATGGATACCGATCCGGAGCCCCCGGCCGACGCACTGGTGGTGTCGCTCGATGCTACGCGCTCGGACATTCCACACGACCTGCTGATCGCGCTCATGAACGAAGGGATGGCTCGGCGCATCGGAGACGATGCGCGCCGGGTCGCCACCTTTTCTAGAACGCAACCTCAGCCTGACGCTGCTGATCGACCGGATGGCCCGTCGGTACAGCCAGCCGCCGAGCCGGTGGCTCCTGCCGCAGTCTCCTGATCCCGTGCTGACCTTCAACCTCGACCTCGCCGTGTGTGGCCTTGCCCTTGAGGAAGAGGCGCGCCAAGCCGAAGAGGAGCGGCTTCGCCGGATCCACGGCTTCTGAGTCCCATGGCTGATGACGTAACCCTCCGCCTCGGAGCAGAAGTTCAGGATGCGGTCGCCAAGCTCGAGCAGGCACAAAAGAAGGTGGCCGCCATGGCCGCCGAGGCCAAAGGCGCCGGCCCGGCCTTCGACGCCATGGGCACCCAGGCCAGTAAGGCGACTGGCCAAGTGACCGACGGTGCTGGCCGGGCGTCGGCGAGTTTCTCGCAGATGGTCGGTGCCTTCGCGGCCGCGAGCCTTCTTGAGCGCGCGGGCGAGCATCTCCTCAAGCTCGCCACCGCCGCATTTGAATCAGCCGGTCAGCTCAAGGACCTGCAGGCGACAACGGGTCTGTCGACCGAGTTCCTGCAGCGGATGGCGTTTGTGGCGCGGTCGACTGGCGGTGACGTATCGAAGTACGCGGATGCCGTCTACAAGATGGGCATCAACATCGCGAAGGGCGGCGAGGAGACAAAAACCGCCGTCAGGGCGATGGGCATCTCTTGGGAGGAGTTCCGAAGACTGAGCCCCGACAAACAGGTCGAAGCGATTGTCGACAACATTGACGCGATGTCGGTGGCAGGGGAACGGAACGCGGCCCTCCAAGCCATCGCGGGTCGTGGTGTCAGCAGCGTGATCGTCGGGCTGGTCAGCGACTACAAGCGGCTTGCGGATCAAGCGATCGTCACTGGTGACGCGGAAATCGAGGCCCTGGACCGGCTGGGCGATCAGTGGGATCGATCGGTAGCGCAGTCGGAGGCTGGTGCCCGACGCTTGCTGGGCGCGATCGCGCTGGGCGCTGAGGGGCTGAAGTTGATTCCTGCCGCACTGGCGCTGTCGCTGGCCAGCGGTGAGAACCGTGTCAGTGAGTTCTACGCGGCGTACATGGCGTCGCTTGAAGGTACATCGAAGCGCGTCGCCGACCTGAACGACATGGAGCGGCGGGCGGTCACCAGTCTCCTCGAGCAAGGGCACGCCGTCCGCGATGTCGCCCAGTGGACAAACACGCGCGAGAGCGCAGTGCAGGCTCTCAGCGACGCGCTCGTGCCATACACGGAGCGACTCGCAAAAGAACAGACGGCGCTGGCCGCGCTCACCAAGGAGCAAAAGGGCCAGCTGGCCGCCGGTTTCGAGCTGGGCGTCAGCACGGACGACCTGACGCGCTCATTCGGGTTGTCGGCAGCTGCCATCGACCTGTTTAAGAAGCAGCAAGAAGCGGCCACCCGGGCCACGGAGGAAGCCGCGAAGAAGGCCCAGGAGCGAAAAGAGGCGCTCGATCGGGTGCGCCTGGCGGACGTCGCGGTCACCGAAGCGGTCCGGCAGTCCATCCTCACCCTTGATGCGAAGGGCGTCGCTGACCGTGACATCGCAATCGCGACCGGCGCGCATGAGGTCCAGATTCGCCGAGTGATCGAGGCGGAGAAGGCTCGCCAGAAAGAAATCGAGGCGACCGTCAAGGCTGAGGCCGACGCGGCAAAGGCCCAGGCCGACATCGCAGCCGCGACCCGCAAGCGAATCCAGGACGACGGCGTCGCCCGGCTCGAGCAGGCGGCAAGCCTCCATCAGGCCCTGATCGAGAGCGAGCGCGCGCTGGAGCTGGCGCAATCGGAGGGACTCGACCGCCGGCTGCTGGAACTGCAGTACGCAGAGCGGTACGAAATTGCCGCGCTACACCGCACGCACGATGCCACGGAGGCCTCCACGCAGCAGGTTGAGGCGCTCATCCGCGCGCGGTACAAGCTCGAACGGGACCAGGCCACCGCGGCGGCCAGTGACATCGTCGAGCGGATGCGCCAGCAGGGCGTGCTCACGCGGACCGAGCAGCAACGGACGGTTGATAGCCTCAAGCGCGACTACGACCAAATGGTGGCCAGCGGCGAGTACTCCTACGAGCAGCTCGAGGAAGCCGAGCGCCGATGGCGGGAAGCGCAGGCGCAGCTAGCGAACGAAAGCCTGACGCGATTTATCGGCGAGTTTCAATCAATGCTCGGCATCGCGGACGCGGCGTTCAACGCGATCGGAGGCCTTGGCAACGAGACGGCCGCGAAGATCGGCGCCGTCGGCAAGCGGATCGTCGATACCGCGTCCATGGGCGGCGAAGCCATGGCGGCGTTTGCGACGGGGGACTGGGTGCAGGGCGCCATCAAGTCGGTCCAGGCGATCGGCACGGCGCTGCAGGGCCTGTTCAAGGGCAACGAGACCAAGAAGGCGCGCGAAGAGTTTGCCGACTCGATGGGCATGACCTTGGACGGTCTGTACCAGAAGCTCCAGTCCATGGGGGCCGAGGGGCAGCGGCTCGCCAATCAGGCCCTCAATGTCATCGGCAAACACGACGAAGCCGGCAACAAGCGGTGGATGAACGAGGTTTCCACGTTCTTCGCCTCACATGAAGAGCAACTCGCGCGCGAACGGGCGCTGGTGGATGAAGCCACGCTCTCCTGGCAGGAGGCCGAGGGCATCATGCGCGAGTTTGGGATCTCGGCGGCCAACAGCGGCCGCGCGCTCGAGCAGGCCAAGCTCGCCGAACAGGGCGACGACATCGCGGTGAAGTGGCGGCAACTGATCGCGGCCGGCGTGGACTTCCAGGATGTCACCCAGGGGATGGCCGATGAGGTTCAAGCGCTGCTGAATCGGTCGCTCGAGCTGGGCATCGAGCTGCCCGCATCGCTGCAGCAGCCCATCGCCAAGATGATCGAGATGGGACTGTTGACTGACCAGAACGGAAACAAGCTCGAAGGCATGGGCAAACTGACGTTCGCGGAGTCGTTGACCGACAAAGTCGGCGCCCTGGTCGACAAACTCGATCTGATGCTCCGCAAGGTCTTCGGGATCGGCGGTGAGGCTGAAGAGGCTGAGCGTCGCGCGAGCAAAGCGTTTCTCGGGACCAAGCAGGCGATCGAGGGCGTGTTTACGACGCTCACCGATCAGGACGTCTGGCGGACGTGGGCGGATACGGCGATTGGCCACGTCGACCGTCTCGGGAAGGCCTACAGCGGCGCGGTCAACGCCCCTGCCGGAGGCGGTGAAGGCGGCACCGTGCCGCAGTTTGCGACCGGGTCAAACGGCATTCAGGACTTCGGTACGCGCACGCTCGCCTGGCTGCACGGCCGCGAAGGCGTGTTCACCGAGGACCAGATCGCCAACCTCGTCGCCAACGCCGGTCAGCTCGCGATGCGGGAGGCCGCGGCCGCCAACCTGGCGAACTGGGCGGGTGGCAATGTCGGCGGGGGCAGCGCCAGCGGCGGCCGCCAGTCGATCTCCATCACGAACAACATCTCAGTCGACGCAACAAATTCGATCCTCACACGGCAGGCCCAGATGAAGGACCTTGCCTACGAGATCAAGGACGCCTTTGTTGATCTCATGATGGACCAAGGCGTCCATATCAGGCCCACGGTATGAGCGTGCTGCCGTTCACCACGAACCGCGCGATCGATCTCCGTGCCCTGCGGGCATCGGTTGTCAAAGAGGAGCGCATCCAGGCCATCCTCGATGTGACAGCCACGGTAGACCAATGCCATACCGCGTGGGCGTCTGCGCCGACAGGCATGGCGGGCGACGCCTATCTGAAGTCTCTCGACAAGTTGATCTGTTTGTTATTCGAAGGCGTGTATCCCAGAGCGTCATCCCCCGTGCCCCCCATTGATATTGATGCGTTGCTGGTCAGCCGCGCGCGGCTAGCTGAGGCCCTCACCCGCCTCTGGCTGGCCTATCTGGACGCTCCGCGAGAGCTAACCAAGGCGAACGTCCACGACGACCCGTACAAGGGCCGATGCCGCGCATGCGCCGTTGTGCAAGGACCCCGGTAAAGGAGCGGAGACGTCCATGCCAATCACTGGAAATCAGAAAGCCCTGATGTTCGCCCGGTCTGGCCTTGCCCGGTCAGGGGCGACGCGGTCCGGATACTTCAACGAAACGGTCGCGCTGGTCGTGAACGGCATCGACCGATCCAGTCGGCTGAAGAAAGCCACGCTCAAGATCACGAAGCGCGAAGGCGCCGCAGGAAACACCGCGACGTTCGTGGTGTGGGGGTTTACCCCGATCGAAGGGCAAACGGTCGTCATCGGGAACGGTGCCATCAACAAGCGCGAGTTCAACGGCACCATCTCCAACCTCACGCAGGCCGTGGACAACGGACAGGTCGAATGGCGGATCGATTGCATGGACCGTATGCGCCAGTTCAACAAAGCGACGGTCAGCGGACGGTACACATCCCAAGCGATGCATCTGATCGCGCTGCAAATCCTGGCGGCGGCCGCGCCTGGGTTCACTACGAACAATGTCGCCACAAGTAGTCCAACCATCGACTACATCGAGTTCACGGATGAGGCGATCGGGGCAGCGCTAGGGCGGCTCTGTGCCCGCATCTCCACTGACTGGCACTGGTACTTGGACGCCTACGACGACGTGCACCTCTTCGAGGGCGACGAAGGGCTCCAGAACCCCGTCCCACTTGATGAGACCAACTACACCAACCAGCACCTCACGTACTCCGAGGACGGGCGACTTCGCATTACCCGCGCGACTGTCGAAGGCGGGGGCGGCAACACGACCGCGCCCGTTGCCGCCGGCAGTACCTCAATTCCCGTGTCCGAGTGCGCATGGTATGCGGACGCCGGCGGCACGGTGAAATGCGGCCCGCAGCGCGTGACGTACACCGGACGGTCAGCCACCAGTGGTCCCGGCTCGCTGACTGGAGTGCCGGCGTCAGGCGCCGGTAGTCTGATTTATGACCTGACGGCAGACACCGAGGTCAACATCCTCGTGACGGTGGACGACCTGGTCGCACAGGCGGCTATCGTCGCCAAGGAGGGCGGCGACGGCGTGTATGCGCGTACCTTCACGGATCGTCGGCTCTCAATCGCCGGTGCCACCGAACTGGCCACGTCACGACTGGCGGGCACCCCGATTGCCTCAGGCGTCCTGCAAACCCGCGATCGGTTTGCCGACGTTGGCCGCACGTTGACGTTCGACCTGACCGTGCCCCGCGGCATCACGGGGACGGCGCCGATCGTTGAGGCGGTGCTCGCCCGCGACGAGAAGCACGATCGGTGGATTCGGACCGTGACCTACAGCAGCCGACTGAAACCGCAGCTGCAGGATGCGATTCGGTCAATCGTGGCAAGCCAGGGAGCTGGGCTGTGATCACCACCACGCTCGACTACCTCGGACACCGGCGGGCTGAGCGGGGCCACCATCGGCAGGTCGTGCAGCACCAGGTGTATGTCACGTGGATCGGTGGCGCCACGGATCTCTTGGCGGCCGTGCTGCATTTGGTCTCCCGTGGGCCGATGGTGTGTCCTGAGTGCGGGGGAGCCTGGCCGCTCACGCGCGACGGTGGCGTGGTGATGAAGCTGGCGGAGCTGCCCGCAGGGTCCGTGCGGTCGATCAGTACTACGTGTCCGGATTGTCCGACGCTGATGCACTGGGATCTGACGCCAGCGGCCCAGTGGCCACGCCTGCGGTGGATTCGCCTGTACGAGCGGCGCGCCGACGTGATGGGCGATCGGCCGACGCGCATCGGTGCGCGGGCTCTACTTGGAGGAGGCGCGTAGTGGGCGCATTGACACGTACGGTGTGGACCGATGACGACGGGTCCGGGACGACCGGCTCGATCATCGACAACGCCGAGCTGCAGAAGATCTACGACGCAGTCGAGGGCGACGTTGAGTCGCCCAATAACCCGACGGTGACGACAAAGTCGGTGCAAGACAACCTCATTGCCGGTGTGCCAGTGGTGCATTTGGGCGGCGATCCGAATGCCGTGATCACGGCCACGGCCATCACGTCCGGGAGCACCCATGCGGCCTGCCATCGGGGCACTCGCCAGCGGAGCTTCGACAGCGCGCTGGTGGCCGGCGGCACATACCGCCTGCGGGGCATGCTCGCCTCGGCAGGCGGCGGCACCGTTACGCTCGGCCTCTACAACCTGACCGACAGCCCGAACGGTTCACCGCTGGCCACCATCACCAGCGCGACTGACGACGTCGGCAGCGAAGTGACGAGCAGTGCAATCACCTTTCCGGCGGCCGGGACCGCCAAGAAATACGGCGTCAAGCCGTTGGTGAGTGGGGCGGGCGTAGAAGGGAATGCATGGGAACTCGAATTGGTGAGAACGGCATGATGCGGCGGAGAGTATGTGCGCTGATCGGAGTGATGCTGTGGCCGGCGTTGGCCGCGGCACAGAGCCCTGATCCCCTCCGAGTGACGACGCTGCGCGTGACGTCCACGGCGGACACCGCCGTGTGCATCGGCAATGCCGTTGGGGCGTCGCCGTCGTCCTGCACGGGCGGACTGGACGCGGGCAAAGCAAGCATCAGCGGCACCACGGCGGGTGCCATGGCCATTGCCGGCGACTTTTACTCGCACGTCCTGCTGGCCATTGGCTTCAACGGCGCGAGTCCGCTGAATGAACCCCACCAGGTCGGGGCCTATTCAGCGGTCCGGGGCAACAGCTACACGGGCACCGGCGTGACGGGCGCGGCGGCCACGGACGGATATGTCATCGGCTTTGAGACGGCGCTCGAAACGGCTACCGGCGCCGCCACGGTGCCGTGGGTGGTTAACTACAGCATCGGATCGGTGACCAAAGGATCTGGAGACACCATCGTCCGGACAATCGGTGTGCAATCAATCGACGAAACGGCGGGCACACATAATGCGTTCATCGCGCCGTTCTACACGGCGTTCACGGGCAACTGGTTTGTCTACTACCCAGGGTCAAGGCCTTCATGGCTAGGCGAAGGC
>ERZ869929.352-NODE-352-length-30588-cov-12.797596_pt1 | contig 30588 bp, 39 predicted proteins | sample MGYA00579312_ERZ869929 | MGnify/ENA primary metagenome ERZ869929 (study PRJEB32216, sample SAMN09231818) | wastewater metagenome | place: USA: Maryland | collected 2016-08-09 | study: EMG produced TPA metagenomics assembly of the PRJNA472060 data set (Reclaimed... | reverse complement strand
CCTTGATTGCCTTGGAACCCTTGAGGTCCGGTTGGACCTTGATTGCCTTGGAACCCTTGAGGTCCGGTTGGACCTTGGAACCCAGATCCGGTAGATCCTTGAGGACCGGTTGGTCCTTGTGATCCTAGATCACCTTGAGGACCGGTTGGGCCTTGGAACCCAGATCCGGTAGATCCTTGAGGACCGGTTGGTCCTTGTGATCCTAGATCACCTTGAGGACCGGTTGGGCCTTGGAACCCAGATCCAGTTGGTCCCTGAAACCCCTGAGGACCTTGAGGTCCTGTAGCTCCTATTAATCTATACTCCGTTATATTCGAAGCCAAACTAACAGTATATCCTGTGATCGATCTAAATGGCGTATTACACGGAGTATATCTATTTGGAACTCTCAATGATATATCCAAAACCCAACCATTACAATTCTCATCAGTCTCTTCAATATATGGTAGAAAGTTTAGATCACCATTCAAAGACATACCTAAATCAATATAATATTCGTGTCCATCCAATTGTGAGACAATAGTATCTAAGATATATTTGGTATCTGATAAAGTATCTTGAAAGTTAGAATCGCCTTTATTTATTCTATCTAAACAATATAAATTAAAATTATAAACATTTTCTCTATATCCAGAATCACCTGGTATCACTGAGGCTGATGTTGGCTCTAACCAAATAGCTGGAAAAACAACTTGATTATCAGTATTAAAATCAGAGATATCACCAAATCCAAAAGATGAGATGATCTGAGGGTTGTTAATAGATAAGTCTCGAAATATAGTGACTATTTTATTAAAAGAAAGTGTATCATTTGCCATATAATATAAATATAAATTTTATAGTTTTTGTTTATCTCTTAATTATAATAAAGAATAAATCCAGTTTTTACCGCGTGTTTTTTTCTAATCTCTTCAATCCTTTTCAATCTCTTCTCCTCTGCGACATCCATCCAAGTTTTTCTTCTCTTTATATTTTTCCCTATATTTGTTATCTTACTTTTTTTACCAGGAGTTGTTGGACTACTTATTGGCTTTTTACCAACTAACTTAAAAAACTCTTCATCCCTAATCATCGTATAGTCCGGCTGACCAACTCTTTTAAAATAAGTATATTGTGTATTCATCCCAATCTTATACAACCAACCATCATAACCAACAACAGGAACCCACTCTAAATCAATCACAGGTTGGTATCTTGTAAATATCTGAACTGGTTTATCATTTCCACTTGGAATAAAATTTCCAAGTGGTGGCACTCTCTGCCTAAAAGGAACCTTGTGGGCCTTGTACACCTTGATATCCCTGAAAGCCTCTTGGGCCTTGTACACCTTGATATCCCTGAAAGCCTCTTGGGCCCTGTACACCAGAGCCTTGAAATCCTTGAGGACCTGTCGGGCCTTGAAAGCCTTGAAAGCCTTGAACGCCCTGGTATCCTCTAAATCCCTGAAACCCTTGAGGTCCAGTCGGGCCTTGAACCCCTTGAGGACCTTCAACACCAGTCGGTCCAATTAGTCTATACTCTGTTGATTTTTGAAATAAACTAACTGTATATCCTAAAATTGGAGCAAATGGTGTGTTACAAGGTGTATATCTATTTGGAACTCTAAGTGTTAAATTCAAAACCCATCCATTACAATTCTCATCTGTCTCTTCAATATATGTGTTAAAAAATTGATCTCCATACAATTTAATTCCCATATCCCTATAATATTGGTGACCATCTATTTCAGATACCATTGAGTCTAAGATATATTTGGCATCTGATAGAGTATCTTGAAAATTAGAATCACCTTTATTTATTCTATCCAGTGAGTAAATATTAAACTCATATTCAGACTCCCTATAACCATTCTCACCTTCTATATTTCTTGATCTGGTAGGCTCGATCCAAATTGCTGGGTATATTATATTATTCTGAGTATTTATATTTGATATATTACCACTATTTACATAGTTTACCATATTTTGTCTAAGAGCTAGGTCATAAAATATGCTTATGATTTTATTGAGAGAGATTGTGTTGTTTAACATTTTTATAACATTTTATTTTTTAATTGCTGTCTTCTATCAACTTGTTTTTGGTATTCATCACGATAGTGCCAAAGTGAAAGTAAGTTAAGACACTCAATATAATTGGTATTATATATCTGTTCGTGTTTTGTTATATCACCATCAGCTAGTCTGTCAATCATTGCCACATAATTTAAATCATCTGGCATCTTCTGTTCAAAATCTGGTTCAACTACATTGGTTTCTTCAGCTGGCGTCTGTCTATTGAAAAGTATCTGATAGTTGTAGCTTATCATTTTTTGCCAGCCAAAAAAAAATTTATTAAATAAAGGGCATCAACAGCTTTTAATTCTTTTTGGAATAGTTCTTTTCTAGATTGTAGGTTTTCTGTTGAGAATTTTTCTTGTTTCCAAACTTTCTTTTTAGTTTCGGTATCTACTTCTTGTGTTCCAGGTCTTAAAAGAATAGAAAGGACATCAAAATAGGTGTCATAGGGTGTCTCAGCTTTCTTTGTCAGAATTTCAATAGATATTTTCTCACCCATTGTAATTTGATTCATATCTTTTTTGAAGACATAATCAACACCATCAATGTTTATATGATCTAATTTTCTGGGTTTAATCTGATTGGTTTGTAATTTCTCTAGATGAGGAGTTATTTTCTCAATGGTAGCCATATCAATATCAATCAGAGAAGATTCAGGTTGGTGAGAAAGAACTTCTATTGTATTGAGAATAAATTCATTATCTCCGATATAACCAGCTGAGTGCTTATCATTAATTTTTATAACATCAATGAATTGTGATAGTGTCATTTCATCCCACTGTGAGCACATTTCATATTCTTTTTCATCTACTTTAAATTTTATCATTTTGTTTTTTTATTTTTATATATTAAGTTCTAAAAATGGTTTTTTGTCACTTTTAGAAAAATCCAACATATTGAGGGTTAAATTTATTTTTTATTTCAAAAAACATTCTCATCATCAGACAATCTGCATAGTCAGGTGATCTTCCAAGAACTTTTTTAATCATATCTTTCGGTATAACAGATAATTTACCATCCATATCAACATCTTTTTGTTTTATAACTTGTAGTTCTTGACACAACATTTCAAATATTTCTTGATTTATATCAACTAATTTTATTTTATGATTCTCTATAAATTCAGCCAATAAATAATAGCATTGAGATTTTAGATTTTGATAGTTATTTGGTTGTCCAGTCACATCAATGGGTCTTGAATTATTAATAAAAGATTTAACCCCCATTAATTGATCTACAACACCACCTCCAACACCATCAGCATCTATTATAACATTTGAAGATTGTATTTGATATTTATTCATTAGTTCTCTAATCTTTGAGGCTGATATATCTGTTGTTACTTGATCCATTTCAATAATTTCAATAATGTTTAAATCATCCCAAATAAATATAACAGTTCTATCTTTTCCTAAACGAGCAATATCCGCTGAGATATATTTTTTACCACCTAATTTATACTCACCGTTCTGAATTAAATATAAATCTTGAAACTTAAATAATGAGTCTATATCATTTGAATATTCCCAGTTTCCATAAAGTAATCTTTGTTGGATTGAATGTGAAGCTTTCTTAAGTTGTTCTACATATGATGGATCAATATAAGGATTATCACTAACTAAAGCTGGTATGAACTTTCTATATTCAGGAAGTCTACCCTCTATATATGGTTTGTAAAATGTGGTATATAACCAACCTTTAGATGGGTTACAAGATGAAAGACATTTTGGTTTTAAATTATATTCATTTAATCTATATCTTATACGAGTATTTACTATCTCATATGCTTTATTTGATATCTGTGATATTTCATCTATAAAAGCACCGGTTATTTCTAAAGAACCTAAACTATCAAAATCTGGATCTGATGGATATGAGAATAAGTCCTTCATAATTATTTCAGAACCATTGTTGAAATAAATAGTATTACTCTGATGGTTTATAGTTATTGATTCTGATATACCCCAATCAAAAATTATATCTTTAAATGTCTTTAAAGTGGTATTCTTTAGAATATTTAATTTAGCTCTACCCATTAACCATCTAGTCTTTGGGTATCTCATACAATTTATTATTAAAAAACAACACCCGAAATAAGTTTTAGCTGAACCAGCACTACCACCAAATAAAACCTCTGTTGTTATATCATCATTTAGATATTCCCAAGCTTCATATTGTTTTTTTGTTGGTTTGAATTTAATATCCATATATATTACTCTGGTTTCTCTATATATATTATTGTTGCTCCTGGTAGCTTATCTCCACCAGTAGTAATATCCATTTTTTGAGCAGCATAGACACCATTTACTTTATTCAATTCTTTTCTTAATTCAAACCATAGTTTAAAATTCTTATTATTCATAGAATATTGCATCATTTCCTCAATTTGACCAGCGGATTCTTGTGTTGCTACTCTATTAGTTTCTTTATAATTTTCTGATATTATATCTTGTGCCATTCTAATATAATTATAAGCCATAGCCTGACCATATCCAAGATCATTCATTAAAAATTCTAATACATTTTTCATTGACATAGATTTTGTAAGCCTCATATCAACAATAGCATTAATTAACTCTTCTTTTCTATATTTACCCTTCTGTCCCATTTTTTAATTTTATTTTATTAAACTCTTTTATAAAATTTTTTTCATCAATTTTATCTATAAACTCTAATAAATCTGGATATGGAGTAAACCATTCAACACATCCTTTATAATTAGCATTATATAGATTATATTTTTTATGTAAAAGCCTTTCAAATTCAGCATATGGTAACGTTTTTAAAATTGTGATTTTATCAGAAAGTTGGTATTCTAATGTCTTTCTTCTATATTCAGGATCATTAGATATTCCTATTTTTATTAGACCATCTTTATTCATCATAAAGTATAATAGTTTATTTTTAAAACTAGTGTTTGGATTTTCATACTCTAATATATCATAATATATCCGTGTAACTAATCTTGACCAAAATATATTACAATAGTAATCAGATCTACAAGAAAAATCTTTTGTATATTTAAAACTAACATCATCTTTATATTTAACTACATCATCTTTATATTTAGAAAAATAAGATATTTCATCCTTAGTAAATCTAATATCTAAGAAAGGATCTATAATAATATCCAAAGAAGTTGATAATATTATATTACCAATAAAAAACTTTATTGTAAATTCCTCTATTTTATACTTTATATCCATTTTATATCTTATTATATTTTTATAGCAAAAAAAATTTAACTTTTTATTAGAACCTCTTCTAAAACATCAATTAACTCAGATGCTTCTTCATTATTTAAATCCCAACCTGTCAACTCACCACCCAGTCTAGATTTCTCACAAAAGAATTTGAACTTAAAATCTCTACTTGTCACCAGTTCTATTCTATATATCTCCATATTACCGATGTAAAAAGGGCCAATTAAAAGGTCACCAGGTCCGATGGCTCTTATTAATCTAAGTAATCGGCTCATTTGCTCACAAAGTATTATAGAGGTTGCCATATATAGATAAATATATTTTTATTTATTCTTGTTTAAATTTATCTCGGTTATATTAATACCACTATCTATATCACCTTGATTCCATTTATAATGGTTCATTAACTTAAAATATATATTCTCAATTGAATTTTGACAATTACATCCAGTTCTATATGAGTCCTCAAAAGGATTGACATATTTCTTATATAACTGGAATATCAGATCCATCTGTTCTTGTGATGGGTTAGCAATATTTTCTAATGAATGGAATAATTCTGTATCTGGATTTTTCATTTATTTAAAGTTATTTTCTTTTCCCAACTACTAAATTTTTTATCATAAATAAATCCTATAATAAAAGTTATTACAGAAAAATAAAAGTTATGAGTGATTATTAAGGCTGTCCAGAAACTCATACATTTCAGACAACTTAAAAACTCATAAATAAGTCTAGTTATTGGGTTATTTCTTTTTAATTTAAGATTGTAAATAAAATCTTGAAAAGGTTGAAATCTTGTAATGAAATAAGCAATTAACAAAGATTTTATTATATTAATAAATATCATCATTTTCATAACTATTTTTTATATACTTAATCGTATTTACAATCGAGTATCTAACAGCTTGTCTGTTTATTCCAATTAATCTACCAATTTGAGAGTGGCTTAAACCATCAAAATAATATAGACGAAACAGAAAAGCATTAGCTGGTTTAATGTGTAAAAGAATTCTATTGATATATTCAACTTTATCTCTATCTGTTAATCTTAAAAATTTATCATCCATATTCTTGTTTATTTGATTTTCATTATGTTCTTTCATATCTATTTGTGTCTCATTTAAAAAAGTTAAATTGTCTATATATTCTACTTTTTTATTTTTTCCATATAATTTACTATATGAAGAGTGATTTGAGATATATTGATTCATAATTATTCTTATACAAAGAAACTCTAAATAATTATTTCTATAAGCTTCTTCTACTTTTTCTTTATCCATATCAATTATTTGAATTAATAGATGTGATTTTATATCATCTTCTTTAACCTTATTTTGACATATCTTCTTTATACTTTCATTTATCTTTTCAGAGTTATATATAAACAATAAAATTTCATTTAACATTATATTTTTTAACTTTTTTACAATTATGTTAAAATTTCCTTTATTTTTGAGTCTAACATTCGCTTCCATACTAGTTGTTCAGTAAAAGGTTTTTTATTGATCTTATACATAGAGAGTAAATAGTTTATTCTAAGTATCTCTTTTAATTTTTTATCTCTCATTTCTTCTTAAATAATTTTTTTATTGAATATCTAATAACACATAGAATAATATAAATTGTTAATAATAACATACCTATTATATCTAATATCTTATCTTTCATATTTTATATATTAAGTTCCAAAAATAACTTTTTATTACTAATTAAAGATTTTTTAATTTCTTATGATCTATATCATCACCATAAATCTCTGTTAATAAATCATCTATTTTTGTTAGTAATTCCTCTGGAGAATAATTTAATTCTTTTAAAACTATCTCAATCCGGATAGGGTTTATTCCATATTCACAATCAATATCTATTGTCTTGGTAATCTTAATTCTTTTAATTAGTTTATCATTATAATAAATTTCAATATGTCTTTCTTTAAGACAATCTTCTTTGATAAGACTATTATAGAGTTGATACAAAGTTCCATCAAATTTATCTAATTGTATTCTTTCGAATGTAATCTTTTTCATTTTGTTGTTTTATTTTTTAGTATATATATTAAGTTCCAAAAATGACTTTTTATTCTTTTCTATGGATCTTTTATACTTAATTAGATCTAATAACATTTTATTTAATTGTGTATCTGGATTATAACAATCATATTTTTGGCTGTTTTTACTTATTTGGTCCCAAAGGTCGACAATTTCAAACATTTCCACAATTGTAACTTGGTATTTCATCTTCTCTAGTTTATTAAAAAGAATTAAAATTTTATCATTTAAATTCTCTTTAGATATTTTTCGAGCTTTGTTAGCAATATTAATCTTTCGAGCACAATTTCGACAATAGGCATAACTATTCTCTTTCTTTTCTATTTTACATTTCTCACAATGTGTATAAATTCTCTTTCTTCTGGATCCTTTATAACAATTGGTACACCAAGGGTAGGTAGTTTCGTTTTTATCTACACCACATTTTTGACAAGTGTTATATCTTTTTTTCTCGACTCTCATATCTTCGTTTATTTTAATCCTTTTTTTAAGCTTAGTCCTTTATCATTTTTAAATAGATCGTTGAAATTTGATAGGTTTCTGCTCATTTTATTTATAATTGGAAACCTTGTCTCGGTTTTTGATTTTCAATCTCTTTTTCTTCTTCTTTTTGTTGTATTTCTATATCATCGGTTGTAATGTTAAAAATATTTAAATGTTCTGAATGGTCCGAACCATCTAAGGTGTTTAAAAATGTGACATCTTTTAATATTTTACCATATGTTTTATCTACCGTTGATTGCCAATGATATTGTTTAACCCATTTTAATTTATCTTCTAATTTAGTTATGTTAAATATATACGTTGCTTTCGGAGTTGTTGTGATATAGAGGACATCAGCCTCAAATTCATTTGCTTTTTTTAAAAGTTGTTTACATTTTTTCTTTTCTAAAAGTAATTCTGGGTAGTGTACTTCACGGATTTTCACCTCTAAAATAAATCTGGTTGATTTGTTATCTGATTTTGAATGAATGACTAAAGTTCCATCATAAGAGTCTTTACCATCTTCAGGTGTCACGGTTGAGTATATATAGTTGTTCTCTCTATCTAAACTATTAAAGTATTTATTTAGAACCCATCTTTCTTTTCTTGCTTTTAATAAAAACTCATCTGATATTTCTTTGGTTTGTGGTTTTTTTTGGTGGTTATATCTCATTTAAAATTTTCTGAATTTTTATTTCTCTCGTCACTTGTACGGGGTAGGGAATATCTATATAGGATTTTCCTAAACGAATAGAGAATTCTTGGTGTTTTGGACGAAGATATATTTTTTGGTTATGGTGGAGGTTAAATATACTTCTGATATAATTTTTAATCTCTGCGTCTTTCATAATTGTTTGATAAAATCTTCAAAAGATATTTCTTTTTGGGGTGTTGTCTTTTCGAGATCCACCAAAAAGTCTTCAAAGTCTTTTTGGTTCTTTTCTCTTCTTTGGATTATTTGAGTCTTTAGGTGTTCAAAGTATTCCAGTTCTTCTAGTGTGTTTGGTGTTTTCATAGTATTTGATTATTTTAAAGTATATATACTTATTTTAAAATGGAAATTTACAAGTATGGATTTTTTATAAAGTACCAGATCCACCAGAAGGTCCTAATCACCTTTACTATCCATAATTCATTAAAGTAGTATCTTCGTTATCTCTAGGTGAGATATACCACTTGATAGTTTATTAAAGGTAATGATTTAAAAATTTAAAGTAGATTTAAGTAGATTTGTGTATGAATATATATGATATATATATCTACTATCACCATAATGTTATAACCTTTTACTAAAAAAGTGTATAAAATGGTATAAAAATGTATAAAGGGAGATTTAGTATTTAATATATAGTATAAAATAAAGAATAAAATATGATAGTAAAAGTACCAAAATTAGTTAAGTATAGTATTGGATCTGTTGGTAATAAGACATTCCAAAGTACAGCATTAAAGATATATGCTGCATTATATGACCTAAGTAAAAAAAAGAATAGTGAAGGGTTTTTTCCTGTTCCATCAGTATATCTTAGAGATATAAATAAAAAATATTTCATAATAATAGATAAGTTTATCGAAGACGGTATTATTGAATACTTTACAAGACAAGTATCAGATGGGAAAGATATATTTACAACACACGAAAGAAAGTATTACAATAAAAGATTAAACCAATGTATGAGATATAGATTCCTAATAAATATTGAAAATGGTGAAGAGATAGATGTTGATATGGATTCTAATAAGCAAAAAAGATGGTATAAAATTACAAAAGATTCATTAGAGCAACTAGGTTATAAAAATATAAAGATATCTAGAGACTCATTTGGAAGAAGAGTACATCATAATCTAACACAAACATATAAACACGAATTAGAAAATAGGGGATTTATGGTTATTGATTCCAAATGTTCTCAACCTAGATTATTATATCTTATGATGAAAAATAAAGGAATAGTTGATCAGCAATATAATTATATATTTGAAAATAATTTAGATTTTTACACACATATTCTTAATCATCTGAATTTAGGTGACAGACAAGAGGCAAAGGATCTATTTATGTATTGGTTAAATAGTGAATCTTATATACCTAATAAATATAAAATTAATAATTTGTTTCCTGAAGCTAGTAAATATATAAAATCACTTAAAAATAAAAATTATAAAGATAGCTCCTCTACACTACAAAGAGAAGAGTCTAAAATATGGATCGATGATATATTAAATAATTTACCATTTTCGTTTGGATTAACTATACACGATAGTTTAATAGTAAGAGATAAAGATATAATAGAAGCTTTAAAATATTGTAAAAGTAAATACCCACAAATAGAGTTCAGTGTAAACGAACTATAAAAAATCCATATAGAAAAAAAACCACTTTTAGAACCTAATATATAAGATATAAAAAAAGAAAATAAAATGGAAAATCTAACAGAACTTGAAATATGGTGGCTTGAAAATGGAGGCACACTATAAAATAAAAAAATAAAAAAGAAAATGAAAAACTTATTAATCTCTCTAACCATAGTTGCTACACTATTTGGTTGTCAAAAAGAAGAAGGTGTAAAACCAAACACACCACCAGTAGAACCACCTATAGAAATACCCAGATATGCTTTCTTTATTGGGTCAAGAAATGAACATCGTGTATCACCCGGAACATCAGACTACTCGATGACTCCAAACGCTCGGATCAACTATGTTCCTGTTACAGTCTTCACATCTAATCAAATTTATAAAGTAAAGAAAGGTGACTATCTTGACTACTTTGATCAAGGTGATCCTTATTTAGACTTTAGAACTAATCAATTTGTCTATTCATATCAATATGGTGAGATCTGGTGTGATAATATAAAAAGAGCTGAAGGTGAAGCAGATGGACGTGGAGGTTGTAATATATCTTATGTTGTTCAATAAACGAGCAGAAACCTGTTAAATTTCAACGATCTAATTAAAAACGAGATAAGATGAAGGAGAAAAATATAATAAAAATAATCAAACGTAAAAGACAAAAGGAGGCTGGGTGTCTAACTAAATTTGGAACCAAAACACATAAGAGTAAGAAGAAATATTCTAGAAAAAATAAACACAAGAAGATAAATGAAAATTGATATTTATGGTAATTTAGTTTTGTTAATTTGTATTATCACAAGTCCAATATGGTATCCATTTGTGTTATTATATGATAAATTTATAAAACCTATTTATAAAAAAAAGGAATTAGATTATTTAAAAAGTTTAGATATAGATAAAATTGATAATATTTATGATTTAGGTAAAATATTAAATAGAGATTTTAATGATGCTGATCTATCAATTTATGTTTGTTATAGTGAAACAATTGATAAGTTTTATTTAAAAGAAAGGTATATTAATAATAATCAACAGAGGGAGAATCTTTTTGATAACATAGATGATTTATTAAAATATTGTAAAAATACATTTTATAAACAAATTATTCGAGAAAAGAAAATAGATAGTATTCTAGAAAAAATAAACATAAAAAGATAAATGAATAATCACGTTTTTTTAGATATTGAGACCACTGGTCTAGAGATTTGGAAAGTCCGAATTGTCCAGATCTGTCTGATGTTTGGTGATAACATTAAAACAATTAGAATAAATCCAGGTGTCAAAATATCAGAAGGTGCTCAGAGGGTTCATAATATCTCTGATGAGGATGTGAAGGATCTACCGACATTTTCACATTGGGCTCAGAGGATATATGATATTCTGAATAAATCTGATGGTTATATAGGTTATAACATAAAGCTTTATGACCTACCTATCCTAAACCAAGAATTATTAAGATGTGGTTATGAACTTCCTGATAAAATTGTTATAGATGTATTGGATCAAGTGAAGACATTTGAGCCGGATAGAAAATTGTCATCAGTCTATCTAAGGTATTTTGGAGAAAAGCTAAGTGGTGCTCATTCAGCGGATGTAGATGTGATGGCAACAAAAAGAATTATGGAGTATATCCAAGAAAAATTAAAAAATTAATTATGAATAGAGCAAATTTAGGTATTTCGGTGTATGACACAATCATCCCTAAAAGTGGTAATATTAATCATACTATTAACATAGAGTTTACACATTATGATGATTACATCATATATTTTATTAAAAAGATTTTTAAAGGTGCTGTACATATAGATGAAATTTCTGAATATAATATTGATGAGCATTGTTTTTTTACAAAAATAACATTAAAGAATGTTGATATGGAGTATAAAGATAAATATATCAACATTCTTCAATTAATATATAATAAATTTGACAGGAACTCTTCCGATATAAAAAATATGATAGAAAATATAACTTCTGGAATAGAAAAGATTATGAGTGATGGTGTTGATGATGATATAGATATAAAATCTATAATAGATTTGTGTCTAGAAAAAATAAATTATTAGATGCCAAACTATAAAGGATCAGATAGACTAGAAAAACACTACACACCAGATTTTCTCAAAGTTGAGATGAATAAAATGTTATGTGAATTTCACCGCGAGCCTATCACAGAGTTTTTAGAAAGCTCAGCTGGTGATGGGGCTCTGATTGATTATTTAAAATCAGAGTATTCAGATATTCCAGTGATTGCTTATGATATAAAAAATGAGACACATCGAAAGGATATAAAAGAATGTAATTATTTAAAAGAAAAGATAGGTTATAAAAAGGGTAGAGTATGTTTTCAAAATCCACCATTTCAAAATGGATTAAAGTTTGTTTATAAATCATTAGAGGAGTCTGATTATTGTGTCAGTATATTAATATACTCAAGAAAATCCACCAAAAATTTACAATTTTATTTGTATCAATTTAATCCATACGATTATTGGATATATAAATCAACTCGGATGTTTAAAAGAGTTGAGTATCAGGACTTATTAGAGTTTAAATATTCTGGATATACTTTTTTCAGGAAGGATATTTATAACAAGGAAGATATCGATAGATGGATAGAATTTTTACAAGGAATTAAAGGTGGTGATTTTTTATATTTTGATAAACCATTCCCACCAATGGAGTATATGGAGAAAATTAAGATAAAAAAATAATCACCCAATTGGATCCTCATATTTATCATCTGAATCAACCACACCAACCACCATATCTTTTAAGGATTTACTCCTTCTGAACACATTTTTAACTTTTTCAATATAATCAACACCTGTGGCGAGTTTAATATTCTCTTCTATTGAAAGAATTTCTATTCCACATAAAACAGCAGCCACAATTTTAGTTATAAACATATTAATATTTACAAAATAGGTTACAAAATCAGTTAGCATATACTTTTCTATCACAAAGAAAAGGATTAAAGCTCCTTGGTATAAAACCATCTTAGTCACTACTTGAGATAAAGCTCTAGAGGTTATTGCTTTTTTTTGTTTTTTAGCCCGGTATATTCCCATAATTGTATCGATGAATATACAAACACCAACAGTTAATATCAAAGGTTTTACAGGTATTAGAAAAGCTGCTATTGTTATAAATAATATATTACAGAATTTTTTCATAGTCAAAAAGGAAAATATCTCATTAATCATTTTTATTATTTAATTTCTTGCAAGGAGTATCATTTTTTGAATGATCATAGTTTTTTTGTATAGGTATATCGGTCTTATTTTTAATTGATAGGATCAAATCTATGCAATTCCTGTCATAGATCTTCATAAAATCTAAAATCTTAGATTCTGTTTCTTTGTTTATATCACCAGTAGCTCTCATAATTATCCACAACAAGGACCACCAAAATAAGGGTCATTATTTTTTCTATAATTCATATTCGTTAATCCAAGAGCAATACCCTCAGAGTAAATAGTTGACTTTGGAGCTATTCTACCAATACCATCTGATCTAGAATATTCAGGAAATGAATTTAAATTATTTATGATATATTCTCTAATTCTTTGTGTTGCGAATTCTGCTCTGTTTTTAATAGAGTTTCTTAAATACTCAACATCAGAAACAGTTGAAGGTACAGAATTTTCAGAGCTTTTCTGACTTATCGCCTTGTTGGTTGCTCGAAAGTTGATATGGGGAAAAGCGTGATAGATTGTCCACAATGAGGTTGCTGGTTGAATAAACGTTTCCATAAGTGTCACATAATCACCTGTTATGGCAGTCTGATTATATATATCAGTCACATATTTATTATAAAGTGTGTACCCCAGAATTTCCTGAATATTCTCTGATTGAGCAATAAATATAAAAGTGTTTAGAAAATTGGGATCTATATTATTATCCAATAAAGAGCTGTAATACTTTAGTATATATGTTGTGTCTATGAAATATGCATTTATAAGAGCCATATTAGTTTGGTGTTATATTTTCTTCTGGTTGAGCCGGGTCATATCCAGATAATTGTTTTGATTTTTCCTTATCTAATCCATTGTAAATTAAAAGATGGTATTTTTGTTCTGGTGAGATTGTTGATTCCAATACAGATAGAATATCTGTTACACCAGAAGTTATTTTAGAAAAATCAATTTGATATTTTTTAATTTTTAACTCATCTTGAACCCCATTTATTCTTGCTAGTTTGTTAAAAACTCTTTCAATAAATTTTTGTTTTGGATCAATATAAGTTGATTGGAAAATTGCAAGTGATTCTAACATTTCATTTCTACCTCCGAGTTTACCAGGTGTTTCAATACCAAATAAAATTGGATTTTTAATTCTATGAGCTGCAAGTATACCTTTCTGAACCTCTTCATTTAACATAATGTATTTTTTATCAGAGTCGTTTAATTGAATTGGAGTTATTGTAGGTGCTCCGTCTTTCCCATCTGAGAAAGTAAATATAACTTTACCAGCATTCTCAACATTCTCATATTCTTGTCTAAGCCTAAGTATCATTGATCTCATCTCTTCATCTGAAGGTATTCCAGTTGCAAAATTGATTATCATCGATGGAGCAAATCCTTGTTTAACACATTGATTATGAAATCTACTGATCGCATAATCTAATTCCAACCAATTCATTCCAGAGCTATATTCAGGCTCACCATAATAAGAATTGTTTCTATGATCTTTAATATAAAGTATTTGTGATGGAAAAGTTCTATCTTCTTCAGAGAACTTTGGATATATAATTGGTTTGAACTCTCTGATCTTTGCCCAGTTGTGGGAGATGTAGAAGTTTTCAGACTCATAGGAGCACTCACCAAATTCTGGAGATTCATATCTAACTTTAGAAGGATCTAGATATTCAATAGTTATTGTGTTTCTACCTTTATCCCATATTGGATTCAAAGCAAAAGCTCCATAAATCTCAAAATCTAAAGATATTTTAGCTAAAATATCATCTAAAGTCATATCATATTTAGAATTTACATTCTCTATAAAATTAAGTGCTTTTACAGAAAGTCCTGTCTTATCCCAACCACTAGATCCAATCATCATCGCTTTATCTTTAACGATTGAGTTGTGTCTAGAGCTTTTATTAAGCCACTCCATTATTTTAATAGGTGCTAGGTTATCTGATCCAAAGTTTATCCAACCTCCACGGTTTCTTGTCTCTTCAAAATAGGGTTGTGTTTCTACACTTGGCTCTCTGGCTATACTAAAAACTTTTATTTGTTTATCTAGATTATCCATATTTATTTATTTTTATTTTTAATATGATCGATAGTACCTTATGGTGTCATCATTACTTTGTGTATATGCATTTATTGTTGAAAAGGTTGCATCCATCACTAAAAGTCCAGTCTCTACAAGCCCAATAGCATTATTTATATCTAAATCATATTGTGTTGACATCTCATATACCTCATATACATACTCACCCGGAGTTATATATAATTGCCCTTGTGTTACTCCAACACCAGATTGTGTAGCTATTGAAAAAGTGAAAGCGTTGTAATAATAAGGAACGCTACTATGATCATCAGCTGTGAAATAAAGTGTATCAAAAGTTCCTTTTCTTTCAATTTTCCAAGTAAAATATGGATCAGTTATATTACTACAATTCTCGTATAGAGTGCAAATAATTTCGTGACTGCCTGTTGCTCCTAATCTTAACATTATTTATCTAATTTTATATATTTAGCCTTAGGCTTGTTTGGATCTTCTTCTTCAAATAACCAAGGAAGTTTATTAAACCAGAATTTATACATTGATTTTTCTAAAAATCTTAGGTGATGAACCTGTCCTGTATATGGACAACTCATCCTGTCGTCTAAATACTTATCTTTTATCTTTAATTCCATATATATAAATATAATTTTTAGATAAATTGTTTAAAAGAGAAAAAACCCACCAAAGTGTGGTGGGTTTCAATTCTAATCAATCTCTCTAAATCTTAGAATTATTGTATCACAGATAGTGCTGCAGATGATGACACCTGTACTATTGGATCCGCTTCTTTACAAGAGAAGGTTATGATTGCTCCATTTAAGTCTGATTGAGCTTTACCCAATCCACCAGTTATGGCTGTTACACCAACTGGGTTTGTTTTACCTATTAAGAAATAATTTCCATTATTATCTTTAACGATTACCCTCCAAACACCTTTACCAAGTATTGCTATTTGGTTTGCAAGTGCTTGATTCATTCCGTGTACAGAGATTTCAACTGCATTTTCCATAACGAAGGTGCCATTTTCTTGAGATATTGCTCCAGTGTGTGTAAAGGAAGCATTTTCAATTCTTTGGTTAAAGGTATAGAAAGATACGGTTGATCCTGAAAAAGTTGCTATTGAGCTGTCGCTCGCTAGGGTATATGTAAGTGATGGACCATTCCAAGTTCCTATATAAACTGCTGAAACTCCAGCGGTTGATAAACAAGGTATAGAATATCCGGATGTTAAGACACAAGCCATTTTCTTTTTTTATTTTTTTTTATCTAAGTTTTGGTGGTTGTCTATCTACTTCATTTTAGACAACCACCATTACTTTAATTTTTATTATCTAGCTACTACAGCATATGTTGGGAAGGCAAGTGCCACACCAATTTTAATCTTAAATCTCAAGATGCTCGCATCTAAGTAAGAAGAGTAGTCAGATTTGATTGGTGCTTCTGATGGATTGACATCAGTTCCCCAAAATATCCAAGAGCTTTTAGTTAAAAATGCTTTGTTTGATCCATCTAAACCTACTGTTGCTACAAGAGTAACATTTCTTTTTCCGAATAATCTAACAACACCGTTGTTAATTTCATCTGGTGAGAAGTGGTAGTAGTTTAAGTTTCTAATAGACCTTGTATATTTATCAAAAGTGTCTTGTCCTACGAATAATACTAAATCATCTTCTGAAAGTAAATCAGTTGATAAGTTATCTACCATTGTGTCAAGTGTTGCTACAACACCATTAGTTGAGGCAGTTGAGATTGAGAATGTTGCTGTTACAACAGTTGCTCCTGATTGAGTTGCAGTTGCGATAAGACCTGTAGTTAAACAAGAGTCACCACCTTGCCAGAAAATAACATCTAATTTCTTAGCCAATTTACCCATTTTTTCATCGATGAAAGCTTGTTCGAAAGGAACGGTTTCATAATCACCTCTTCTCATATAAGCTCCAGCCCAATATTGAGATAGTGAGTTTGTACAGATTTGTTCTTCATACTCTTTGAAACAAGTTGTGATTGTTACACCAGTGATAGAAGATGTTGCTGAGTTCGAGAATGCTGAGCAAGCTGCTGCGTCTTTGAAATCAAATGTAGTGCTCAAAGTAGGAATTACTTTTGAGTAGATTACATCCGGAACCAAAGTTACGTGGTCTAAAGTTCTGATTTTACCTACAACAGATGGAATAAAACCATCGTATAGAGAATCAACATACTTATTAATGGAGGTGTATGTTGCATCAAATTTTAAATCTTTTAAATTCTTTCTTTCCATTTTTTATTTTAATTTTTTTAAGATTTTAATGAATTTTTTAGGTCCATAAATCTTTTGGTTCTAATTTCTTCTGGTGTCATTTCTCTTTCAACTTGTCTTGCTCTTTGAATTGGCTCAGCTGCTGGTTGTTTTGAAAATTCCTCCAATTTATTTGATAAATCTTGAGAAGTCATATTTGTTTGGTTCAATAATTCTAAAACTTGTTTGATTCCACTTTCAAGTGCCTCAACTCTTAATTCTAGATCTGTTTTTTCTGGTGTAGTTGCCTCTTCAGCTTCTATAACAACATCTTCAGTTTGTGTTTCAGCTTCTATTTCAGCTTCAGCTGGTTTGATTTCTGTTACAACACCACCTGCTACGACTAAAAGTGTTCCATCTGATAATTCATAATCACCATCAGAGGCTGGGATTTGAGAACCTGTTTCATCTATTGTATAGATTTCAGATCCAACAATTATTGTTTCATCAGGAGAAGTTAAAACATTACCATCTTTAGTAGTAACATCAAATTTTTCTTCTTTACTAAACATTTTTGTTAATGATATAATTTTATTTTTGATATCATTAAATTTTTCTTGTCTTGTCATTTTATAATTTAATTTTTAGCCTATATAAATAAATATAATTTATAAAAAATATGTTTATTTAAGAGGTGGGTTCTTGATTAGATTTGATAAATACATTACCTCTTCATCTGTTAATTCATTCAAAAATTCTTCATCTGTGTGATTTGAATAGTCTGTTTGTTGAAGTTTTATTGGAGACATTGATAACATTCCTTCTATACTAAATCCAGTTTTCCCTTCTTTTTTAATATCATTTTCCCAGAATTGTTTATCGAGTATTTTAACTTCTCCAAAAAGTGTTCCAACTGGTAGGTCAAATCCAAAATATCTAGCATTATTAAATACACTATCTCTTATTAAATAAAGTGATTGTATATATCCATCTACCATCCTTGAAGAGTGATCTACATTGATTGAAAAATTGGATTGAGTTCTAACAAATTTATTAAACATCTTCTCAATTTCAGGAGCATCAAAAAATCCATAATACTCACCATCACTATCATTTCTATAAATATCAAAATTTGGAATTAAAAAAGGACCAACTAACATTTGTTTTTCTTGATTGGTTTTAAATTCAAAATTTTGTAGTTGATTATTTTTAGAAAAATACATTCCTTTTACCTCGATTGCTGGGTCTTCAACTATACTAACCAGTCTTATTCCAGATTCTATATCATTTTCATCAATTATGAATTTATATCTAGGTAGATTTTTTATTTTATGTTTATACTTTGCTAGATCCATATACTATAAATATATTTTTGTGGTTTTTTGTTTAACCTATGATCGATCTTGACTCCAAGACATTAACTTTTCTCTGAGTTTGTGATATGTCCGACTCCAACACATATACTTTTTGATATTGTTGTTGGTTCAATGTGGAGGTTTGTCTTCCACCCAGTCCGAAGAATTGTGGGGCTGAGAATTCACTTGGGACACCATTGACACCAGGTCCACCAGCAACAGAAGGTTCGGTGGGTGATGGGGTTGATATGCTCGCAGATGGTGCTTCTCCTTCTGGGAATTTTTGAGCAGCGATTAAACCTATTTGAATTGCGCCTGTTGCTGCGGCCAAAATCATTTTTGGAATGTTTGGAATTGCTTTAACTATCCCAGCAGCTGTTCCCATAATCGCTTCAACAACACGGATTGCTTTTTCTTGTTTGAATTGTTTTCTCTTTAAGTCCTGTTCTACTTTAAAAGCGTCCAACATTATCTTATTTTTAGCTTTTTGATATTGTTGGTCTGTTATTATACCAGCATTTTTTTGTTTCTCTAGAGCCTCTAATTTAGCGTTCTTTTCTTCCTCGGTTTTTTGAATATTTCTATCAGAGATAGTGTTCAAAATATCTCCAATCTGTCCTGATATAGTCGAGATGGTGTCAAATATCTCTAAAGCTTTGTTTTTCTTTTTCTCTTGAAGTTCATTAAAACTTTGAAGTTCTGCTTCTTCTCTATCGGCTTGAGCTTTTCTTTTTGCTTCAAAAACTTGAGTTTCTATTTCTTCAGCTTTTTTAGCTTCTTCAGCTCTTCTATCTTTTCTTCTTTTTAATTCTGCTTGTAAGTCTTCCTCAGCTTGCAGAGCATCTGCTTTTCTTTGAAGAGCCTCATTTCTAAGTTTATTAAGTTCTTCTAATCTTTTCTTTTCATCTAATTCTCTATAATGTTGAGCCAGTTCATACCTGTTTTTATCAGATTCTCTTATTTTTTTCTGAGCACTTATTACTTGTTCAACTTGCTTTAGATAAGCTTCGTGAGCTTTATCAGCCTTTTCTTTAGCAATCTTTGCTTTCTCTTGTTTTTCTTTTTCTATCTTATCTAAAGTTTCTGCTAGAGCTTCCTGGTATTTAGCCTGGTTTTCTGCTTGTTCTTTACCAGCAAAATCTGTTAAGCCTAATTGGTCTGAAAGTTTTTTAAACCATTTTACAACACTTTGAACTGTATCACCGATTTTTGTAAGGACTTTACCCACCAGACCACCAGATTCCTTTAACTCATCAAAATGTGTTATAAGTAATGTTACTGCGATCACAATAGCTCCAATACCGGTTGCTGCTAATGCTGCTCCGAAGCCTTTCATTGCTTTTGAGGCTACAGATGTTCCTTTACCAATACCTAACATCGATTTTCCAACACCACCTAAACTTGTTTTTAAACCATTAAAATTACTTTTAATTCCCCCAAGGTCCAGATTCATTATACTATCTTTTAATCCTCTGAAAGAGTTAGATAGGTTTTCAATAGGTGAGCCTGAGAATTGTTTAATAGAAGATTGAACGTCTTTTAACTCATCTCTTAATTTACCTGCTCTTTGTGATGCTTTTATAAAACCTTCGGATCCTTCTTCAAATTTCAAAGCCTCTGCTGTTGCCTCTTTTAAATCACTTTTTAGTTTCTGTAAAGGTGATGTATCAATTGTTGTTTTAATATTAACAGTTGCCTCATCTGATGAATTTACCTTATCAATATCTGTTTTTAATTTCTTTGCGTCCTTTTTAAACCCTGTATCATCTATCTGGGTCTTAAAAGTTAAAATAATATTTTCGGTTGTGTTTGCCATATAATATAAATATTAATTTTAGGTTTTTTGTTTATGATATTGATATTAATATCCCATTTACGAAAGTCATTGAGTTAATTGTATGTGGGTTGAACTGTCCAGTAAATCCGACGGAGTATGTCTCTCCGTTTATGGTTGACATAGAGCCAGTTAATATAAAATTACCTACTATTGTGGTGTTATTTTTATCAGTTATTGATTTTAAATCGTAAACTTTTTTATCTTTATCTTTATCTTTATCTTTATTCATAAAAATTATTATTTATTTACAATTGTATCTGATATATCACCTGCTGATGAGTTACTAATTATACCACCATTGTTTATATTATGATAAATACTACCAGAATTTGAATTATCCCGTATAATACCAGAATTTGAATTCAACACAATATGACCAGAATTTGAATTACTATCAATATAACCAGAATTTGAATTGTGAATTATACTACCACTGTTTGAATTAAGCTCTATAAATTCAGAATTTGAATTGTGAATTATATTACCACTGTTTGAATTATACCTTATATTACCACCATTTGAATTCCCTTCAATATCACCAGAATTTGAATTGTGAGATATGATATATCTATTTGAGTTCTGAAATATTCTAGCTTGAATCATATTCTCAAATATATAATTATTTAAATTCTGAAATATCTCAGAATTTTGATTTTTAGGTGTATTCCTATATATACCTCTCAAGGTATTATCATATATGGTATATCCATAATTGTAATATACATCATCTAATAAATTTCTATAAAATGGGAGCGTATCATTTAATATATCAAAACTACCAGTCGCCGAGGTTTGTATATTATCATTAACATCCGTATCACCCCATCTAAAATCAACAACATCATATATCTTATTGCCCCTCTTATCCTCTCTATATAAAAGAGAATCTTGCTCAATATCATATTTAATATAATCATATTCAACATCATATTCTGTCGCTGAGAACGTAACAAAAGTCCAATTAGAATCCAATCTATATTTATTTAATCTATTACCCAATTTTCCATTATTACTTGTCCACTTTTTACCACCATATATAACAGTACTTCCAGTAGCATAACTAGGCAACGTATATGATGAAACAACATAAGATGTACCAGAAGATGATCCAGTTATAATAGTTATACCGCTCCACGTATTACCACTGTCTCTTTCAATCAATATAGATGTCGTAGCTCCCTGAACTCTAACTATACCAACAGCACCATTATTCATATTTACATACTCATCATTCGTATAGCTTCCAGGAATTAAAGCCCCATTTAAACTCAAAAACAACCAATCCTTATATACCGTATTTGAATATGTCGGAACGTAAAACTTACCTATACCATCAGGGAAAAAATTACTCTCATCAAAAGCCGTCAGAACCAACTCATTTCCTGAATATCCACCAACAGCATCGGTAATTAAATATCTTTGACCCGGAGTCAACATACTCGACGTAGCCGCATATAAAGCCTCAGACTGCGTCAATGTTATAAACCCAACCGACGATGTAGCTGAACTAACACTAACCAACAAACCATTCTTAAAAGTTCCGATAGATGTCGACCCATCATATCCATAGGAATATGTCGACCCATTAATAGTTGACATAGATCCGGAGACTATGAAGTTTGTGACGAGGGTGGTTTCATTTTTGGAGGTTATTGCGGGTGATAGGGTTTTGTTGATAGATCCGAGAATTACGGAAGCTGTCATTGAGGACATTGTGTTGCCACGGCCTCCGATTATTGAGGAATGGTGTGATCTACACATTGTTTGATCAAAACCATTTATTATACCCGAATCAACTGACCAGTCAAGTCTATTACAACAACCTCCTATCATTGACGAATCATCTGATAGTATTAAGGTGTTATATAACCCACCAATAGACGATGATTGGTGTGATGCATTACAAATATTATTTAAAACACCACCTATTATTGATGATTGATAGGACGTGGATATACAATTATTGCTTCCTCCTAATATACTAGATCTTCCACCAGTTGTTATTTTATTATCACTTCCACCAATTACACTTGTTCCATATGTATAGAATGTATTTATTATACAGTTATTTTTACCACCCAATATAGATGACTCACAAATAAATGGATAAGATCCACCACCTATTAATTTATTCCCCTGGCCCCCAATCACCGAACTGTTCGAACTGGTTCCGATTTGGTTATATTGACCACCGATTATAGACGAGTTACTATCCGTTGATATAACATTATCAGATCCACCAATAATTGAGGATTTACAAGAATGTGCGACTTGATTTGATATACCTCCGAGTATATTTGAAAAAGCACTACCATAAATCACACCAGAACTTTGTCCAATCATTGTTGTAAAACAGGATTTTATTATAGAATCACTCTGAGATGATATAACACTTGACCAATATGAATTATATATATTACCATTTTGAGAAGATATAACTGATGAGTATGTACTTGTCACAACGGGTGTTGATCCACCATAAGCATTTATTATGTTACCATTAATAAACTTAAATCCATCAGAACTCGTAATCCCTGTCCCCGTTCCGAAAGCCACCTGATTCGTGTCAATGGCTCCAAATCCACTAACTGTCCCAGTTATCGTTATATTATTAAAATATACCGTATTCGACTGTGTAGCCGTAATCCCAGACCCAAAGACAACGATACCACTCGAATTCGTTCCTATCGTATTATCATCCCCAAATATCAAAGCATTTGAGTCTGTCCCAACTATATTCCCACTACCCAATATCATAGATGGAGCATCTGATGTCGAAGCCATATTCTCCTCTCCAAAAATAATAGCTTTACCACTCGAGCAAACCGAATTACCTAATCCAACGATCAAAGCTTTAGATCCATCCTTAACCACATTAAAATCACCAATAGCAATAACACCCTGATTCGTAAATCCAACATCATTAAACTGACCCAAAGACACCACATTAGAAGACCCCTGTATATTATTCCCATTCCCGGTGATTATATTCCCATCACCCGTTCCAGTTAAATTATTATTCCCAGAGACAAAATTACCAGATCCACCAACCGTATTCGAGTTACCCGCAACGACATTAGACTGACCCGTAACCGTATTAGAGCTCCCAGCCACTAACATAGACATCTGTGTTGTCTCAGGGGGCATTATAACTATCGGCGTCCCATCATATGCCAAACTAGTACCATCAGCATTACGATTCTTTTCTCTCGGAACGTAAACCGTCTTAATCAACTCAACTTTAGTAGGTCTCGTAGTCGTCGGATCATAAGAATCTATCTTATTTACTCTATAATACTGACCAGATCCATCTATATCCAAAAATATCAGATCATTAAACCTAAATAAATTAATATCCGTTGAATTAAGATTGATATAACAAGTGATGATCTTAGAAGCCTTATTCGAGAACTCATCCATCATCTTTGAATAATATGTTTGGAATAGATTATCAGCCACATTTGGAATAACATAGCGATCCCAACCAAAGACACCACCATTATATGACTCGATCGCCTCTCCGAAGTTTATATCATATGTCGGATTGAACGGATCATCAAAATGTCCGATATACGGGTAGTATGAATATGTGACACCTTCAAAAATAATTCTTTCATCACCGGTCGAATATGTACCTATCGTTCCGCGAGAAAGAACTCTCATATTAAAATCATAATGTCCGGCAACACCAGTCGTTTTATTCGTATTCACCTTAAATATCTTTGGAATAATGATCTTAGCCGAATCCTTAACGTTCGTTATCGGCGTCGGAGAGAATATCAACTCAATAGACTTATTATCAACAATAAAATCATTATCTATCGAATAGATATACTGACCATAAATATCACCAGTCTTCGACGTATAATCCTCATTATACCAATCAGAATCACTCTTATACGTAAACAACGTCTGCTTTGCCATCATATCCGAAATCAACTGCTGTGTAACAGGCTGTGATATATCAACCTTATCCGTCCAATCTCTAGTCGTACCACCTTCATAATAATCATCACGTGGCTCAATGATCAACGTATTCAACTGATCCCTCGAAGGCTCAATATACAAATTAAACATCTTAATAATAGATGAGATAAAATCCTTTTGTTTTATCTTCTTAGGAATAATAGAATTAAACCCGATAGGAGCTCCCAACCAAGGAGTCGTATCTATATGCGAAGCCATATAAGATGAGGTACCTATAATCGATCTAATCGTTGGGTTCGTCGGTGTCGAAGGGTGATCATAATTAGCATAAACCCTTCTTAAAACTAACTTAAATCTCTCACCAGGCCTAGCCTGAGTAAAAACTTTATTATCATAAGAATATGTATATCCACGATTACCCATAGGCCCACCACCAGAACGTGATGATGTATATCCAACCACATAATTAGCCCTTCCATCCAAAGTATCCGTAAATCTATTTACCGTAAACTGATAGTTCGGGTATGGATTTTGTGATGAGAACGAGAAAGTTCCATACTGTCTCTTACTATTAGCCTGTGTCCACAAATCCAATGACATAGCTCCTCCACCCCAAATAGGGCAAGCATACTGAGGACCCAAAGTCCCAAGATATGGATCTGGCTCTTGATCAAAATATGGATCCACCGCCCCAGTAAAAGGATCCATAGATCTATAAACAGCGATCGACTGAGCATAATCAACTCTATTTAAATCCCCCGGCGTAATCATCGGATCAAATAAACTATAATATGAGATCGTCGATCCTGGGTATGTCCACTGTAGCATCAAATCTAGATTGATATAAAACCCAGTTGACATTATATTCGTCGTCGTATTCGTCCAAGAATATGATCCTGTGCTATAAGCATTAGCCGGATCAGAATATGGTGAGCCTTCATAGTTTAAAGGTATGACTGTTTTATACATCCCCCAATTCTTATTCTTATCCAATAGAAAAGCACCTGAAAAAGTAGCCGTTATCGTCTTCGAACTAGTCAATCCAACAGCAAAAGAGTAATTAGCAATGAACTCCGGATCAACTGTCAAAGCAGATCCATTAAAAGGACTCAAAAGGTTGTTAAATTTCTCTGAATTTAAAAACTCTGATGAATAACTATACTCAGCGTCACTAAAAATCTTGTTCCATATCGTTTTTATATACACAGAAGGCATAAAATCCTTGATTTTCAACTCTCCAGTCGTTCCATTTAAATCATTTAATCTCCAATCCTGTCCATAATCACCTAAACCATAAAAATATCCATATCCATAGTCGGCGCCCCAAGAAGAAATGACAGAAGATGTCCCATATGTGTGATTATACTCTGAATAATCACTATCTGTTAAATACTTATCACCCAAAAGCGTCCAAAAATTCCCATTATCAGCATAAACAACAACTTCAAATCGTCTCGATCCAGTCTCAGGCTCCGTATATATACTCTTTAACTGTAAATATCCATCCATAACAACAACAGAATCAACCAGTATATAACATTTACTTCTTTTATTAGCATTAAACAACTCACCACTAGACGAAAGCTCAGATATAAATCCAAAAACCTCTCTATTATCTTTATTATCAGGTATCGTTATACTCTTCGAGAACGATGAATTCCTAGTCGATATATCACTTATCTCCCCAATAGAAAAATTAATATTAACCGGATCAACATCCGTCGTATCCAAGTAATAATCAACCCCATTTACTTTTACAATTATCTCAAATCTCGTCATATGTCTTTATTTATTGTGTTTGTGTATTTATCTCAAATCCAGTTTTTACACTCATAACCAAATTCAATAATCCATTTCTTATATACGTCTTATACTCAAAATTAGAATCCATAATTATAACCGGGTATTTATTCCCAGCTACATTCTGATATGACGCAACAGAAGATATACCAGATCCATCCTCATCTATAATATAAACCTCAGGGGAATATATCAACTCAGCTAAATAATTATAATCCGTCTCAGTCATCCAATCAGACGTCAACTGATAGAAATGATCCACCTTTTGTGATAACACCGTCTGACCACGATCACCAATAGAATAATTATAAGGTAATATCTTTTTATACTCAGATCTATTAATAGACAATGTTTCTTTTTTATCCAACGTAAAATTCATATAATCAAAAGCCCCAAACGAGTTCATATAAGCAATCCTAACCGTCGAATAATTCGAACATCTACTATCTATCTTTCTATATAAAATAGCCTTAGACTGTGTCAAATAACTCGACCCAGATCTTAAATGTATCTCATATCTATCAACGCTCGAGAAAGAGACTCCAAGACCATTTAGATTTTTTGTTCCAGTCGGTAATATATAACTTATAATAGCATCCGAAGGATTTGAATAACTATACGTAAACGAATATGTTCCTATCTGATTATTAGCCGATCCAAAAGTTTTTACTGTATATCCAAAGTTTGGTTGACTCGAATATGTCCCATAACATAAAAACTGAGCCGTCTCATACTGACTCTCTCTAATCAACTTCTCCGTCGTTATATTCGTCAAAAACTTATAACCACCCGTAGCCCCACCAACAACATAATCACTCGTAAAATCATATCCTATGTCGTTATATTGACGAGTTCCATTATATACATAGAAATCATCCGTCTGTGAGTGTACTCTCTGTAACGAGTTAATCAACCCCGTCTCGATAGACCCAGTAACCCCAATAGCTTTATCTATAGTGATCGAATAGGATCCATAACCAATAACACGAGCTTGTCCATCATAATAAGCATTTATATTCTTATTATCTTTATTTATATTAATCACATCATCTACAATAAACGGATGTAAAGTCGAAAAAGTAAATCCAACAGATGTACCAGATATAATCGTATCCGAGAACGTTATCCCCGGATTATACTCAAATCCATAATTAATCGAATATCTCTCTAAAATATTAGACTCCGTAGCAAAACAAAAACTCGAACTTCCAACATATGTAGGATCTAATGTATATCCTAACTGAGACAATAATATCCTATGTGGCGTAAACAAACCAGATCCACCAGAAGGGCGTGGTGGTATCTTATACTGACCCAAATCAGATAAAGTAACCGAATTGTCATCAACCGTATATACCTCTATAATATACTTAAACTGACCCACCGAATAAGATCCATTATCAAACTTAAACCACACCTCAGCATTTGCCGGTGATAAAAGTGATGGAGTCCCCGATAGTGTTGTATTTGTCATTTACTTTTAAATATTTTTTTAAACTCCTCATTCAAATCCTTCAGAGCTGCTGCCTTTATATTAGAAATATACCTTTTCTTTGATTTGTTCAGCGCCTTCTTCGTAAACTCTCTCGGTGAGATATACTTCGTACCCTCATCAACATATGTGTAATAATAAATAGCATCGATCATAAGCTCAGGATCCGTATCACCGGTGACTTTATAATCAATAGATCTCAACATATCACCCGTTCTGATAGCTCCAGCCGATCTGATCTCCGATTTTATACCATCAACCAACTCTTTACCAACCTTTTCTAACTCCTTTTTTAAATTTCTAGTTTTCATATTTTATTCTAATATCTTTTCTCTACCCTCATCAACTATCACCTCCCTTCTTTTAATATTCTCCTGCGTAACCCTACCTATCAACTGCATCATCTCGATGGCCTCACCATCACCCTGAGCAGCCAATGTCTGTATCTGGGGAATAATAGATAAAAACATCTCCGGGTTTATCTCCCTCGAAACACCCTGAGACTGGCTATTTACATAATAAATAATAACATTCAATAAATTCAAATTAATATCAATCGTCTGAACGTAATCATTATCTGGATTTTCAACAACCTTTTGATTGATCACATATCTAAACTTATAATCTAAGTTTTCCCAAATACCACCTAAAGCAAAATAAAGGTGTTCGTTTTTAATTTTTATTTCCATATCTTAATTTTATATTTTTATCCAATTTGACCCAGTCGATTGTAACCTAGCAACATCATATAATCCAATAGATTGTGTATTTGATCCATCAATTAACTGAGAAGCCGTGGCAAATATCGTAACAGACCCACCACTACTTTTTATATTATATATCCTTCCAGTAATCCCAACAGCTGTAGGTAATGTAGCTGAATATGTCCCCGTAAAATCAACCGTATAGTCCGAACCTGTCAAAACATAATCAGAAGACTTAGAAACATAACTCAATGAAAGAGAACCATTAACTTGAAAGTTAGAACTAGGCGCCGTAGCATATATACCTATATTACCAGAAGAAACCTGGCTCTGTGATCCAAAATTACTAACACCATATATAGCATTCTGTATAGACAATTGACCACTACCACTAGGTGTCGGTATATCAACACTAGCCCCCAAAGTTATATTAAACGATCCAGTCGTGGTCGAATCACCAGACATATACCCAATAAAAGTATTACTAACACCAGTCGTTATACCACTTCCAGCATAATATCCAACAGCAACAGAATTTCCAAACTGAGCACTTAAATTCCTCAAAGCTAGAGATCCAATAGCAATATTCCTTGATAAAAAATATGAACCAACCAATGCCTCATTACCAATAGCCACATTATAGCTTCCAGCATCAACACTAGCTAGTGTACTATTCCCAAGACCAACGTTAGATATACCCTCACGCATAACATTACCCGCAAAATAACCCATTAGAATATTATTATTCCCTGTCGTAAAAGCCGATCCAGCTTTATGATATGGTACAAAATAATTAGGAGCAGTTCCGAACGACCCCTGATATATAACCCTTCTTGTTGTCGAATTAGTTGTAAAAATATCACTACCATTATACTCTATAGCACCATCCTCAGCCGAAGATAGTAATGTCCCAGATGTCAACTTTATAGGAGCCTTGCCCGCGCTAGATGTTCCAGCAGCTATATGTAAATATGCTGATGGTGTAGCTGCCGTCAATATAGAAACACCAAGTGGTGAAACTCTCATCCTTTCAATGGCTGTGAATGTGGTATATCCAGATGATGATTGTGTATTACCATAAAATATCAAAGATCCACTCGATGATTTAATAACATTAAATCCATTATTCGTAGTTGTTCTAAAATTATCACCCGTCTGACCAACTTTATCAACAAAGAAAGCTATAGCCCCATTATTAGTAGCCGACTCCGTCGTGATAGAAACAATTGGATTAGTATTAACAATACTCAACATATTAGTAGCTGGCGCCGCAAAATAAAAATATTGATTAACACCACCCGAATCAAAGAAAAATGTACTATTATTATGATATAACGAACTACCCGTATATTGTGTTTTGTTTATACTATCCAAATATAAATATCCACGTGTTCTCATATCACCACCACAATAGATAGCACCGGTACCAATACCAACAGATGTCGTACCAACAACTAATCTACCACTGGCCGTATAATACATAAATTGTGAGCTTTGTGTAATACCACCCACCATATCACCAAATAAAACACTCGAGTTTGTAAACCCAGATATAGATCCACCACCTCCAGATCCAGTTGGACCTTGAAATCCTTGAGAACCTGTCGGACCTTGAAATCCTTGAGGCCCAGTTGGTCCTTGGAATCCTTGGTTACCTTGGAATCCCTGAGGTCCAGTCGGACCTTGGAACCCTTGATTGCCTTGAAATCCTTGAGGTCCAGTTGGTCCTTGGTTGCCTTGGAACCCTTGATTGCCTTGGAACCCTTGAGGTCCGGTTGGACCTTGATTGCCTTGAAATCCTTGAGGTCCAGTTGGTCCTTGATTGCCTTGGAACCCTTGAGGTCCGGTTGGACCTTGATTGCCTTGGAACC
>ERZ869929.351-NODE-351-length-30668-cov-6.229445_pt1 | contig 30668 bp, 35 predicted proteins | sample MGYA00579312_ERZ869929 | MGnify/ENA primary metagenome ERZ869929 (study PRJEB32216, sample SAMN09231818) | wastewater metagenome | place: USA: Maryland | collected 2016-08-09 | study: EMG produced TPA metagenomics assembly of the PRJNA472060 data set (Reclaimed... | reverse complement strand
CGCCGCCGCCTGATCCATTCGCCGCCGCCGTGATGCGCCCGTAAGCGTCAACGGTAATATCCGCTGCTGTGTAGCTCCCCGGCGTGACGGCAGTTGTGGCCAGGTCTACCGTGTTCGATGAGAAGGTGATGCGTGATGAACTGGCTGTGCTGATTGGTGATTGGTAGTCAGTCCCGGCAACCGCCGTGCTGAGCATGCCCGTTGAGCCTGACACGGTATTTTTCAGTAAGCCGGTCGTCAACGCGCCAAGCGATTGCTCGGCAGAGAGTGAGCCGTTGGCAGTGCCGACGATGTATTCAGCATCGGACGGCGCGGCGTCTACTGCAACGAGCGCGGCAACGGCATCTTCGACTGACTGCAAATTGTAAATGCTGGTCGTCGCCTCGTTAGGAACGAACATTGAAAGGCCGTTGGCAAAGTTGTATCGGCCTATCGTGAATGCGCCACGAAATGTGACGAATGACCGGCGCGGCAACTGAAACGTAGAAGGCAATGCGCCCGCTGTGATCGTCGTAACCGTCTTCGGCGCGGACGACACAGCCACACCATCGCGCCGGGTTACGGTAACAGTGAAGCTGAAGCCGACAAGCGGGTTATTGAAAGCGTCATAGACGTTTCCGGTTATTGTGTTATCGTCTGCACTCTGCGCGAAGCCGGAAACCGCCAGCGCGCACACGAAGGCGCACGAAAGGATTGCTCTTTTCAGGATATTCATAATGTTTTTACTTGGGTTTTAGGGTAGAATTAGGGCTATATTGCTATGACTAATTTTCCTGACACCGTGACGCCGTTGAATCAGCTTATCAACCTGCTGAATAACTTTTCAGCGCGGAGAATTCCGTTACCAGCAACGCGAGCGACTAAATGACACGCGCTGAACTTATCAAATTCACAGACCAGCAACACGAAATCGCCAAACACGCGCAAGCGATTCAATGCGTCATGGGCTGTGCGGCAGACCGCGCAACTGAAATTGTCTTCCGCTTGATTTGGCACGGTCGCAATCCGGTCATCTTTTACCGGGCAATCGTTGTCGGCTACGGATACAAGAAAGCGGCGCAAATAGCGCGACTGACTGAAGCTGAAGCGATGTTTCTACTGACTGAAAATCCGCGCCGTCGCTCCGAAACAATCTCTTGAGCGCGGCGTAATTATTCCATCACGGTCAATTCAATCGAATTTGCAAAGCTCCACCAGCGCATCGGAGACGGCTGCGCTGCCGCCAATTGGACTGTAATCTTTCCGCGAAGCGGCACTTCTCGCCCATCGCGTTGAATCGTTGCAGGTAATGGGAAGCTGACAACATCCCAGCCAATGAAGAACGAATGCGGCGCAACGCTGCCTTCAACCACAGCCAGCCCGTCAAGTTCATCCGTAATCCAAACCAATATGCGCGCAGATCGTCGCAAGCCAGTACCGAATAACGAGACTTGGGTATTGTTGTTTGGAATTGGCTCGTTAAGCGTCGGAATAACTATTGAGTTATTTACCCAGGCCAAGCCAAATGGCATCCGGTTAATACAGCTTGGCGAATCTATGCAGTGATTAGTAAATATCTCAGCTGAAACCGGCGCAATAAACACAAGCGCTGAATACTGACCAAGCGGCGCGGATACTTCCACTTGCTGCCAGCCAAGTTGCTGCAAGCTTGAAGCCGACGGCATAACAAAAGAAATCGTGTCATAGCCAACATAGCGAAGCTGCGCTAATTGGCCGCGCTCTTTTCCGCCAATCCAAACCTGAACGCCACCAATCTCCGTCAACGAGTCGAACATTGACACCTGTTTTGACTCAAACGTAAACGCGCCGCCGTGAATAATGGCCAGCGCATCGGGGGCAATTATCCCCCTGCCTAATTCATAACTTCCAACCGTTATTTGCTCGTTTTGCGCGTGCGCGTAAGTAAAAGCAAAGACCAGGACGCAGATCATCACGGCATCCCAAAATAGAATGCGAAACATAAAGCCAAGTTGTCTTTTCATTCGAGAGAGCGTGCCCTGTAGGGGCCGCGAACGAGCCGCCGCCCTCGGCAGTGCAGCCCTGCGGCGCGACTGAGCGACGCGGGCGGAATGGAGACGGGCGAGCGCCTTCTGGTGTATTCCGCCCGCCCCGCTCCGTTCTCGGCTACGCCGGATGCGCCACTCTTCGTGCCATTCTCCCCGTTCTTTCAGTGCGGCAGTCACGTCAAATCCTTTTTGCGGTACGACGGTGAAGCCTTTGTTTTCTTCGGCTAGCCGCAAGTGTTGTTGCAGTGACCTGTGATCGTAAAAAATGCAAATATCCTCTTTTTGATATTGGTGTGGATAGACAGGAAATGAGTTGGGCATATAGTCTCGTACTATTATCTGGTATAAGGAAGGCTTGACCGTAATTCCGACCACGCTACCCTCCCAGTTGCTCAACATTTTTTTTAATTTTTGGTAGCTCAGCATTGCTTGATTATACCATTTCGCAGCCCGCCCCTTCGCAGAAACCAGAAGGGGCATAGTAGAAACGAGCGCCGCCCCAGCGGGGCGGAACGAGTCACGTCTTAGCGGGCGGAACTCCGCATTCACCCTTCAATGGCTCGGAACGTGTATGTAGTAGCGCAGGTTGCCGAAGCGTCAAAGCCGATGTCCGAGTCCGGCCATAAAACGAGCCTGATGCCGCGATGCGCTTCTGTGAGAATGAATCGCTTGTTTGGGTAATGAGCATCCCAAAAATCCTGTGCGGCGGATAGTTCAGCAAGGTTGCGATTTAGAAAAGTGAATTCGTGCGATTCAAACGGCGTGTTGTCGTAATTTTTGACTCGCGTGGCGCGTCCGCGTTTGTCTTCCGATTGGCTGACAAGCACGGTCTTTTTGCGCTCCCATTTCAGCGTCAAACTTGGCCGATAAGGAAAAGCGTTCAAGACCGGAATTGTTACTGAAACTGTGTATGTGCCGTTTGTGGCCACAATCAGAGCATCTAGTCCCGCCTGACTTGGCGTAGTCCAAGTGACAGTTGCGCCGGATGATGCCGAAAGCGTTCCGGTTGATGCCGTCCAGTTAATTGTGCCGGTCATATTCGTTGTCAGCGTCAAGACTTCGCCCGGTGTTGCCGCCGCGACTTCCTCACTGCTGACGGTAATAGTCATCACAGCCGGAACGGTAATCGTGATCCGCGCTTCCTGATTACCATAAACCGCTTTAACAACTGTGTCGCCAGGCGCGGTTCCTGCTGTGAATTGATTAGCCGAAAACGAGCCGGAGCCGGAAACAATAGACCACGTAACCAGCGATGTCTGCGCGGCGTCATAGTTTGTTTTCAGTGTGACAACTTCGCCCGGCTGAAGCTCAATCGAAGATTCGCTAAGGATTGACAGCGGGGAGACAATAACAGTCGCATCGGCTTCTTGATTTGACGATGATGCAATCTGAACGTTCAGGTTATACACGCCGGGCTGATCGCTGGCTGTAAATGTGGTTATCCAAATATCAGTGCTATCGTCAAACGTTCCGCCACTGGCAGGCGTAAGCGTAAAAGTGTTGTCACCTGTGAAGTTGATTGGGTCTAATGCCCAATTGCCAACCAGTCGCGGCGCGGTTATATGTGGCGTAGCCGATGCGTAAGGACTTGTTGCGTCCACGCGAAAACGCAGGGGATAACGAACAGATGTAAGGGCTTCATATTCTGTTTCAACAATTCCGTTTAGACTAAAGCGCAGCATATTACCAGCAACTTCTATGTAAAAAACGTCGCCGGATGCCGTTGTATGTGAAATTGTGTCCAGTGTGTTCGCGCTTTCATCCTTTACAACAATACTGGTCGGACTAACAGTTACACGCAGCGCGTGTGACCCGGAACCGGTTAAGGCAAAAAGAATGCTGCCCGTGCTTGTCACAAGCATGTCACTGTCAAACGTGAACTCGATTCCCGCCACGCCATCAATTGCACCTTGAAGTAGTGTCGCGTTTCCCGGCGTTGCTGGCGTTAGCGTCAACGAGGCATCGTTTTCAATAACCACGTCTGTGGTCGCCTTCCATAACACGGGCGGCGCAATAGCCCGCACAGTGAAAACCTGCACGTCTTGGGGATAAAGCGTTATACTTTGCGGTATGATTTCAAGTGGCATAATTACGGCGTCAGTTCTGGCTGTTCCGGCGTGTGGTCGGTGTCCAGATAAAGAGAAGGCGAATCAATGGCCTGAAGTGTAAAATCGGTTTCGTCAGCCGCGCTTTCGCCGCTTTCCGCTGATGCTTCAAGCACAAGGCATTTTTGATAAGTCCAGCCTGTGATTGGGTGTGAAACTGTAACAAAATCACCTGGCAAGACGTGGAAGCTGTCGGCCATTCCGCGCAGATTAACGATGTTCGGGTTGTCGGCTTCAAGGCGAAGCTGGCGTTGTAATAGCCGCTGCGCCTGTGAGCGGTTCATATTCGGGAAAGCCCTTTTGCCGCCGTCCACGCGCCCTACTTTATCAATTAGCTCTTGCCTATAAGCTGGCGGCGTCTTTGTTACTGACAGGTATGTGTCGTCAAGATCGCGGAATTCAGCGACAAGGTAATTTGGCCGCGTGCGTATGTCTTGCGGGGCAACGCTGAAACTACCTGACACGATGTTTGACGTGTCGAAATGATGAACCGGCGTCGTGTCCGTCGGTTTGATGAACCTGATGCGCTCGCCGTCGTCCTGATACCAGCTTGCCGCCGTCGCGCAAATCAGCTTCAGCGCGTCATCCAATGTTGCGGATTGAAGCAAAACGGCATGGCATTCAAAACGGGCGATACTGACGGTTGATGTTCCATTATCCCAGCTTATTTGAGCGGCGCAGTAATCACGAAAATCAACATAACTTGCCCAATCAACACGGGCGCGGAACTTTTGCAGCGCAAGCGTCTGGTCATCAGGATAAAGTAGCTCATATTCCCGGCGGATTCGATCAACCGCAATGTCAGCCGGATTGACAGAATAGACTTTCGCGGCGGATGCGTTACCGTTGAAATCGTAGGTGTAGACTTTTTTGCATTGCGCCCGCCAGCGAAACTTATCCGGCCTGTCTTCCGTCGCATATTGTTCAGGAAGCTTGACCGCAAGATAGGCTGTTGAATTGTAGGCAAGGCCGGATGGTAGAAAACTGTCAACCGGCTGCGTTGGATCGCTGGTATTGGCCGGGATCGTGCCGGGATAGAAGTGATAGCCAGCCGTTGAACCATCGGGACTTAATGAAATCGGATCGCCCGCGTACCAGGCCGCAACCACGCCTTCCCATTCACCCGCGCCGCCCGCAACAATAAATTTGGAACTTGGCGGCGGCCCCGCGTCATATTTGTGGGCAACCAGAAAACCGGCGACTATATGCTCGCCGAAAGCTTCAGCTAAAACGCCGCCTTCATCCGTGATGAATTGCTCAAGTGAGCTTGTCGCGGGCGCGGTCGTGCTTGAATCGCCGGAATTGCCGCCACTTGACCCGTTCCCGGCATCGCCGCCGGACACGTCAGCTAAATCTATGCCCCAAAACACGCCCATTATTTACACCGCCACGATAAACACATACCAATCATAAGTGGTTGTAGCCGCCAAAGCCGCTGAGCCGGATTTGATTGTCACCTTGCCGACAGCCGCGCTTGCGTCGTCAACGAAGACTTGAGACGTGCCAGAAAGTGCCGCCGATGCCGCATTGACCGGCTGAAGAAAAGCTTGATAGTAGTTGGGCGCATTTACGGAAAATGTCAGGTCAAAGACTTTTGCGTTCGCGGATGGCGTTGTGCCGGTTGTGATCGAAACGTAACAGGCAAGCTCTGTGTCAGCTACGGTTGATGACGGGCCTGTTCCCGCGCCTGTGCCAGTTGAAATTGACGGCGCGGAGCCTGAGCCAACCGCCCTTTTTACCGTCACATCACCGGCAACGGTCAAGCCATCGCCGCGAAGCAAAAGCACATTGCCGCCGCCGCTGGCATAGCCCGTGACGCCGGTTGATGACAGGTAAAACCCTGTGTCCGTGTCGTTGATAAAGCTGAATGTCGGCGCACCCGCTGAAGTATCCGCGCCCCAAAACCGGGCAGGTGATTTTAGAACCGCACTGCCGGAATCATACTCAAGACCGGAAACGCTGGTTAAGGCTGATGCGCCGCTCCAATAAGCAAGTCGTGTACTTGAACCGCTGCCGGTCAACGTTGCGCCGCTTGTTGTGTACGTCGCAACGATGCGCCAATCATTTGACCCGTCAGGCACTAAAATGACAGCCTGCCCGTCGGTGTCCATCACGAAGCTTGAGCCATTGACCGTTCCGCCACCGCCAGCCTGTAGCGTAATGTTATTAGCCGAAGCCCCGCCGCTTGAAACATCTTTGACGGTTAGATAGCTGCCCACCTGATAAAGCGCAGGCCAGGGCAAGGTGATTGCGGTTGCGGCTGAGTGGTCAACTTCAATATAGCTCACGCCGGGTTGACTGATCGTGGTCGTAGCCGTAACGGTCGTAATTGAAAGATTACTGTCAGAGCGTGAAATCTTCGCATTAACGCCTGCTGTCGCATTCCAGTATTCCTGTAATACACTGCCGCCAACTATGCGTGCGCCGCGTCCCACGGTCTGAATTGGCGCAAGTCCGTTGGCGTGGATTGCCTGATTGCGAACGTAGTTCGTTAGCGGCGCATCGGCAAATCTAACCGAGTCTTCGATTATTCCCCGCGTCAATGCGTGCGCGAAGTAATCAACACCATCATTGGCCAGATCGAAGACGATTGGCTTTTTCAGGAATTTAACGGTCGCATTATCTAAATGGCTTGCCGCGCTGGTTCCTTCCGCGCCGCGTGTGCAGCCGGTCAGCGTGGTTGATGTCTTGCCGGTATAGGTGATCCGCTCGCTATCAATTTCAACCGTCCCGGCGTCTGAAAAGTTCGCGGTTGAATCAACTGTGATCGTCGTAACCGAGTTATTGATTGCACCATTAAGCTGATTAGAAAGCGCCTGCCCGACGAACGAAGTCAAGCCGCGCACGTTTAACTGGCTGGCGTGATAAAGCAGAATGCCGGTGTCAATCCAGCTTTCAAGGTTACAATCCTGAATATCGAGATTTGCGCCGCTATCTGTCGAGTCGCCGTCTACGCCGTTCTTCTTGCCGACAACGGCCCATTTACTATTGGGATTCAGTGAATTGACACCGTTACAGCTTTTTAGCACGGCATCACCCGCTTTAATACGAAAACCAACCGGCGCGGAGTCGCGTAGAAGCCCCGCGTAGCAGGAAACAAACAGGTTTGACGGCATATTTGGCGCGTTGTACAGGAACGGGAAGCCCGCGCAATTCGTCACATAGATATGATCGAAGATCGAACTAAATGCGCGCTCAACCTGGAAACCCGCGCCGCCGCAATTCTCAATCCATAGGTTGCGGATGCAGGTTCGCAAGCCGCCGGTTCCCGTGCCGTCGTCAACATAAACGCCGATTTGCGAACTACCCGCCGAAACATCCCCGCGAATCCGCAGGTTTTCCAAAACAGGCATTTCAAAAGACGATGCCGAGCAATCAATTATCTTGCCGTTTGTGGTTGAGTAGATAACTGTTGAGCCATCGGACGACCCGGCGAGCTTTGCGCGGCCTGAAATCGTCAACCCCGTGACTTTATAAATGCCGGGAGCAAGGTAAGTTGTTCCGCCGGATGCTTCCGCCGCCGTGATTGCCGCCTGAATTTCGGTTGTCGCGTCTGTTACGCCATCAAAAGGTGCATTGTAGTCGTCAACCGCATTTTCCAGACCGGCCATCATTCCCTTTGGCGCTATTTCCGTCCAAAGGTTCGCGTTATTATTCGTTGTGTGGAAGCGGTCATCATCAAGCGCGAGGAAAGGTTGCTGCTTAACGCTCGCAACTTCCGCGCCCGTGGTCAAATTGACCGTCTTCAAAAGCTGGTTGCTTGCCGGAATTGGCAACGCAGCCGCGCCCGCAATGGTTGACGCCGATTCGATATACGCAAAGCCGCCGTATTTGGCCTGCTTCAGCGGTGAACCGTGCCGCCCCTCGCATCCATCGGCTGAGTCATACAATCCATTACAGGTCAGTAATGCGCCGCTGTAGCCGCATTCAGTGCCACGAAAGCGTCCTTCGATCTGCCAACGGCATTTGCGGACAACCTGCTCGGACGCGCCGACATTGATTGTCGAGTAAACGTCTGAGATTAGGCCAAGCTTGACAACATTTTCGTTGATTTCAACTGATGCCACGATGCCGGTAAGCATCCCGTGGCTGAATGTTGCGCCGCTTTGTAAGTCGCGCCAGTATCGGCCAAGCTGGACTTTCGCGCCGTAAAGCGAATCGGCCAAACGAAGCGAATCCACGCCGAAGACAGTATCCACGTTTTGCACTTCCACGCTTGCACGATCCGCCGCCCGCGTGATGCTCGTTTTCACGGCTGAGCCTGTGCGTAGTTGCCCGTCAAACTTCACGCCGTCAATCGTAATCGGCGCGGTCGCAAGGTAAAGATTCTCTGACGGCGCAATGTTTGATGGCAGCGTTAGAATCAGCCAGGTATGGCTTTCAGCCGAGCCGTTCTTTAGGACTTGGGCAAGCCCGTTGCGTAAATTGCGTGGCATCTATATTCGCGTCCTGCCAATCCCGTTCCGTTGCGCCACTTTCTGAGCATTAACGAGAATCACTTGCCCGTCATCGGTTGACGCCGCCGCATTCAAAATACCGGTTGCATCATCGGACGAAACGACTAATTGAACAGTCATATTGATTGTCGGTGTGGCATTGCTTCGCGTCGGCGCGGTGAAGATTCCGCCACGCGCAAACGCCGGAGCCGCATCCACGGGAGCGGGAGCGGCATCAGGCACGCCGATTTGTTGCAAGATGTTTTGGCCAGCGATGGCTTGAAGCTTCGACTGTTGGCTTAGGTTGAGAATCGCTTCCCTGTCGTGCAGCAACGCAAGGCCGACGCCGCGATGATAGCCGCCGACGGCGAATTCCGGCACAAGCTTATCGTTTATGCCTTGCCGTGTTTTCTGCGCCTGAACCGCCGGAATGACTTCTTTCTCAAAGAGATTCCGTAAGTCAACGGTTTGGTTTTTCAGCCGGGATTCGCGGACTGATTTTGTTTTGATCGTGTTGATTTGGTCAATGAACGGTTGCAGGATTTGCGTATTGAACAGGTCGCGTGCCTGCGTCACGTTTAACGTGATTTCGTTTGACTCAACCTGCTTTCGTAAATCCTTGATGCCGTCAACCGCCTGTTGCAGATAATCGCCGGATGTCGCTTCGTCGCGTCGTCGTTGGCGTGCGCGTCCGAGCAGGAAGATCGCGGGCAAGGCCAAACCCGCCGCGATTGCTGTAAAAGGGTTGCTAAACAACGGGGCAAGGAAGCCCAGGCCAGATAATGCCCCGCCCGCGCCAATGATCGAAGGCGCAGCCGTAAGGCCGATGCCGAGCAATCCGCCCGCCGCACCGCCCAGGATTGAAGTCAGCCGGTCAGTGCCGAGCGATGAGCCAAGCGACAGGCCAAGCAAAGGCAATGCGCCTGCCAATGCACCGCCGGAGCCGGGAGCCTTGCCAAAGCCGATGCCAGCGAGCAGGTTACTACCGCCGCCGAATAGCGAAGAAAGTACGCCGCCGCCTTGCGATGATGCGCCGCCGCCGATTTGCGCTGCGCCGGGGATTGGGATGTTTGGTGCAATAGGCAAACCGCCAAGCGTAACCGAACGTGGCGCGGAAATGCCGCCGCCTATGGCATTGGACAGAGCGCCGAGCAAGCCGCCGCCCCCACCGCCGCCGAGAATCGAAGCCGCACCGCCGCCGCCCGCAAAGCCGCCAGTGGCGAACGAACCAAGCCCGCTACCACCACCAGCCGCATTGCCGCCGAGGACGCCGCCAAGAATGTTGCCGAGAAACGATCCGCCGCCAGCCTGTGCGCCGCCGCGTGGCTGAAGCAATCCGCCAAGCAAAACGCGGGTCAAGCTCTTGAGAATATCGCCGACAAGCGACTTGAAAAAGCCGAGCTTGCTGGTCAGTTTGTCAATGCCGGAATCCACGACGCCGAGAACTTTATCCTTGAAGGCTGAGCCAATCTTTTCAAAGCTGTCGGCCAACGTCTCAGCCTGTGAGCGGAAGCCTTTGAACAGGGCTTGCAGCGGCGTTAATTCTGCGCCCAGGCCGCGCAATTGCTCTATCTGGACGTTGATTCGGCCAATCTGTTCGGGGTCAATTGTCCCGGCTTTCTGCAATTCAAGCGATTGAATTAAAACGTCGCGGTATTGGCGCTGAATTGCAAGCGTGACCTCTTTGCCTTGCGCTTCCGTCAGGATGCCGGAATTGACGGCGTTTTGAATTTGGACTTCCTGTTGTTGAAGTTCAAGGTCTTTTACGCGGAAGTCGATCACCGCTTGCTGAATAGTCCCCAATTCTTCGCGGGCGCGTCGTGTGACCGGATCAACATTCGGCTTGATTGCGCTCGTTGGCAAATTCGTCTCATCAAGTTTCAAGCCCAAAGCCTGCGTGTCCTTGAGCAAGCGAATTTTTTCTTCCTGAAGCGCCTTAATCGCGTCGCGCTGGTTCTCGGTTTCGGCGTCCGTTAATTCCCGTGTTTTCAGCGTCAGGGCTGTGCGAAGCTTGAAAAGTTCGGTTTCCAGGCGAATCTTTTCCGGCGTTCCTGCTTTCGCAGCAGCAAGTGCCTGTTCCTGTGCCTTAATCTCCGACTGAAGCGCGTTTATCTCATTGCCGATGTTTGATTGCGTAAGTCCAAGTTTGGCGCTGTAGAATTCGCTGATTGTGATTTTCTTGTCTTCGTAAAGTGCCTGAAACTGATCCAATTCGCGCTTGTTTGCATCTTCCTGAAGCTTGTTGCTTTGCTCAATAAAAGACTTCTCCTGAGTAAGCAAGGCTTCGCGCAATTGTCGCGCTTTGGACGCCGCACTTTCACCGCTGCCGCCGCCCGTGCCCGTAACTTTAGGGCTAGCCGGATCAACTGACGCCGCCGACGCGCCTGCCGCCAGTAGCGCCGCCCTTGACGGCGAGCTTGCCGACGCGCCGACGCCTGCCAATTGGCGCAGTCTGCGCTCAAGCGCAACGAGATCACCGCCTAAGCCGGACGCCGCAATACTTTGCTTGATAAACTCTTCCGTTGTCTTGCCTGAAGCTTTAGCGGCTTCGCGGAAAGCATTACCAAGCGCAACGTATTGCTTTTGATTTGCATTGGCGGCGTCTTTGACCTTGCCTAATTCACCGGCCAAATCCCGAATCTTCCCGGCGTACACATCGGCGGCAGATACACCCGGCCCGGCCAATGATCGGCCAAAGCGTTCACCGGTTTTTTCTGCTTCTATCTGCTTTCGTGCGTAGTCTTCGATCTGTTTATTGAGCGAGTCAATCTTGTCGCTGTAATCACGAAGGCCATTGATTTGCAGATCATTAACGATGCCCGCGCCTGCGTTGCTTGCCGCAATCTGCTGAGCTTCTAATCGCTTCTTATTCGTTTCATCCAAGACCTGAACAAGCCCGGCAAGCTTGCCGGTCAGCGTTTCCACACCGCCAGATTCTTCGGCGTACACGCCAGCGCGAGCCTTCTGCGCCGGATCAAGCGCATCATAAAGCGTTTTTATTTTGGCCTGCTCTGTGGCGTTAAGCGAAGTTTGCTCTTGAAGGTTGCGAAGGCCGTCAATTTCCTGTTGACCGACTTTTACGCGCTCTTGCGATGCAACCAAATCAGTGCGGGTTTTGGCTGCTGTCTGTTCTGCCGTGTCGCCAAATAATTGGTAAGCCGCCACGACGCCGCCGATGACCAAAGCCAATCCACCAAGCGCGAGCGCAACGGGCGGAACAGCGACCCCGACAGCGGCAACCGATGCGGCAATGCCCGCAAATGCGCCACCACTCGCAAACAGGCCGGAAAGCACTGTAACGATATTTCCTAATGCGCCGAAGGTCTGAATCAATGCGCCTAATGCAATAACCAGCGGCCCAACAGCGGCGGCAAGCGCAGCCAAAACAATAAGGGCTTGCTGCACGGATTGTGGAAGCGCGGAGAATGCGGCGGATAGTTTTTCAATAATCGGGATAGCCGCATCAACCAATGGTTTCAATGCTTCGATGATGGCCAGACCTAACGGGCGCAGCGCAACCAAAACACGGTCGCGTAGTTTCTCAAATTGCGTGCCAAGTGATTCAGTGATGCCTTGCAACTTGGGATTCTTTGCCGCCGCGTCTGCAAAGGCCGCAAAAAAGGCGTCAGTAGTTGTGATGCCGAGCTTTTGCGCGCTCTCTTTTATCGCCTTGCTATTGATTGGCGAGTCAACATTGAAAATGCTCTTGATAATCTCGCCGCCAAGCGGTGATTGACCAATTAGCTCTTTCAAGTCGGCGCGTTCAAAGCCCTGAGTGATTAACTGCACAAGGTTTTGACCGAATTTTTGCGGATCACCGAGCGGCGCAACCGCATTTAATCGGCCAATGGCAGGTAAAATCTTGTCAATCGTGCTGGCGCGGACATTGGCCACGCGCAATTGGGCATCAAGCGTTGCTGCAAGGCTGGTAGTAAGGCCGGGCGTCTGTGCCGACAGCTTAACCAGGGCGGAAAACCGCTTTTCCGCTTCCGCCGCTGAGCCGGTCAACGCCTTCAACACATTTACTTGCCGGTCAATGTTGACGGCTGAAGTGACAGCCGAGCGCCCGACGCTGAGAATGCCCGCCGTCAGGCCAAGCAAACTGTAACCGGCCTGTTGGATTGACTCGCCAGCTTCGCGGATCGTCGAACTGTAACGCTTGAAGAAGCCTATCAGTGAGTCAGGCGGCGCTCCGCGTCCAACAATGCGCGCCTGAGCTTCGGCAAATCTTCTGGCATCACGTTCGGCGTCGGCCAATGCCTTTTCGCGGATCGTCCGGCTTTTTGCTTCGGCTTGGGCTTCTGCTGTCAGCCGTTGCTGAATCCCGCGCTCTTGAATCAATCGCAGCGCATCGGCGGATTTGCGCGCCGCCGCTTCCACACTAGCATTGAGCGCGTCGCCGACTTTGCGCCCCGCGCCAGCCGCATTGCCGAAGGCTGAATCAAGCGCAGATTGGAGTCCACGCGCAATTTTCTGCCCTGTGGCGTTTATGTCGCCAGCATCTAAGGCGATTTTAATTACAATTGCGTCGGCCATTATTTGAAATTGTCAAAGATTGCGCGTATTGTGCGCGGCAAATTCTGCCCCGAAAGGTTCAACTTATGATCTGGTCAATTTTTCTTTCACTGGCGATTGCCGTATCACAGGCAAACGCACCAAAAGCGTCTCTATCAATCGAAGCGGCACTTGTTTACCGCTCCGGCGATGTCAAGCCGGTTGCGCGTGTTCAATTCCTTGTTTTAGATGAAAGTCTTGCAACGATTCTGAGCAATTCGGGCATCGCTCAGCCACAAGACATTTCGATCATCACGCCGGACAAAAACACGCAACTGGTCATCACCTTTGGCAAGGCCGCGCTCGGTGCGCCGGGACACGAAAGTTTTTTGACGCAGGCAATTTCAGCCATCAAACCGCATATTGTCGGCGCAGAAACAACGGGCTTTGACGGTAAGGCTGAAATCAAAGCCCTGCCATCAAAGCCCTGCTATGTCGTAGCGGCGGCACGCGCCGGTCGCGGTTGGCTGATCTGGAATTTGAAGGTGGAATTAAAGCCGGGTGCAAACAAGTTGCTGCTTGACCAGAACAATGCGGCGTTCGTTCAATGAATCAGCGCCGCTTCTTGGCCGCTTCAAGCCTGTTGATTGCCGCGCTTTCAGCCGCCGCCGTGCTTTGCGTGTCCTGATCTTTATTGTCGGCTTCGATTCGCGCCAATTGAAGCGCGTCAATCGCCGCCCACTCAGCCGGCGTCAATCCGTCAGGGTACGCATACACTGCGCCGCCTTCTTTCAATCGTGAAAGCCGTGTTGCAACCGATGCCCAGCGCTTAACGTCCGGCTCAACGTATCCCGGCTTGGTGTAGAGCAACGGGCAGCGTTCGATCTTGTCACCATCACCTTCACAGATTGACATTACGGGCAGTTCCGAGCGCGCATTGCGGCGGACTTGCCAAATTCGCCCGCCGTCAGCGCAAGATGTTTCGCCGGGGCAGGTTTCCGCATTTTTTGACCGACTGAGATTAAACTGAGCGGCGAGATACGCGCTCAGCCGGTCGGTCAGTCCGATAAACTGGCGCTGAGCGATGAGAGCAGGGCTTGCACGGCTTGACGTTTGAAGATCGGGTCAATTATGCCAATAAAACCGCCAAGCTGTTCTTTACTCTCTGCCGTGTAACTGTCCCACGACTGACCCCGCACTGTTGCTCCGTCTACACGCTCGATCAATTTGTCGTAAAGAGCAACTTCGGCTTTCAGGTTCGTGCGAAAACGTATCTTTCGCTTGCGACTACCGAAAACCTGCGAAGCCTTGCCCGCCGCCTTGTCGTATTCGCGGCGTTCACTTTCCGTCGGCTGGCGCAAAGTGTGGCGGACGACATAAGAAGGCTCGTCGCCCGTGCCGATTTCCTGCCTGATGATGTAACTTTCGCCGTCCAGGTTGAACCCGTCATCACTATCGCGCTCCACAACGCATCTTGCGGCGTAAATCCCGCTGATGGCTGCGTTTTTATGGCCGCTTGGTATCTTTGCCGCCAGTTCCGGCGTCACATCCGCCCAATCGTCTTTGCTGACACCCGCCGCCTTGTAACCCTGAACCTGCTTTGCGACTTTATCCCACAGCTTGGCGTTCGCGCCTTCCGCGTCCGTATGGAAGGCGTCTTCATTTGGCGCGACTTCTTCCATTTCCGTCATTGACTGGCTTTCGCGTTCAAGTAAATCGGCTAAGGTTGGCCGCGCCAGTTTATGCGTGATCGTCAGCGTCTTACTGTCCGAAAACTTGATGCTGATTGGGATATTGAATTCGTTCTGATCGAACGGATAGGCGGGTAAGGCGGGTTGACCAATGATAATGTGAGACATGAAAGATTCTCCTGTGAATCGTCCTGATAATTGCATCAACCCGAAAGCGTCAGGATCGCCGTCGCCGCGCTGTACAGGCGCAGTCTATCGGGTTGATGATTGATTTGATTACCACTTCTGAAGCGGGCAGGCTAAGTCCGGCATCCGCCACTTGGTTCGCAAGTCACTGACAGGCCATTGCGGGCAACTGCACGCGGCGCAATAAAGGCCGGTATCGGTTGCCTGTAATTGTTCGCATTTGCGGAATCTGCCGGGAATGCCAAGACAGGCTTCGCGCCTGTCCATGTACTCGCCGAGCGGAACATCGCCCGCTAAGGCAAAAGAGAAAAGCGCAGCCATCAGTGACCGCGCTTTTTTGATTAACAGCCGCATTTACCCGGCTCGCCTATCGCTTTTTTGCAAGCCGCTCCGCTTCGCGCTTCGTGGCTTCTTCGATTGAGCAATTCCAAAGCTCAGCCAACGCCGCAATCCGCTCTTGGCTGATCACGGGCGCGGCTGGCTTTGGCTGAACCGGTGTCTCTTCGATTGGTTTTGTGTTTTTGTCTGCCATAATTATTTGTAGTTAGTGGCCGTGATGCCGTTTTGAACCTTAACGCTCATTACGGAAGTGCCTGAAGTGATCGGCAGCAAGCTAAGCGTAACGCAAGCCTTGCCGTTGACATCAGTAAACCGGCCAGTCTGAAAAACGGCGGTTGCAAAAATCAACTGGAAAAGCTCATAGGTCGTTGCCGGTGTGCCGCCTGGGTCAAGGTCGTTGCCGCGATAGCCAAGCGTGAAGTTTGTCAATGTGACTTTCTCAGCCAGGTCTGTCTTTTCGGCAAAGGTTCCGTCCAACTCAAGAACGATTTCAGCCGAAACGGTTCTGTCGCCGTGTTCAAGCTTGCTCAGATAAGCCGCGTCAGATGCGCCGCCGCTGGCTGTGTAATCGTCGGCGTCTTGCGTTGAATCACCATCGCATCGGTTGTTGGCCGGTGAATGGTTGTTGTTTAACTCCGCGCTAAATGAGCGGACGCGACAACCGGCGGAAAGGTCAATCGGCGAACCGTTGTTATAACTGACGTAGCCATACGGACGCAGACAGGAAAACGACGGCGCGGAAGGCAGAGACGTAACCGCGTGCGGGCCGCGATGCTTGCCGGAGCCGAGAATGTCAAAGCTAAGCTGGGCAATTTGCCCGGCTTCTTTCGTCAGCCGCATCCGGTCAACCACGCAGCCGGTGTACAGATACGACGCGCCAGATGATTCAAGAGCCGCGATCATATTGAACGACGGCAATTGAAGGCCGGATGAGCCGGGAAGCATCGGCGCGGTGTGCGAAAACGCTAGAGAAGTAACGACCGTCGCATCAGTGATTGTTCCGCCAACGGCGCGCAAGGCGAGTCTACCCATTCCGGCAAAGTCACCGTCGCCTGAGACGCTAATCGTTGTCGGCTCCCAATAGGTATTGCAGACGGCAGAAGCGAATTCAGAACCGGCGCGTCCCTGGTCTGTGCGGATTTCCTGATTCGGAATCGGGACAACGGCGTTAGTCGTTACCAGCCGTTCATAATTCGTGCCGGTTGTTTGCGGCGTGTTGTAACTGGATTCGCGGACTTTATCTAAATAAGTCCGCACGTCGCGGGTCAAGTAAGAAGCCATAGAAAACCTCGATTGTTCGGTTATTCGAGGTCGCTATGCGCTTTTCAGCGTTGGCGCGATTCGTTGCCATCACGCGCCGCTTACCCGGTTCGGTTATTCGGTTATTGCTTTTTCAAAGTGTCGGCGGCATCGGCGGCTTTTGTGCCAATGCCTTTTATCAGTTCGGCAAATCGTTGGAAGATTGCAGCCAGTGCGGATTGCGCGGATTCAAGCTTAGCCACGCGGCTTTCGAGTTGTGTAATTCGTTCGGATTCGGTCATCACGCGCACACCCCTACCTTGATTTCCGCACTGATTGAACCATCGGCGATATGCACGCGCTTTCCACCTTCACGCCCAGGCGCAATGGTTATTGAGTTCGGACCGGAAAAGCTCAACGCGCCGATGTTGCCTAAATTGGTCAAAGTCGTTGCGTCAATGCCAACCACTGCCGACGGATCAAGAAAAGCCAGGATCACAGCATCGCGGTCACTGGCGAATAAATCTTCAGAGTTCGTTGAATCATCGCCGGTCTTGTATTCGTGAACCTGAACCACGCGCCAGATGTAGCGATAGTCAGCCCAGGCATCGCCCTTTGTGAGCAACTCCGCGCCGGATTGCGTCACAATCCATCCGCGAATCTTTGTGGTAGAAGGCGAAATCAAAGCCGCAAAATCGCCGTCGGCAAGCAAGCCAAGTTGATTGCGCGGAATAACCACGGCATCAGGAATTGTTAAGCGAATGACCGTGGCGATAGCTTCGCGTGTTTCTTTCTCGGTTGGCATTTAGAGCTTGATGTTGAAGTCTTCAGGCGTTAGGTTAAAAGTCTCAGCCAGCGCAATTAAGTAGCCGTATTCAATGCCGAGCGTGAAGTCTGGCTTATTCCATCGGTCAACCGCGATTTCCCCAGCACCAAAAAGCTTTAGATACTTGTCTCGGTCAACTCCGGCTCCGCCCTGTATTTCACGGGCTTTTTCTATTGCGTCAGCTTTGGTCATTTTAGAAACTTAAAGCCTGATTGAATCTCTGCGCTACCGTCTCAGCACTGACTAGCGCAAACGGACGGTCAAGCGGCGCGGGCGGCTCAAGATAGACGGCATAGGGAACATCGGTTGCGAGTATGCCTGTCAATTTGTCGGGGTAAGAATCGCGCCAGGAATTGAACAATCGCCCTGAGCGAACCGCCGGGGCTTCGCCCTTAGCGGAAGCACGATAACGACCGCCGCCACGAAAGGCACGACCACCGCCTTGCACCTTGCCGCGTCCATAGAATCGGCCAGACTTGGGCAACAGGAATCGCCGCTGCATTTCCAAGCGGATAGCCGGAATTGCTTTGCGGATTACCTTGCTGGCTTTGTCCTCGATTAAGGCACGGATGGTGCGCTCGTTTAGGATGACTTCAGCTTTCATTTTCTTGCGGGCTGAGCCAGAAACGATAGAAACGGCTTTTCCCGATAGGCACAAAGGGAGATGGTTGGATGATTTGGTAAATTACGCCTTGATGTTGAACCGCTACCGCTCGCGCATAGTCCACAATGGAGAGGCGATTCTCCGCCACTACTAATTCCCGAAATACGTTTTCTGGCAACCTACTGCCATCTGCTTGATACTCGTTAATATCCCAGCCATCCGACAATGAGAAAAAGCCGATGAGCGTGTTGTCTGTTGAACTATACGCCTGAAAAACAATTGCACTTTCGTTATGCGCCGTGAATTGAGTTAAATGCGCGAATTCAAGATTTGCGGCCTGTATTTCAGCGATTAAGCTCATGCCAAATTAAAAGAACTATAAAGCTGTGCTTGTTTCAGGCATTGTTCGTACACTTGTTGCATCTGCGCGTTGCCTGAGGCGTATAGATTGGAAGCTTTGCCCGCCTTTTCCATCCAACATTGATGAATGGCTTTTTGAACGTCATAGATTTGCGACAGTTCCGGCCCGTCTTCAACCCATGTCAAGATCGGGTCGCTTGCGCCTTCGGTAATGATCGCCGATGCGCCAAGCGGCCATTCCGGTTCATCCGCCGAATCCGCTTCGGACGTTCCCGCCTGAATGCAGCGGTATTTATGCCCGTTGCGAACCGTTGGCATTACGACATTGCCGACGACGTAAGCGGTATTATTCGCCCAGGTTGACGCAAGCTTGACCTTTGCCAAAATCGCACCAATCCGGTCGCTGATCGTCGGCGCAATGTTGATTTGCCCTTCGGCTGTGACCGCTTCAATAGCGGCTTCCAGCATTTCGTCATCTGTTGGCGTGGTTGGCATTTCAGGCTCTTATAGTAGGCTGCTTAATAACCGGCAACTTAGTCTTCTTTTCCTGCTTCGACTCAATAGCTTCAATTTCCGCTCTGCCGCTTTGAATCAGCAAATCGGCAACAGAGCTATCAACCGTAATAATCGCGCCGACAACCTGAAGCCGCCACGGTTTTATAAATTTGATTGTTTTTTGATTGGCCATTATCTAACCTCTTGCCCCGTCCAGACGGTCAGCACCTTTTTCATAAACGCGAGCTTTGTCTTAACGGGGATTGTGTACTCGTGCCAGAGAAAGCTTGAATCTACCATCCCGGCTTTAGCCAGCACTTCACGGAATGTCGTGTGTTTTAGCCCGTATTTGGCGATATTGCGTGAGACGATGAAATCATCAATCAGATGATCCGCCGTAATGCCGGTGCGAGACTCAACCGCTGTAGGTTTGATCCGGCTTACCGCTTCCGTGTAACTCAAGTCGTCTAATGGCTTCCAAAGGTCAAGACACCAGCGCGAAGCCACGCTCAGCCAGCCACAGGATGCAATATGCCGTCCATCCCGGCGGAAGTAATCATCGTAAACAAACCGGCAAGATGCGTAGTCTTTACCGTTATTCATTACCGTATCCATCGGCAGAATCTCGGTAAAATCCATCGTGTCAGGATGAATCAGGCAATCAGAATCAACATAGATTGCCCAATCATCGCCGCGCTCTTTCGCCAGCGAGTGAATTTGAAGCTTCTCAATCGTGACGTTGCAATCCGGTGACTGCCGCTCGCTGATAATGTAAAACTCCGCGCCAATCTTTTCAGCGTATCGCCTTAACAGTGGATAGGTGAGCGAGCAAATATCCGGCGCGTAATTATTGACATTGAGCGTATAAAGAGTTTTCTTCAATCGTCTTTGGCGTCTTTCTTTTTGACTACTGGTTTGGCTTTCGGCTCGCTCTGCTTTGGAGCTTGAAGCGGCTTGCTACAATTGTAGCAAGCCGCTTCCGTGTCCAAATTAGGTGAGCCGCAATGCGGACACATAATTTTCATAAGTCACCTGTTAGACAAACAACTGTTCCAGCAATCCGCGCTCGGTTGCGGTGTCTGGTGTTTCTTCAGCGCGATACAACACAGCAACGGCTGACAACAAGCTCGCATTAGTCGAGCCGTTTGTCAGAACGAGCGTGATGTAGCGTTTGCGTCCCCGAAAATCCATATAGGTGCAGACGTTGACGCCATCGTTAGCATCAACCAGCGCGGTGTGCGATGCGCCGGTAATATCCACGCCACCGGAGCCGCTGGTTGAGCTTTCCTGCCACTTCAGGACAGAAACGCCGTTAGCGCCAACCAAACCGGATTGAATCAGGAACGCGCCAGCCCGAAAGCCTTTGGTGTCCACTTCAACGCAGGTCGCCGTCGCGCCACCAGCTACGGAAATCGGAGCCAGCACGGTTACGAATTTAGCTTTTTGCAGATCAAACATTTTCTTTCTCCTTTTGCTCGCGTCCGGCGGGGAGCGATTTCCCCGCCGAATTGAGACTTGGTTACGAGACGGTTTAGCTCGAAGCGGTAATCAGGCCGACAATCGGGCCGGGAACGCGGTCTGCGGCTGTGCCGCTGGCGTTGCCCACATCGTGAACAACGATGTCCACGCGCTCGGTTGCGCGAACAAGGATTTGATCTTTGTTCGACAATGAGTAGGGATCAGTAAACAGTGTGCGCGCTCGGCGGTCGCCCATTGTCGCGGCCATCGCCAGATCGCCAAACAAGGCGCAGACCTGAGAAACGGCTGGCGTGCGCGGCATCACCTGCACGAAGTTGACGGGATAGCCCAGGAACAGCGGGCGCGCCCGGCGGTCACCTGTCGCAATCTCGTTAGCCGTCACACCGCCTGACGCCAATTCCAGTTTTTGCATGACATTGTGGAAATAGCTCTTATGAACAAACCACTCCGCGCCGGGATCGGCATATTCAGGCAACAGGCCAACAACTGCGTTAAAGTCGGGCAACACGGTTGCGCCGTAGCTTGAGCCGTAGCCCGTGCCGGTAGCAACTTGCAAGCCCGCAATGTTGGCAATGGTTCCGCTCAAGCCTTTCAGCTTGGGTGCAACGCCGGTAATGCCGCCGTATGTGATCGAGCCGTCGCCAATGAAACCGGCGCTGTCTTCGGAATAGGCAAAGCCAAATCCGATTTCAAATGCCAGTTCATCAGCCAGATTGATTGCGCTGTCTTCGCTAATTTCAGAAGACATAACAGTGAGCGCAGCCAGCTTTTTGGCAACCAGTCCGATGTTGTCAAAAGTCGGATTGCTTGGCGTAATGGTTCCGCCTTCACTCACCCAATAGGTTGTGATGCCGCCAGTTCGGCGCGGTTGTGACGCCGTTTCAAAGGCCATTGGCTTGATCTTGGCGAACTGCCGGAACTTGCCATACTTCTCGACCAAACGAATCAGCATCGGGTCAAACTCAGCCGGGACAAGAGCGCCGCCTTGATCGTTGACGCCTTCGTTTAGTGTTTTGATAGCGATGCCGTTATCTTCGCAAAACTTCTGAGCTTTGACGCGCAGCCCAGAATCAGGCCGCAAGCCGGTAGCGCAAAACCAATTGAAGAACTTGTAGGCAATCTGCTCGTTTTCCTGACGTGAGCCAAAAACAATATGCTTCAGGCTTCCCATTGGCGTGTAAGCCGGTGTGTAGGACTTCTTGGCGTCGTCTTCCGCCGGTGTGCCGCTCATCGGCACGGTATTAACAGGCGTGTTGAAAGCCTTCGTGCGGGCAGCGTTGCGCTGTTTCGCATCATCCAGCTTTTTCAGTTCAGTGAGCTTGACGCTGAGCTTTTCCATCTCATCATCAAGCGCGTTCATTTCGTCCAACTCAACTTGAGTAGTGACGGATTTTGCGGCCAGGGTTCCGAACTGAGTAGTCCGACTCTTAATCGCTTCGGTAACTTCGGCGGTCGTACCGCTCGCAATCAACTCTTCGATTGTTTTCATTTACACTCCCATTGACTGACGTTGTTGCTGTCTACGCAGCAGGTTTTTAACAATGACCGCCCGTTTTTGCGTTTCTGAAGCCATCGGCATTGACTCATCAAGAAGCTTCTGGAATTCGGCCTTGACCGCATCCATCTGCCCCATCAAGTCACTAATCCGCTGGCGGTTCTTCTCGCTCAAAACGCGGCCTGCTTTAACCCGGCCTTCGTGATTACCGCGAAACCGGCTGCTAATCCCCCGCAAAACGCTCACCGTAAATTGGGAGTGGGTATCTAAATCCGCATTGGCCAGAGCTTTGACGCTGGCCTGTGCGTCTAAAATCGCTTTCAGGTAGAAATCTTCTTGTCCGCCTTCTGAAACCCAATCATTGATTTCACCAAGCGCGTAGTCCTGAAGTCTCGCGCTGTATTCGGTAGTGGCTTCCGAAAGCTTGCCCTCAAGATCGAACTCAACACCGGCCATCTGCGCGGCTGATGCGGCATAGGCCAGCTTCTTGACCACGTTGCAATAGACGGATTCAAGCTTCCATCTATCGGGCGGCTCTGAAGCCAAAGCTTCCTCAAACATTCCCTTGATTGTCTGCAAATGATCGTGACGGACACTGGCCTTGAGCGCGTCAAAGCTGACATTCAGCACGCGGGCAAAGGCTTTCAAATTGGCATCTGTCGGCTGAGCTTCATTGCTGAGCATTGATTCAACCGCGCTGGCTTCAATACTGGCTTCGCGTGCCATCTTGCCGATAATCGCGGCGCGGGTTCGGCCATCATCAACCAGGTCGTCAATGTGTTGACTGAGCTTCGCGGCTAGGCCGGTTGGCTTGTCCGGTATTAGCTGTGGTTCGCTGTCTTCAATGACTGAAACGAACTTGATAGCGTCCAGGGACTTGACGGTAATAGCGCGGTTGAGTGGCTCACACGGGGTTGGTGTAATACTCGCTTCGCCCACTGGCCAGCGCAAAATGCGCCCGTCATTGGCCTTCTTAACAAGATGTCCAACGGCTCCACTTGACCATCCCAATTTGCCAGCCTTGACCAGACCGAAGACGGCCTTTTCGTAAGCATCAGACATATCCAACACAGTCTCGGCAAAGATGCCAATAGTGTCTCGCTTGGTCTTGACCGGCGCGAAAACGTGATCGCGCAATCCATCAAGTTCGGCCATCGCTTCCTTTGTCAGCTTGGCTTTAATCGGCAACGGTTGGCCGTGGTGAAACATCGTATCCACACCGTCACCATCGTGCGCGCCAAGATAAGTTTCGGCGGTGAAGTATTCGCCGCTCAGGTCTTTCTTGCTGCCGTCAGAGAAGCGCACTAAATAGCCGCCGACCTTTCCGCTGTCGTCCATCGCTTTCAGCGCGTCGCCAAAATAAATCATTGATTCCATATTTGATTACCAAATAGAAAAACCGCCGTTAAGCGGTTAGGTTAATTCGTGTGATGTTTCCCGTTTACTAATTGCTTAGGCTGTGGTTCACCCGGCGGCAATTGCCCTTGCACGATTACCGGCTCTGGCGGGTTGAGCGCGTCCTGAATTTGTTTCTTGACCATTTCCGGCGTCACTGCCTGAAGCGCGGATGAACGCAGATAAACATCACCATCCGGCACGGGCGGAAGGTTGAGCATAGAGCGGTACTCGTTTACTGTAATGCCGCCGCTGGCCAGGTCTTGAGCGGCGCGGGCGTGCAGTGCCGTTTCATCTTCCTGTAATGCGGCAACCGCTGTTAGATCGAAGGCAAAACGCTGATTCTCGGCAAGGCCGAAGTCAGGGCCAAGCTGATGCGTTAGTTCGTCTTCAATGTAGCCCCATAATGGCCGAACGTAGCTCTGTATGCTTCGCTCATCGGCCTGTTGGACATTGTTATGAGTGCTGTTCTCGTCAGCCGCGCCGAAGCCTAATGTCTCTTTCGCAATGCCGATGACTGAAGCGAAACGCGATTCCGGTAAATGACGCAAGATTTTCAAATCAAGCTCAGCCGGTGAGAATCCTACCTTCGTAAGCTCAACTGCATTGCCTGAGACGAACACCTTGCCGCGCTGGTCGCCGGTCGTAGCGGCTAAATACTTTGCCTTAATCTCTGCTGGATCGAACTGCGTGTGCGACTGGCCATCTTTCAAAGCCAGCACAACGGGCGGAACGCCACCGGCTTTTAATAGCAGGTAGTGGAAGGCCGGGACTTCGTTATCGGCGCAAATCTCCCGCAAGACAGACGCCACGCCGGACAAGCCGGTTCGCCCCATGTTCTTAGGGTCTGCGCCGTCGCGGAAATGCAAAACATCTTCAACCGCGATGTCGTACACACGCCCGTCAACACGGTATTCGTAGTGGCTTATGAATTGGCTGCCGTCCGCTGGCCATTGCGGGCTAATCATCGCGGGCGGGATATACCAAAGCTGAATGACTTCACCGAATCCGTTTCGGATTTTCAGATAGTAGGGATTGCCGTCAGGTATCCACGAAAGGGCGAAAGTTTTCCAGAGCGTTGCGCCGGAATAAAACGGGTTCGGCTTTTTCAATAAAGCAACCGCCGGATGGCCAATAATCGGCTTTTCCTTGCCTTTGCTATCCATTTCCATTACTTGCAATGGCGCTTCAGGTAACACTCGCCCCAGCCAATTGACAGCGGCCATTACCAGCGACGATTGCAGCAAATCACCGGCTTCGTTCGCGTAGTTGATCCGGCTGTTTGTGAACAGCCCTTGCGTCCACCAATTGCCGGAGCCGTAGCCTTGCCCGCCGTTGCTTGTAAATCGCAATTGGAAAGCGGCTTTAATGGCTTGAAAGAGTAGGACGGGCAAGCCGGGTTGTTTGGTTGTCAATTCGTTCATTAGGCTACTAGCCAAGTCATCACCTGCGCCAATTCATTAAAGGCATCACTCGCCGCGTCAATCTGGTCATCGTGTTTACCGTGGTCAAAAACGCGAAACTCTTCAATCAGGTCACGATTCCAATCACTGCGAATCAATTTCACATTTCCCGCGTTGACCTGACTCGCAAAGCCATCGGCGCGCACAGTTTTACTACCCGAAACCCGCTCAGCCTTCACAGAATAGCCAGCTAGCATTCGCGTCAACGCCTTTATCTGGTCAATCCCAGCTTGGCCAGGGTCTTGCGCCAGCCGGATTCGCGTTTGACGGCCATCAAGCGCCGCTGTTTGCATCATCACGCGATTGCGTTCGTCTGGTTCCCATTGGCCGCGCACAATGTCGAGAATATAGAAAAGCCCGGCGCCATCTTTGCCGAGCTTTGCGCCGACCGTGTAATCGCCTTTCGTGCTGGCCGCCAAATCCCAGGCGCGCACGGTTTTTAGATTTGCGGGAGCGGCAGGGATGATTTCAAGGTTGGAAACCTTAAAAAAACTGCCTTCTTTATTGCTTGGCCGTTGTTGATAAAGCGCGGAGAAGTAATAGCCGCCAATGCGCGCTTCGACTTGATTTAGTCTCGCAATCGGATAACGGTCATCACAAAGCGCCTCGCCCGTCTTGCGCCAGTCAGGTTCAATTGTGCAGTTTACCGGGAACGCCTGCGGTTCTTCGGCAATCGCCGGAAGATTAACAATGTGCCATCGTTCGGGCGATTCGCTTTCCTCTTCACTTAATAGCCAGCCGCTAAGGTCGTCTTCGTGCCATCGGGTTTGAATGACCACTATAGCCGCGTCCGGCTCGGCGCGAGTGTAGAAGGTTGAGCGATACCATTCCTTTTGCTTTTCACGAATGACCGCGCTTGATGCCTCTTCGCTATTTTTGATCGGGTCATCAATTACGCCGACATGAATGCCCTTGCCGGTAATCGGCCCGCCAACACCGGCAGCCCATAAGCCGCCGCCTTTGCCGGTTTCCCAATGTTTCACCGCTCCGGCTTTTGCGCTCAGGATGCCGCCGCTGGCTAGGTAATTTTCTTGGCTTGCGCGGCTCAACACATAGGCAAGCTCGGAGCTATAGGAACTTAAACCAACCCATTTATCAGGATGACAGCGCAGGTAGTAGGCCGTGAATAACCGGCTGATCGTTTCGCTTTTGCTATGTCGAGGCGGAACGAACAGCATCACGCGCTTGAGCTTGCCGGACGCCACGCGCTCGGCAACGTCGGCAATGACCTCGCAGTGCCGATACCATTGATAGCGCGGATTGACGGCGGAAACGAACTGGCGGAATGATTGGTGCTTCGTTCCACGCAGCGCCTCAAGTCGCTTACGCGCCACGCGCTGAATTGCTTCGGCTTGCGAGGACTGTTGCCGCGTCCTCACCGGCTGCAATGCGCTCAAGCTCATGTTCTGTCAGGTCGTCCCAATTGATATTCAGGCTTGTCTGCGCGACTTCGTGCCGATCTCTGCGCCCCCAGTCCGAAGGCTTGCGTCGTTCCAGAAACCACGCCGCCGCTTGCCATTGGCCATCTTGTGCGGATCGGCGAATTAGCGCAACACTTTCAATCTCGGCTTCAGCTTCAGCCTTTTTTATAGCGTTGAAAAACTCGAAAAACTCTCCATCTGCGTCATCTTCACCACGTTTAAGCCATCCCCGAAAACTGTCATAACTGACGCCGCCATAATTGGCGCTCGCTTCGTATGTGTTACCGTTGCGAATCGCGGATATGATGCGCGTGCGAACGTCGGGCGTGAACTTCGTCGGGCGACCAACGGCGCGAACTATGCGGGGCTTCGGCTTTACTTTGGGCTTTACTGCTTTCTTAGCCATTCGTGTCGCCCGTACCAGCGCAAGGCGGCGTAGCGTTCAAGCTCGCTCATTTCGCGGCCTTCGGTACTCGCACAAACGCGCCGTCTTTCAATTCGCATCCCAAACAATCGTGCGCCTGCTGGATTGACTCAAGCCGTTTCAGGTAATTCGCCTGAGCGGGCTTCAGCGTCTCCCGGTAAAATTTGCGCGCTTCGGTCACAGCCAGGTTCACAGCATACGCCTCATCACAATTCTCACACGACAATTCCAGCACGACGCGCAGCCGGGCGGTCAATACCCGGTCTGCTTCGTTTGCAATCGTGGCGAGCTTGGCGAGGTCGAGTTTCTCCGCGTCGGTCAGTGCGAGCGATATTTTGTCGCCTTTTTTGTCACCCGCATCTGTTGATACCGCTACGTTTGCGGCGTTTGCGGCTCGTGAAATGTCGGGCGTTTTCGTCGCTGGCGATTGCGCGAAGGTTGAGGCGGTGAGGACAAATGTGAGAATTGTTAAAGTCGTTGTTTTCAAGAGTTTGGCTACTTTCTGAAAAGTTCTAATAAAATACTTTGATTAAATAGTAAAAAGCTCTTGACTAATCAAGGCAACTTTACTATACTTCTACCTGTCCGAACAACTTAATAGCTTTTCACTTTTTTTTCGTCGCGCAAGCAACAGGGGCTAGAAGACTATGAATTTTCAACCAATCACAATCAGCGAATTCGGCAGCGTTGCAAAACGCGAACTGCGCGGTGTGTGGGTTATCGAGACCCCCTACACCGGCGACGCATACCGCACAGGCTACAGCGATGCTCACAGCGCGAGCCGTAGCAGCAAGGCGAGTGCCCGTGTCCGCACGTTCCTGTCACAGCAAGCGGCGGAAAATTTTCTGACGACTGCCTACAGCAAGCGCGAGAAAACGGGCACGTTGCCGCTCAAAACTGAGGTGACATGGAATGGTGTTAGCGGCTGGCTGTCACCTGCGAAGCACGGCGACAATTCCGGGCGGTACACTTTTTGGCCAGCAGACGGCTCGCCAGCTACTTGGCTGATAACCGAGCAGGTCAACAGCGAGTCGCTCATTATAGTGGGCGACGAAGACTAACCACCACTGCCAAGCCTGCCCCGCTTGGCTTAACCCTCACGGAGAAACAACAATGACGCTATCATCAGGAGAAAAGATGACAAACAATGAACGCATGGCGAATCTTGAAAGCCAATTGAGCGCAATTGCTGGCGTACCGGTCGAGATCACTATTCGCGGACTTCGTGAGTTCACATTCAGCTTTGAAAATGTGAACCAATCCGCTACCGACGCCATTGTCAATTTCTTTGGCAGTCAAGCATCAGTCAAAGTTGAAACCGACAACGAATGCGGGACTTTTATTTACGCGACTGTCTAACCACCACCCGCCAAGCCGCCCCGCTTGGCTTTACCACAGGGGGAAACAATGGCAACCACCTACACAGGCGAACTTGGAACCGCAATCGTCACCCAAACCGCAATAGCGCAGCCGGTTGGCGAGTGCAAGCCGACCAGCCTTGACCAGCGCAAAGCCGAAGTTGATTTTCGACTGATCCAGGTCAACCCGCTGGTTATCCGCTGGCGCAATAAGGAGAAAAATGACTAACGCAACGCCAATTGAAAAATGTTTTATCGGAGCAGACGGGCAATATGACGTGGAAGCTGCCGCAAAAAACGGCTGGTCTAACTTCGCAGTCTTTCCTAACGGCAGACTGATCGGAACCTCACCAACGGGCGAAACCGAAGTACCAGTGCCGGAGTATCACCGGATGCTCATTGCCGCCGCGCCCAAACTACTGGCCGCGCTCAAGCAGTGCCGCGCCGAACTGGAAACCTTCGGGTTTGAAAACCCGGAGCTTAACGCTCTGATTGAACGCGCAGAAGGGAAAAGCAAATGAGAAATAAATACCGAATCCCACTCGACCAGCGCACTCACCCTCTGGGCTATGCCAGGGTACGCGCTCAGGTGGTCGGCATCCTCGCGCAATTGGCCAAAAACAACGCCGCGACAATCCGCTTGCGCTTCCCGGCAGATGCCGAGCTTTTGCGGCTGTCTGTGTTGAGCGACGGCAACGACCTGACGTTACTCGGCGACGGTGTGACGCTGTATGTGACGCCGAAAACTGATATTCCGAACCTGCGACAACCGCAGACTCAGGATACTGGCCTTAACGCGATTTTCGGCAAATTACCGGATTAGCACTCCCCGTCGTCGGCTTCCATCGAATCGCGCTCCGGCCATCCAGGTTCCGGCAAGTCTGCGCTCACATCGTAATCAGGCGCATCAATTGGCGGGTGCGTGGCCGTGCCATTATCTATCCCCGCGTATCCCGCGAATTTTTCAGCCAAAGTCTTTGAGTTGGCAATTGCATTAAGGCTAAATGGTCGCATTTTGCCGCCGCTCTATGGCCGACTCAGCCTCTTCCGGCGAAAGGAAAAACCCGGTCTGCACTGGGTCCGATTCGGGGACTCCCCAGCTACCACACTCCGCGAATATCTCTGCCTGTCGCGCCTGCTGTTGGGCTATCTGCTCTTCCCAAGTCTGCGGACAGACTGAGTGCGGGAATCCGGCCAAAATCCATTCGCGCTCGATTCGCCGCCATGACGAATCAATCGAAACGCCGTCAGAGAGCAGCAGCGAACGGAAGCACAGATTCCCGTTCGGCGCGGTTCGCAGCGAACGGAACGAAAGACGGCCAACCAAAACGGCAACATGCTCTTCCGTGACGGTAATCTGATTATCGGTTACTTCCCGTCTATGATTGATCTTGGTCTGCCCTGCCCAGCCGCGCCGAAGTAATTGATAGAAAACAGGCGCAGCAACAATTACTCGCTGGTTATTGCGCGTGTCCAACACCACGAAGGCGTAGGCTCGCACCGTAATCAGTTGATTTTGTTTTAGTTGCTTGCGTTTTCGAGACACGTATTCTGTAGAAATTTTACGGCGTAGAGCACGACGATCAACAGCCTGTGACGGCCAGACCGCAGAGGATTGTAGACGGGAAATCAGCGCGAAAGTGCGCGTTGCTTGGAAGGCAGGCACTCTATAGCATAAGCAAGCAGGTAAATGCAAGCGGAAAATAGACTTGTGATTTTAATGGTGTTATTTTCTTTCCCTGAAACTTTTTAGTTGACAGAAAGCGAGATTGAGAGTAGTATTCAAATATCGAAGCGAGAGACTAAGAGGTCGAAGCGACGATGATGAAAACGCAAAAGGAGTTCCGCCCGCCGGGAGTGACTCACTCTGCCCCTCTGGGGCGGCGTTCGTTTCTACAGATTCCGCCGCCCCTTCGGGTGGTATCGTAAGGGGCTGGTAGCGAGGAATTATGGCAACAATGGTAAATCGAAAAGTCTGGTTCCGGTATGCGACGGCAATTGATTCGGGCGTAGTTACACAACAGAAATTCAATCCTGATTGCCTAACAGTCCGCCGTGACCGTGATGGGCAGGAGTTTCAGTTTTCGCCGCTGCAAATCTTCCTGACACCGCAGGAAGCAATCAATGACGCGCGGGATTATGCGCAACTGCTCAACTATAACGCCGATAAGCTTGAGGCGAAACTAGCCGAAGAAGATGATCCGCTGTGGTTCCACCGGATTTGCGTCGCTAAGCAGCGATTGGAGGCATCGCAATGAACCCATACGAGCAACCGCCAGATAGCACCACAGACCAGCCGCCGATAGCAATGGATTGTGGCAGGCACTTCATTCCCGCTTCTGGACTAGCGGTTGACCTTACCTGTCAGGAGTGCCGCTTTAGAGCGCCTGGCACCGCACTAGAAGAGCTGGAAAGCGAGTTTTGGCGCGATTGGCGACTTCGGTGCATCGGTATCATCAATCTGCGCCAGTGCATCGCCGAAATGCCCACGGTGGATTTTGACAGTGACGGCGAAGAGCTTATCCGGCGCGACGACGTGCTGGCATTGCTCAAAGCTGGCGCACAGACAATCCCGCTGAGCGATAATGATGACGCTTACGGCTTACGCTGCTTGGAGTGTGGTCACGCGCTAACAAAAGATGATCCGCCCGAAACGGACAAATGCAAGGGTTGCTATGAAGATTATGAGCGATAAGTCTCATCGCCATCCGGCGCAGCGAACAGCGGGGCAGCGGGGCGGGCGGAAGACACCGGAAGCCCTGGCCCGCCTCCATTCCGGCGGCTCGCTCAACCGCTCGCACGCCTTCACTGCCGGGGGCCGGGGGTCGTCACTTGCCCCTACAGGGCGGCGC